>OODU01001050.1_pt1 | contig 28698 bp, 27 predicted proteins | sample 1671171 | NCBI WGS metagenome assembly OODU01 (sample SAMN06348129, study PRJEB24527) | human gut metagenome | biome: human gut; feature: ankylosing spondylitis patient; material: feces | host: Homo sapiens | place: China | collected 2015-10
AAATCTATAAAAATTCTCTGCAATCCCATGCAATTTCAAAAGGTCACTCTTGCAGAGTTTCGCTTCAAAAAGGTCACATGAAGGTCACCTGTATAAGAAAAAGCACCTACAGAAACTCTGTAAGTGCTTGATTTTCAATGTGGACCAGCCTGGGCTTGAACCAGGGACCTCCAGATTATGAGAACGATAAGATGATATTCTGCGATAGTCAACGATTTTAGTTTTCATTGAATATCAAGTAGTTATGCAGTCTACTACTCTCGGTAAAACTCACTAAATCCCCTTAACTGAAATAGTTTGTTTACGCATTGTTTACGCAGAAACGAGGGAGTGAAGATTGTTCCAAGTCCATTTGGAAATGCTAAGTACCTACCCTTGTTTGGCATAAGCCATAGTATTGTCGCAAATAATTTATGTTTTTGCGACAAAATGAGTCGCAGTTCAAAACACTCCCAGCCAATTCACGTTTATACTAAACCTATATGCTTTGACTCTATTTAAGACCAAGCTGTAGTTCTAATCTTTTTATATGTTCGTTTACTCTGTGTTTTTTCGTCTCATCCGAAACAAACTTTCTACAATAAACTTTCATATTACCACAAACAAAGAAACAAACAGATGAGATGAAGATGGTTATTGATTTTACTGACTTTTGATTCTCTTCATAAACAGCTCTTTTCATTGCATGTGACAAATCTCCACGATAATGATACATTATATCAATAAGAGAATCGAAATTTAGTTCTTTGTGTTTATCGGTGCATTCCTGCTTAGAGCCTGTTTAAATTTTAAAGTTTAATATAGAAAGAGTGTTTCTTCTTTCTTCGGAAATGATTATTTTTAAGTTTCCACACTTGAAATAATTATGTATCCGACAGATTTAGAAGAAACACAATGGCAAGTTATCAAGAAAATCTTGAACCTGCAAGAAAGAAGGCGAAAATATGATTTGCGTGAGATATGGAACGCCATTTTCTATCTCGTGAAGACAGGCTGCCAATGGCGTATGCTGCCTTCCCATTTTGCTCCTTGGGAACTGGTATATTACTATTACCGCAAATGGTCTTCCTTAGGTGAATTTGACCTGTTGTTGAATAACTTACGTGAGAAAGTTCGTGTCAAGAACGGTCAAAATCCCGAGGCAAGCGTTGGTATTATGGACAGCCAAAGTGTCCGCTGGGGTGACAACCGTTCCCTTAATGGCATTGACGGCAATAAAAATAAAAAGGTGAAAGGCATCAAACGTCATGTCGTCGTTGACAAGAACGGTTTCCTGATAGCTGTCATGGTAACAATAGCTTGCGTGCATGACGGAAAGGCCGCTTACCTGCTGGCTAGATGTTTGAAGGAGCTTTGCTGTAATCTTAAAGTCATCCTGACAGATGCCGGATACAGGGGAGAAGTGGCCGGCAGAATCAGAAAGGCTTTCGGATATGTGCTTGAAGTCATAGTAAGCGGAGATAAGTCAAACGGCTTTAAGCCAACAGGTAAGAGATGGATTGTGGAAAGAACTTTCTCCTGGTTCGATAATTATAGAAGGCTCTGTCGGAACTACGAATTCACGTTCGATTCGGCTGAGGAAATGGTGAAACTGGCGGCGATAAGAATGTTACTGAGCAAAATTTAAACAGGCTCTTAATCTCTAAATATAAATCATAGTTCCGCTCTTTCATCATGTTTATTGTCGATAATACAGCATATTTAAGCAGATCAGATTTCTTGAAATTCTTTTTTTGCTCTGCAGAAAATTTCCCTTTTGCAAAGCAATATTCTAAAATCATGTAAAAATGAATATAAGCTGAAATATAATCTAGTTTATCTAGATAGCTATTAGCTTCTCGGAAGAAATTATATGGAACTTTGGCTTCTGGTATAAATGTTTTATCAGACATTAGTTTTGAGAAATTGTCACTAGTAATTAATACCTTTTTCTGTTTGTTTAATGATTTTCTCATAGAAAACAATACCTTGTTTTTGGCTTTATCTATCCATGATAGATCTAAGTATTCATTATAATAGACTTTCATTATGCCATGTTGAAATCCACCATAAACTTCTATGTTACGAAATATATCAAGCATCTTACTGTCAAGATATTTGTTAATGTTCGTAGCAAATGATGCTTTTCCTTCATTCCTAGATAATTCGACTAAATCAGAATGCTTCATGTTTATCTCTTTGGAAACAGACAACATATACATTCCGCCTTCGAAATACAAATCAATTTTATGTAAACAATATAATATCTGTATAGGTTCTTTCAGTACAAAGTTTCCCTCAATAACTGTTTTGGCAGTAAAAATAACATTCATAATACTTATCTGATTCAAATTTTTAAGTGTAAAGTTAGTAAATTTATTGCCAAGCAATAATAAAAATGAAAAATAATCACTATTTTTGCAATTAAAAGATGTAATAATGGAAGATGTAAATCGAATAAAACTCGTTTTAGTTGAGAAAAAACGTACTAGTAAATGGCTTTCAGAACAAATGGGAGTCAATCCATCTACTGTGTCAAAATGGTGCACAAATACATCACAGCCAGATATTGCTAGTTTGCTAAAGATAGCAGATTTATTGGAAGTTGACATTAAGGAACTGATAGTTCGTGAGTACAAAGCTTATTTATTATCGCAAACATAACCAAACTACGCGAACATTGTGTTCGTGAGTTGCATTTACTTTTGCAAAAATATTAAGATATGCCAACGAATAAGAATGCTTTGACAAGGTATAAGTATCTTGATGAAATGCTGTCTGACAGGCATCATTTCTATGATATTCACGACCTTACAGAAAAATGCAATGAGAAACTTATTGATGCAGGATTCCCTGAAGTATCTCAGCGTTGCATTGAAAAGGACATAAACTATTTGGAGTACGATCCATTCTATGCTGAAATAGAACGCTATAGGGTTAATGGTCATCGGTGTATAAGGTATAAGAACCCTTCTTTTACTATCTTCAGAAAGGAACTGAGTGAGGAAGAAAGCAACCTGATATTGGAGGTACTTAATACAATAGGACAATTCGATGGCTTGGCTCATTTTGAATGGCTTGACCGTTTCAAAATCGGACTTGGTCTGAAGAAACGTCCTCGAATCATCAGCTTTAGCAATAATCCATACCTACAGAATTCCAACTTGTTAGGCGTATTATTCGACAACATATCAAATCAAGTTGTCACTAAATTGGAGTATCACACTTTCACGGATAAAGAGACTAGGGACATTATTTTCCATCCCTATTTGCTTAAGCAATATAATAATAGGTGGTACTTGATTGGTGCGGCTGATGCTGATGGAAAAATCCTCAATTTCGCTCTTGACAGAATTGATGTCGTGACTGCCCTCCCTGAAATGAAATACAAACCATGTAACGAAAATTTAGCTGAGCGTTTCGAAGATATTATTGGAGTAACTTTATATGAAAACCGGGATGTTGAACATATCCTTTTTTGGGTGAGCAATCATTCTAAGGATTATGTTGGAACTAAGCCTATTCACGGGTCACAATGCCAATATAAAAATGAGAAAGATGAAGAATTTCGTAGACAATACCCGTCTCTTGATGAGGGTGCATTTTTCTCTATAGATTGCATTCCGAACTATGAGTTAATCCGTGAACTTTGTTCTTTTGGTAAAGAACTTATCGTGTTGTCTCCTTCATCCATCCAAGACGATATTTTTAACCGTATTAAATCAATGCTTGATAGTTATTCTGTAGTACGAATATAGAGTTCGCAATATGCATTTACCTTTGCTACAGAAATTAAAAGACAAGCATTATGAACACTCAGAATCCCAACAATGTTTTTGTTTTCGATATGGACAATACATTAATCAAAACGGATAAAGCTAACAGCCTTGCCTATTCCGAGGCAATAAGTTCAGTACTGGGTGTAAACTGTAATATTGAAAATGGCAAGAGATTTACAAGGGACGAACTAAAGAAGTTATTTCCCCAATTGACACAAACCCAAATTGATGAAATAATTGATCGTAAAGAAAAGTGCTTTGAATCATACCTCAGTGAGACAGAGTTGAACAATAACTTATTCAGTCTTCTAAAACGCCTCCATCGAGAAGGACATCATACAATTCTATTGACTAATTGTCATTCTAAAAGGGCAATTAGCCTATGTAACTTCTACAATCTTACGAAGTATTTTGTTCGGCGTTTTTTTTACGAAGATTGTCTTGGCAACAAATACACTCTTCTTAAATCTCTAGGATACGACTTACAAAACGTCGTTTTATATGAAAACGAAGAGACTTTTACCTCAGAGGCAGTTACTAATGGAATCAATATAGATAAAATCATCAAAGTAGAATTTTGAACAGTATGGAACAGTTTGTAATTCAGTCAAGAACCAGCCTTTGTCGTAAAAGAGAAGGTGGTGTCGAAAAAGCTCTCAAGCAAGACATAATCGCTTTTTATCATGGTGATTACCAAGGTGGTGGTAACTGGCGCGTGCCTGGTACCATTGAAAATCTGATCTGCACTTTTAAGAATGATATCACGACATATCCACAGCAAACTCTGAATAATGCAATAAATAAACTTACTCAAATTTTGAAAGTCGACTTGCCTGAGATCCTGCGTCTTAGTGGGAAACAAAATCTTCGTGTTTGTGTCATTCCTAGATCAAAACGAGAAAATTCGTATCGCTGTAATCAACTATACTTAAGAGCCACAATCCAATTAGTGACACAACAATTGAATGGCTTTATAGATGGTACACATGATATTATTAGACACACTGATACCGCCACAACGCATTTGGCTCGTAGTGGTCATGGGGGAGCAGGTGAATTGCCTTATGTTGGTATAACAAAAGATACGTGTAATATTTCGGACGATGTAATCGGGCAAGATATATTGCTAATTGACGATCTTTACACTAAGACCGTTAACATTGACGAAGATTGCATTCAAGCCCTTTTAGACAAAGGTGCGAGAAGTGTCATTTTTTACTCTATCGGCAAAACGTTGTCAAGATTCTAAAAAAACTTTGTATATGAAATACTCGGAAAATGCATTAAATATTTTAACTGTTCGTGCCTTTCCTCAAAAGGGGCCTGCGTGGATAGATAAAAATTTACGTGGGAACGAAGACTTATCTATTTTATATCACCTTTTAGAGACTCATGAATATGAATTTATGAAGAAGCGGGAAAGAATAGAATCTGCCATCAACCAACTTGGAAATTGTGCAGATGGTCTTGTCGCAATCGGTGATGCTAATTTCCCTTCTTTGCGCGGAAGCGTGAAACCAGCAGACAAGCCTTTTGCGCTTTTCTATAAAGGTAATATAAGCTTACTAAGCAAAGATAATTTGAATATTGCTGTTATAGGAGTCCTTAATCCTGATGAAAAGATTGAACTGACTGAGAGAATGGTTACGTCAGAAATCATAAAACACAATGCAACAATAGTGAGTGGCCTCGCTCTTGGTTGTGACTCAATTGCTCATCAAACAGCTTTGGAGAAAGGTGCTAGAACTATCGCCATTCTGCCTAGCACTCTTGACAGTATCTTACCTAAGGAGAATGTAGAACTTGCTGAAAAAATTGTCGAAGCAGGAGGATTGCTTATTAGTGAATATTACGAAGCTCCCAAAAGTCGAAATGACATGGTGAGCAGATTTGTTGTTCGAGATAGGTTACAAGCCTTATTCTCTGATGCCGTACTTTTATCTGCAAGCTATGCTCCTAATAACTTAGGAAATGACTGTGGTTCGAGACATGCCATGGAAAAGGCAAAGTCCTATGGCATCAAACGTGGTGTTATCTATAATGACAGTAAGCATCACGATATTGCAATGTATGATTTGAATCGTCAAATTCTTGAAGAGGACAGCAGTGTGATACGAATTGATTCTGCTAATATGAGTGAGGCTGTTCTTCGGTTGGTTACCAAAACGAATCAACGTTTTTTATTTTAAAGTCAAACGGTATTAATTCTAAGTACAGATTACTATGGGTAGAACAAATACTGCAATTTGGGAGGAAATCAAATCTGAACACATGATCTGTTTATGCTATTCTGAATCGAAAGGTTTGTACATATCCTCTATTTACTTCGCCCCTGAAGAAGATATTTTATTCCTTCCTCATGGCTATAAAGGTTTTTGGGAGAGAGAAGTGCAAATTCCAAAGGATAATCTTTCAATCAAGATTAAGACAAACTTCGGATACGGCAGTATGACCTATATGAAGGCCATTGTTGAACGGGAGGGAAAAAGATTGCTCGATTTTGACAAGTCTAAATTCTTCGTTCTCAACAATAGTAGCGTTATGACATTAGATGTTGAACATTATGCTTGGAAAAAACTATTTGAGAAAATAATCTCTATATCAAAAGGATCTGATTCCACTCAATGTTCATCATCTTCCATATCATACATTGAAGAAATTGACAATATTCTATCTAAAAAGGAGATTTTTATTAAAAGTTCATTCATTCAAGAAAAAACCGTAAAATGGAGCGGAGAGTATATTGTGGCTTTGTTTGCAGCTAAAAAAATTAAAGATCTCATAAAAGGATGCCAGCTTGCAAGTATAACTGACGAATATTTCATTGATAAAACAAACGAACTCTGCCATAAATGGCTTCAGAAGATACAGAGCATCAACATTGATCTACGTGATAATAGAACCACTCAATTATCAGATTGTCTATTTGCTATTCACGATTTTATGATTCGAAATGGGAAAGGATTAGAATTCGTAGGGTATTTTATTCCAAAAACTGAAAACAACGAATAATACGAACATAGGCTTCGTGAATATTTAGTACCTTTGCAGAAGAAAACAAGATAAGGCGGTCTTTGATAAGTTTGATGAACCGAGATGTCATTTGATTTTTGTCCAGCGTGGTGCAAACCCTGCTCTCGCAAGAGAGTGGATTCGCGGGATATCTCTTCGCTTGCCGAGGAGACGATAATGTTAGTACGTTAACGTGATAACACTGTAGTACGATGTACTTTCTATTATTCATATTTTATGACTTTATATATTTATATTGTCTATTATTTTATATTTTATTCTTTACATAAAGAAAGGACGTTTTGGTGAATCAAATCTCAAAGATCGCTTTCATACAAAATTAAGAGTAAGAATGGATAAGAAACAAATAGTAAAACAGGCATCTCAGCTCAAATCAAAAGAAGATTTGCTGAACCTCCTCAATCGTATCAAAAGAGACGAGATTGAGGAGATGGGATTTGATGCCTTTAAGTTTCATCCATTCACAATGAGGCACCTTAACTATTATTGTAATCCAAATAATGTTTTTCATCGGTATCGTCAGTTTCATATTAAGAAAAAATCTGGTGGAAGCAGAGTAATTACAGCTCCGAGAAATCGCAGCTTTATGATGATGTTGCAAGCTGTAAACGAGATCCTAAAAGCCATATACTCTCCTTCCGATTATGCAATGGGCTTTACCGAAGGTAGATCAGTAGTTACCAATGCTACCATTCATAAAGGTCAAAACTATATATTCAATATTGACCTGAAAGATTTTTTTCCTAGCGTTGAACAATCCCGAGTATGGAAACGGCTCCAATTAAAACCATTCAATTTTTCAAAGCAAATGGCAAATATTATTGCAGGTCTTTGTTCTATGCGTCAAGTAAAAGACGTTATTGACGAGACAAAGGAACACAATAATGACAAAAAATTTAAATATGTTTTGCCACAAGGTTCTCCTGTTTCTCCAATTATTACTAACATGATATGTGATACATTGGATCGCCGTTTGGCGGGATTAGCGCGCAGGTTTGGACTTCACTATTCCCGATATGCCGATGATATTACTTTTAGTTCAATGCATTATGTGTATGCATCTAATGGTAAATTTCGTACAGAACTGTGTCGCTTGATTACAGAACAAGGCTTTGCCATAAATGAAGACAAAACCCGGCTTCAGAAACTTGGCGCACGCCAAGAGGTAACTGGAATCATTGTCAGCCAAAAGCTTAATGTTACTAAAGAGTATGTAAGAGATATTCGCAATATACTTTACATTTGGGATAGATATGGATATACGGCAGCAATAGCCCAGTTCCTCCCTAAATATACGGCAGCTAAAGGTCACGTCAAAAAAGGGAACCCGGATTTGCAGAATGTAATTGATGGGAAACTTATGTATTTAAAAATGGTGAAAGGTGATGAAGATTCTGTATACACTAGACTATATTCTAAATTCCAATCACTCATTCAACGAGATACATCTTCTGAGAAAACAAACTCTTACGGGATCTCTTATGTAGAAACCACAACTGTCTCAAAATTTGAACAAATAAATAAGACTACTATTAATTTTGTTCAAGATGGAGATGGAAAACGTCACGCTGAATTTACTTTGGGCAGAAAAAAACAATATGCCACTTTTATGACTATCGTGAAAACAGATGAGATAAAGGACAATCTTGCAATATCGAATTGCCGGAATCCTAAAGGAGAAATGTTTTGGCTTATTCATAAAGCTGACAAAGTAACAGTTCCGGCCAAACCAATAATTAATATTGATGAGTTAAATAATGACTTAGATACACTATTGAACCTACCATATGAATGAGAAAATCAAATCAACTGTATATAAAATAAAACTTCTAGCAGAACAAAATCCGGAGTTCTATCAGGAAATGCAGAAACTGTTTGGCAAAACAGCTTCTGCATCTGATATTAATATAAATTCAAATATTTCTTCGGATATTACAGCGATTAGATCTGCCTTGGAAATAAGAGCTAATGCTAGCATAACATATAGCTTTGTCAAGTATCAAAGGCTACGTGATCAACTCATCATTGATAACCTTAGAATGGAAAATGCAGCTTTAAACTTACAGGATCCAGAAGCTGACCGCTTCTATGTATTCTGTGTCAATGCGTTTTACCAAGTTGAGAATATTCTTAATTATTTTTATCATACAGTCTTTCCAGAAGTTGAATCATTACTAAAAGAAATTGAAGATGCTACACAAGATGAAAAAAATGATTTCAGATTTAGACGTACTGGAAAGGAACAGAATGTAGGTAGTATTCCTGTTGCTCATAAGTTGAATGCATTTTTCAATTCTTACTTGCCAGAAGAAAGCTCTTTGAAATGGTCTATAGGTACCCTTAGGCAAGTTAGAAATGAAGGAGAACATAGATGCGACATTATTAGACAAGAAAAAGATGAGAACAATAACTTATATAAATTCTTCAAGTCCAAAACTTTTAATTATGTAAGGATTGACCTTATTAAGTTTGTTAATGCTATTGAGTATAAGTTGAAAAATCCAGACATAGAAGAAAAAATAGAATCTGTAATTAAGTCAAAATTGCCCAGTGCATGTTATGTGTTATTGAGAGAAAAAAGTGTACTACTCCCTAATAAACTATATGCCAAGATTAAGCATCTTGATAATGGCGCTAAGATTATTCTAACTATTACTGGTAATAAAATAAACGATGTGAACGAATTATAGAATTGAATACGTTATAATATATATGAGAACGGTAAGACGATATTCTGCGATAGCTAAATGATACGTCCCGTTAATCCAACAACAGCACCAAGATACATGAGATATATCCCTGTTTGGGCATAATTTAATTTGCTGGTAACTTGCCAAGAAGTTTCTGAATACATATAACTCGTTGATACTTAGATAGCATTATTCTGTTTTTAACTTGCCGGTAATTTGCTGGCAAGTTAAAAACAAGGTCTGAAATCGTCCATATTGTATGGCATCGTATATGATACCTCATGTGGAACAATATACAACCAGCTCTAATGCCATCGTATAAACGAACAAAAATATCACCAATACTTTCATCCAGAAGTCAGAGAACCAAACGCCTTCATTTCGCCTAAGAATTTTGCGCATATTGGATTCATGTTCTATTAGCATCTTCGCTTGTTCGGAACGGTGATTTTCCAACATGTTTTTCCATGTCTCAGTGGCTTGGTTTAAGAGCTGTTGAAGCTGGACAAGATGTTCGGATTTTATAGTTGCCTTGAACCGCGTGTTTTGCTCTGCTTTTACAATGGCATTGCAAATACCGTTAATGATATTGCCAGAACTATCAATAGCAGTTTTCAATATCATTGCAGCATCACGCTCTGCTTTAATAGCGTCCTGAAGATCTCGATGGATTTTCAGCAATGCCTCTTTTGCTTCACGGATTTCTGTGAGCCGCTTGTCTGCATCCTGCTTTTCAGCCTCTAATTCATGATTGCTTTCAGCCTTTTTCAGCATATCATCAACGTTTATTGATGGAGTGATTTTTGATTTTCCAATTCCCATGATTTCTGCCTTTTAATAATTCGTTTATCTATGAAATCCTTTTTTATGCTTGCACATGCTGTTTGCCTTTCTTGCACAGCGGCGTGCCCATTCAAGTTCGTCCTCATCCTTGTCCCGTCCCCAACCACCAGTGTCAGAACCACCACCGCCGCTTGATGCCGCCAGACTTGTGGCTGCGTCTATATATCCGGCAAAGAGCAAAAGAGCCGTGTGCTGTATTTCTTCAATCTTAGCCAACGGATGTACTTCTTCTAAAGAGCAATCCTGACGTATGATATTGTCTGCGGATTCTGGTATCGCCACATGGAAACAGTGATATTCGTCTGTCGCTATATCGTAATGCTTCATAACAGGCTGCGAAGCAGTCGAAGATTGTATAATAGGAATCGTGTCTGCTGTCCGCATTTGTTGGGGAACAGGCTTTGCTGGATCGGATTTCCTTTCCTGCGGATGTAGTTTTGCCCAAGTAGCCTCAATCTTTGATGGAGTCAGGTTTCGCCCGATACCCAACACGGATGATTTATAAATGGAATTGCCACGCTTGATAGAATAGCCATAAATTCCGCCACCGTCTTTTTCTTGCAGGTGCACTTTATAGCCCCGTTTCACCAGTTCCATTTCATACCTCTGCCAACTGAATTCGTCCATCGTACGGAGTATCTCCATGCAACTGTCTGAGATTTCTTGTCTGTGACGTATGCCTATTTCTTCAGCCTGTACCCAGCCCCGTCTTTCGTTGATGATGTTCGCAGCCATGACAGCCCTCTCGCCAATCTTATGACTGTCATTGATTTTTCCGTCCATGTCCACACGGTTGGCATCAATGTGCAAATGGAGAATGCTACTTTTAGAATCACGATGCAGGGCGACTATGTATTGAGAACCTTTGAGGTTGGTCTGCTTTGAGGAAGCCCGTTTGGTCTTGCCAGAAAGGTCAATAGAATCAAACACACGGATGAACTCATTTGACAAACGTTCCCAATCGTCCATCGTCCAATCCCGGCTTTCTTCCTCGGATGGGGAAATCTCAATTCTTATCACATTCCTGCCAAGCGGTCTGCCCTTATTGATGTTCTCTGCAAACTTTTTCTGCACGAGCATCATACGACCGTACATCGCTTCCGGCGAAATATCATCGGGCAAGAAGTTGGCTTTGACTATATCCGCTTTCTCCTTGTTGACGGAATATCTTATGGCATTTGCGCCATGCGATATGGTAGAGGCTTTTGCTATCATAAAATTTATTCAGTAAGGTAATTTTCTATCTGGCTCCAGCGGTTGATAAGCTGAGTAGCGGCTCTCATCCATTGTTCCACAAATCGGGTATCGCTGAAATACATTGCCCGTTTGTCCGCTTGGATGGATTTCACGGCTGCTGCAATACGGATAAGGTCACCCCTTGCATCCGTCAGACTACACAGGGCTTTCACTTCACGTTCAGACAACCGTTGCCGTGGATGTTGTCCTAAGGCGGTACGGCGCACATAATCGCTCATGGATAAGCCACAGGTCTTGGCAAGTTCTGCCGCTTGGGTATATTCCTGTTCCGTCACCCTGGCTTCAAGCCGCAAGGTGCGCCTTGTGACTTTCTTCTCGTTTTCTTCATCAACTTCCTTGTCGGTATTCTTTTTCTTCTTCATGCTCTGTTATGTTATGGGTGAAACATCAATAAAAAGGGGCAGCACGGTGGGAGCTTGCGACTGCCGGAATATGCCTATGTGGTACGAATAAGCGAAGCGAATTTGTGCGACATAGGAACTTCTTGTAATACTGCATACAACAGCTTCGGACACACCTCCTTTTGGGTGCGCCTATATCTGATTGTTAGCCGAAACATCTCTGCCGGAATCTTCCGTTGCCGCAGTCTGTGGGGAAACTATAACAGAAGGGAAAGAAGAGGGAGAAGGCTGTTTGCCTTCATCTGATATAGCTGGTATATCCTCCTTATCGCTTTGCCGGTCTTTCAGTCGGACATAAAAAGGATTGTCTATGCGGTTTCCGTCCTGCATCCATGCTGATATACATTTCAGTGTGTGGATACTTGTCCGGTTACTTTGCGTAGATACGACAATTCCCAACTGGTTCATCTTATCAAGCACACGGGATATGGTCTTTTTGTCATAGCCCAACTTGTTAGCTAAATCCACTTCTGAAAGAACGGCTTGCCCAACTTGTAAGGTCGTGGAAAAACCTTTTATGGCATAATCGGTTTCTTTCAACACAGCCTCTTCAATAAGTCGGTGCAGAATCTTCATACGGTCAATGCCGTATTTGCTTCCCGCCAGATACACAAGCTGCTCTGACGAAAGCACTATACAATAATTCAAGTCTGTTTTCATCATTTGTCTATTTGAAGATGTTTTATAAATGGTACAGCCAAAAGAGAAAGTCAGCGGTGCATTCCATGCCTTCTCTCCGGCATATAATACTCCCTATCGTACGCAATATGGTCAAGTACGTCTTGCAGTCTGTCAAGCTGGCGATTATCCAATACACGGATGGCGGCAATAGTTATGTTCTGCGAAGCGATACGGCGATGTTCGCGGTTCCGCTCTGACATGCTGCCGTCCCCATCTGCATAGACGCTCCGCAGATAATCGTTCACAGCTTCGGTCTGTGCTTTGCTTGGATATGCCGCAGGGTAACGGTCTTGAATATACTCCACCATGTGGCTGACCGCGTTTGCCAGCAACGGATCACGATTTTGTAGTTGTTTGATAAGTTCTTCCTTTCTCATGTTTTCAACTATTTTGTCCCATGTCCCAAGCATTTCTTATAACTTTCTCTTTTATTTGTTTTTTGTTTTCATCCTTTTTTTTAGGGGAAAAGAGGGACAAAGGGACAGATATTCTTCTTTTCCCTTAGTTTGAGATTTAAAATGGTAGCTCCTGTTCACTAGGTAATGAAGTACAGACTTCTTCGTTTGGTGCGTCCACTCTCACCCACGGATGCTTTGCCCGTCCGGTCTTGTCACAATAGGCAGGATGCAACCCTTTGACCTTTTCCTGATCACTCCGTTTCCAATTAGGAATCATGGACATCAGGCGATTGATATATTGTGATGTGTATTTGGCAGGATTGCGTCTGACCAAATCATTGGGCATTTCCTCTATAATCTGCCGGGCACAAACCATGTTGAGCGAAGTCATTGTTGAGTTTGGTTCTGAGTATGCCCCCTTTTGATAAGCCTGTCGGATCGGAATGGTCCAACTTGCATATTGGACGGGAATCTCACGCTCCAAATACATTTCCAGATCTTCTATGATGGGGTCAACAAGGATGTTGGAATGTTGTACCTGCACTTCATTGGCTTTGATTTCTAAATCTGGTGTTAGGTAAAGTTTCATTCCTTGCCGATAATAGGCGTATGCTTCTGCCCAAAGTTGAGGGACAGCACGTTGCAGAGTATCCAGCCATTCCGATACATGGCCGTTCCCTTTAACCGGGATTATCCCCCAGCGGCGGTTTCCGTTGTCTCCTTGCAGGAAGTTTGTCTCATTGGTAGTAGCCGCAAAGACATTATGCCGCATAAACTCCACAACCTTATGTCCGTATGCAGGGCGCATATAGTCGCTGCAACGGCTCAGGAAAGCTTTGGCAGCCTCTGCGTCATTCGCCCGCTTCAAACCGTTCAATTCGCTGATTTCAATAATCCAGCCATTGGTTATGGTTTCTACCTTCTCCTTGTCACCACTGGCAAAAGAGAACGAATCGTTGAACCACTTTCCACTGATGGTCTTGAAAAAGGTGCTTTTCCCGATACCTTGCGGACCAGGCAGAGTCAGTACGTTGTCAAACTTGCAACCGGGGGTGAAAACCCGGGCAACAGCCGCCACGAACCATAGTTTTGTCTGTTCCCTGACAAGCGGCGTGTCCTCTGCTCCCAAATAATCAATGAGGGTTGTGGCTATGCGAGGTTGTCCGTCCCATGTCTCTTGGGTGATGAAATCCTGTACAGGGTTAAAACTCCGCTCCGACGAGGTCGTTTTTAACATTTCAAATACCTTATTCTGTGTCAGATGTAATCTGTATGTCCTTTCCAAATAGTCTTGTATCTTTCCTGCCGATTCTTCATCAATCTTGTTGCCATTGACATTGCGAAACAAAGGGCTGAAACATACATCGTCCTGACAAAAGGTATCATATCTTATCCGACTAAGATTCTCATCCAAAGTGAAAATAAGTCGGAGGTTACTGATGGAACGGACTGGATTTCCATAGCTGTCTGTTACCAAATCTTTTTTCCAATTATCTTCCATATTATTGTTCCTTAATATGGATACCACCTGATTCCTTTGCCAAAGACAGTGCGAGATCTGCGTCCACAATGATTTTTCGTCCTATCTGCGTAATAGCCTTATCTATGATGCCGCTCTTTTTAATACGGTTAGCCGTGGGTACGCTGCATCCGAACACACGGGCAATACCCTCTATGCCATAATAGTTGCCTTTGGAGGCCTTTGGGGATGTGGACTTCTCGGTGGACGCTATACTCTTTGTAATGAGAAAGCAAAGCTCCTCGCCAGTCATCATGGCGATAGGCTTTTGAAGTAATTGGTTAAAATTGAATCTTTCTTCCATACCTTTACTTGTTTCGTTATTAGATACTTTAAGTTTCGGCTCAACTCTGTGAAACCGATTTCACAAGCAAAAGTAGTTTATGAAACTCTGCGTATTGGTCGGTTTATTTATAGCTTAATTTTACCGACCGAATTACAACAGATGTTTGCAATAAAAAACAGATAGCTGGATTTCCCAACTACCCGTTATTGATGAAAAAGTCCGTCCATCGGTCTATTATTCGTTTTGCCTTGACGAAGCTGTTCCCTCTTTGAGGCAAGTCCAAAACCATATCCTTGATTTCGCCATATCGCTTCTGTGGTATATCGTGCCCGTAATGCCGTTGAGAGAACTGTTCTATGGCACGATGGAATGCCATGTACTTTGTAGACGCTTTTATTCTGCCCGCTTTCACCAATGATTTCAACAGATAGGCAAGGCTTATGTCCTCGGTATTCTCTTCAAGAAACAAACGGATGCCCTGCTTAATGCGTTCCTTGTCCCCAGAGAGTATGTCATCTAGTGATTGCATAACCTTTTTGTTCCCACGTCTACCTTTGACTTTTCGCAAGGCAAACATCACTTCTTTCCAGATTTCCGGGTTACAGGCTTCTGCTGTATCTTCCCATCCGGCTTTGCTTTCAGTTCCCATTTCTATGCTTTTATGAACAAGCAAGGCAACACATGATTTTATTAGAATCATGCCGCCATTGTCAACCTCTCCACTGTTCAGCAGGCGGTTAAGCAACTTTGCCATACGAGACAGACCGTGGTCAAACACGACAAAATAATACATGCAATAAGCCAAGTCTTCTTTCTTTTCCATCACACGGTCATAGAGGTTAGCCATAAATCCACCAATAAACACCGCATGGGAGAGGAAAACAATTTGAGAGATATAGGTCAGGAACTGATAGACCATTTTTCTTTCCAGTTTACTCAACAGATAGCATCCTTTGCTGTTTTTCATAAGTACATCCAATTGCTCTATCAAATAGGATCTCGTTTCCTGCGGTAAGCGGTTCCAAATTTCAATAGGTGTTCCGGAATGAACCATCAATAATTCTGACTTTGGGGATGTGAGCAGCTCTGCCGTACCCGTTTTTACATTGATACCTATCCATAACCGTTTTTTGGTGATACATTGGGCAATAATATCTGTATACTTACCAGCCCATTGCTGATTGGCTATATGCTGTACATCTTTACCGTTTATGAAATCAGAAAGCCAGTTATATAGTAACAAGGCTTCTGGCGGTGTACACTCCCGCATCATCCGGTATATATCCATTAGAATAGATAAGTACCCTTTGCCTATAGCATCCATGCGTTTACAGAAATCGGCATACGATTCTTCATTGACTGATTTCCATGCACGGATAGCCATATCTGCAGTGTCCTTTCTCTTGGAATAGGATTTTATCCTTTCTATGAAATTTTTCATTGCCTTATGGTATTAAGGTTGTCTGAACAGTTTGAGCAATTCTTCCGTGGACATGCTTGCCAGCTTTGCCAACAGAGCATCCCTTTCAGAAGTATTACCTAGGTTTAGCAGCTTTGAATTGTTCTGCATCTGTATGTCGAGAGGATAATGCTCGATGTAGATTTGAGTAATGGCATGGTCTGAAGAAGCATGTCCCATGCTCTCCGAGATATAATCCATATCCACTCCGGCATTATGCAGGTTGGTGGCAAACGAGTGTCGGCACCAAGTCCCGGACGGACAGATGGACTTATCCCAATTCAATGCTTCATGGCATATCCTAATAACACGGTCTTTTACGTTTGAGTTTTCCTGCATGGTATATTTACGGCGCAACTCTTCCGTTTCCGCACCTTTTAATATATGAGGAAAAACAAAGCCACCCCGAGTCGGAGGTGCCGCCACTTCATCTAACACATATTGTAAAGGAGGGATAATGGGAACGATTACTTCAGAACCATCGGCACTTCTTCGGGAAGTTTTCTTTCGGTTGAAGCGGAAAGCCTTGCCATCTGTTTGATAATAATAACTGTCGTAAGTCAATCGCCCTGCATCTGCCATGTTGAAGCCGTTACACAGGTACTGGGCAAGAAACAGTCCCAATGAATAGTGGGCACGTTTGGTATATTCTTCCGACCAATGTTCGGGATATTTCTTTGAGACAAAAAGATTGTATAGTTCCGTCATCTGACAGACATTCAGAAAGCTCTGTTTGCGCTTCGCACTCTTGGGTATGCTCACAAGCCCTTTCTCCTTCTTATTAGAAAAAGGATAAGGAACATCTTTGAGATAGCCTTCATGTATACATCTGTTCCATACAGCCCGGCAACAACGGAGATAAATCCCGGCGGTAGTATCGCTGATTTTCCCGACTATCGCCCCGTTCTCGTCTTTTACTCCATTATGCATACCGTCTTTCCACTTCTGAATTTCTGCAGCACTGATGCAGAATCCTCTAATCATATTGCTTCCGAGAATTTTTCTGAATGATTTGAGTGCGCACTCGTAGCTCTCTGCCGTGGTAAAACGTGCACCACCATCATCTGTCCGTAATTCGTGGATGATTTGTTCCCATACACCAACAAAAGTTTGTGACTTGGTCGTATCTTCTTTGAATGGCATCACTCCCTCACCCATGATACATTGGCGTACCATTTCAAATGTCAGGATGCCACCTTTATTCAGGTTCATCAGAATTTCTTTGTATTTGGGGGCAAAGCTATCTTTCCATTCTTTTTGAAGTCTGTAGTTCTCACTTTTGCATTTAGTTGCATTACAGATGTCTGAGAACTTCTTTTCTGTGAAAGAACTTCCGACAGTAAGATAAAAGAATTTGCGGTCTATCGTGAAACGGAGAGATAACGGAAACTCGCACGCGTTTTTCCTGCGAGTACGTGAGTCCAACACGACAGAAACAGAACAGTTCCGTTCCTTGAAAAGCGACAGGGACTTTGTCAATTTTTCCATTGCATTCATTGTTTATGTTCAACATAACCTCTGAATACAGACGCTTTGCAATGTGAGGCGTACATATACAAAACACTGCATATAACCACAGAGTCCCTATCCTTAGGCGAATAAAAACATTGTCGTTATATGCAGCGGTGCAATCTCGTTGTCTTCTGTCGCTGACTGGTAACCGGGCTTATGCTAATCGGTCTCAACCCCTGAAGCAACTCTCGCGTTTCGTTTGTCATAGAGTACCCTCCGACTGGCACTCCCTCTACGCATTGATCCATCGGAATGGGATAACCCTCCCACGGCGGTTAGGCAAACTCACTTTTCTTTTTCAAGAAAGAGCACCACCAAGGTCATGGCTTGCCACAAATGCATTACGCGATACAAAAGTACGATATTATTCTATAAATCAAGGTGTAAATGGAACATATTTGAGCTTATTTAACCGCCAAGCAGAGTCATATTAACAGAATATTTCAATGAATTATGTTATAGAATGGCATGGGATTTCATAGAAATTCTATGTGTAAACAGAGCCAACTCAAACCGTTTGTTTACGCATTGTTTACGCAGACAAAGAAAAAAGCACTTGCGATTTCTCGTAAGTGCTTGATTTCTAACGTGGACCAGCCAGGGCTTGAACCTGGGACCTCCAGATTATGAGTCTGTTGCTCTAACCAACTGAGCTACAAGTCCGTGCCACAATTTCCTGTTAGCAGGTGCAAAAGTAGTATATTCCCTTGAAACTTGCAAGATTTATCGCCCAAATTTTGATAAAAAGATTTAATTCCCTTATTCGTAAGGATATAAATTGTATTTTTGTGCACCATTAATTAATTTTGCTAAGCCGTATGGCACAAAAAAAACAGGAAACAGCCCTAACAGGGCTTTCGGACAAAGAAGTCCTTATCAGTAGAGAGAAGTATGGGAATAACCTCTTGACACCTCCCAAACGTCCTTCCATGTGGAAACTTTATCTGGAAAAGTTCCGCGACCCGGTTATACGTATTCTTTTAGTCGCAGCATTCTTTTCCTTAGTGATTGCCATTATTGAAAATGAGTATGCGGAAACAATCGGCATTTTCTTTGCTATTTTTCTGGCAACCGGTATCGGATTCTACTTTGAATACGATGCGAATAAGAAGTTTGACTTACTGAACGCTGTAGGCGAAGAAACACCAGTTACAGTAATCAGAAATGGGAAAGTACGGGAAATTCCCCGTAAGGAGATTGTAGTAGGTGATATCGTAGTTCTGAATACCGGTGAGGAGATTCCTGCCGACGGAATCTTACTGGAAGCTATTTCCCTGCAAGTGAATGAATCCAACTTGACAGGAGAATTAATGGTCAATAAAACCATCCATGAAGAACTATTTGATGAAGAAGCCACTTATCCCAGCAATGAAGTGATGCGTGGTACCACAGTAGTTGACGGACATGGAATAATGAAGGTAGAACGTGTGGGTGATTCCACCGAAATAGGTAAGGTAGCACGTCAGGCCACCGAACAAAGTGAAGAAGAGACTCCATTGAATATCCAATTGACAAAATTGGCGGGTTTCATCGGAAAAATAGGTTTTACCATTGCCACGCTTACCTTTATCGTTTTCACAACTAAAGACCTTTACTCCTACCTCAGCGTAAATGAAATAACAGACTGGCATGGGTGGATGGCAATAGCCCGCATTGTATTGAAATATTTCATGATGGCTGTCACTTTAATTGTAGTAGCCGTTCCTGAAGGCTTACCGATGAGTGTCACCTTAAGTCTTGCACTAAATATGCGCCGTATGCTGAAAACCAATAATCTGGTACGTAAAATGCATGCTTGTGAAACAATGGGGGCCATTACTGTGATCTGCACCGACAAAACAGGTACATTGACACAAAACCTGATGCAGGTACATGAAGCGAAACTTGATGCCACCAAAGCAGATTTAATAGCTGAAGGGATCAGTGCCAACTCCACAGCTTTCCTTGAAGAAACAGGAGAAAACAAGAAACCATCCGGAGTAGGTAATCCTACTGAAATAGCCTTATTGCTTTGGCTGAATGAACAGGGCAAGAACTATTTGGAATTACGTGAAAATGCAAAAGTTATCAATCAACTTACTTTCTCTACAGAACGTAAGTATATGGCTACATTAGTAGATTCACCTATCCAGCAGAAAAAGGTACTCTATATAAAAGGAGCTCCCGAAATTGTAATGAGAAAATGCAACCTCTCTTCCGAAGAACAGGCTCATTACAATGCCGATCTGCTGGCCTATCAGAACAAGGCAATGCGTACTTTAGGATTAGCTTATAAATTTATCCCCGAAGACTCCGGTAACGATTGTGCCGAACTAGTCAATGAAGGGAATATGATTTTCCTAGGTATCGTAGCTATCAGCGACCCTATTCGTCCGGATGTACCGGAAGCCGTACAGAAATGTCAGTCGGCAGGTATCGGTGTGAAAATTGTTACAGGCGACACCCCGGGAACAGCTACCGAAATTGCCCGCCAAATAGGGCTATGGAAACCTGAAGATACAGACCGGAACCGCATAACAGGGGTAGAGTTTGCTGCATTAAGCGATGAAGAAGCTCTGGACCGCGTACTTGACTTGAAAGTAATGAGTCGTGCGCGTCCTATGGACAAGCAACGTCTGGTCCAACTGTTACAGCAAAAAGGAGCCGTAGTAGCAGTAACCGGAGACGGAACAAACGATGCTCCTGCACTGAATCACGCTCAAGTAGGTCTTTCTATGGGAACCGGTACGTCAGTAGCCAAGGAAGCAAGTGACATAACCCTATTGGATGACTCGTTCCACAGTATCGCTACCGCAGTAATGTGGGGACGCTCTCTTTACAAAAACATTCAGCGTTTCATCGTATTCCAGCTGACTATCAACGTAGTCGCATTAGCCAGTGTTTTATTAGGGGCTTTCTTTGGTACAGAACTACCACTGACCGTAACACAAATGCTTTGGGTAAATCTTATTATGGACACTTTTGCCGCCATGGCCTTAGCATCTATTCCCCCCAGTGCAGACGTCATGAATGAAAAGCCACGCAAGACCGATGATTTCATCATCACTAAAGCCATGCGTAAAAATATACTAGGTGTAGGCTTCTGCTTCCTTGCCATACTGATGACATTAATTGTCATTATCAAACAGATGCCAGCAAATTTAGTAGGACAAGCTTTGACGCAATTCTTCACGATCTTCGTGATGCTGCAATTCTGGAATCTATTTAATGCCAGTGTTTTCGGGACCAACCATTCTGTATTCAAGGATTCCCGTCATGCATTAGGCATGCTAAGTGTGGCTATCATTATTTTAGTCGGACAAATTCTGATTGTCGAGTTCGGAGGTAAAGTGTTCCGTACCGAACCTATGAATTTCATGACTTGGGTTTATATTATCGCAGGAACGTCATTCGTATTGTGGATTGGTGAAATCTACCGTTGGATAAAACGAATACAGAAAAAAGACTAAAAAAGAGAATAAAGCACATAAAGAGTTATGGACAGTAAGATTAAAAATGTCGTTTTTGATTTAGGAGGAGTATTAATAAATCTGGATTTTGACAATTGCCTGAATGCTTTTCGTAAAGCAGGATTTCGAGATATAGAGAAACAGGCATGCCAGTTCAGGGGAAAAGGTTTCTTTTCCCAATTTGAATTGGGTGAAATCAGCCCGGAAGAATTCCGGAAAGCCATTCGTAAGGAGGTCAGCGAAGCCCTGTCCGACCATGAAATTGATGATATGTGGAACCTGATGCTACTTGATATTCCTCGTGAAAAGCTGGACTTATTGCTAAAGTTACGCGAACATTATATGGTTTACCTGCTTAGTAATACCAACCGGATACATTGGGATTATGCCTGTGAGCAAATGTTCTGTTATCGGGGATTCCGTGTAAATGACTTTTTTGAAGATATTTTTCTGTCTTTTGAAATGCACAAGGCCAAACCGGAAAAAGACATTTATGAGCAAATGATGAAAGAAGCAAACATCTTGCCCGAAGAAACGTTTTTTATAGATGACTCGGCAATCAATTGCCAGGCAGCAATATCGCTTGGCATACAGTCCTATCATTACCATATTGGAGAAGATTTAAGTTCACTTTTTGAATAATGAAAATAATATCAGATATAAACCATCAAACATTGCCTCCTTCAGTTGCCACTATCGGCTTCTTCGATGGAGTGCATCGCGGACACCGCTTTCTTATTAATCAAGTAAAAGAGGTCGCTGCCAAGGATGGGTTATATTCTGCATTGATCACTTTTCCTGTACATCCCAGACAAGTGATACAAACCGCTTATCGTCCGCAATTACTTTCTTCACCAACAGAGAAACTCGAATTATTGGAAACGATGCAAGTAGATTACTGCTTTCTTCTCCCTTTTACACAGGAACTTTCACTGTTTTCGGCTCGAGAGTTTATGCAGTTGCTACGTAACAAGTTCAATATCCATACATTAGTTATAGGCTACGACCATCGTTTCGGTCACAACCGCAGTGAAAATTTTGAAGATTATTGCCGTTATGGTGAGGAACTGAACATATATATAGTACGCGCGCGAGCTTACACAGACAAAGAGGGCAAAATCAGCTCTTCAGTCATCCGCCAACTATTAAAAGAAGGTGAAGTAAGTCAGGCTGCCAAATTCCTGGGGTATAACTACTATCTGGATGGAACAGTGGTAGATGGCTACAAAGTAGGCAGAAAAATAGGATTCCCTACAGCTAACCTGCAAGTGGATTGTAGCGACAAGTTAATTCCCTCGGAAGGAGTTTATGCAGTATATGTATATGTGGAAGGAAAAAAATGGGCAGGAATGTTGAACATAGGACACCGCCCTACTATCAATAACGGCAACAATTTAAGTATTGAAGTGAACATCCTCAATTTTTCGGAGAATATCTACCACAAAGAAATGCGCATTGAGTTCGTAAAGTATCTTCGCCCTGAAGAAAAATATGACACTATAGATGCACTCATTGCCCAAATGCATAAAGACCGGGAAAAAACGGCCAGAATTCTTCTCTAAATACAAGGGAGCATTGTACAGCCTTCCCCCTTTCAAACTACTCTTTCTACACATCTTCGTTTACAGTCAGTTTTGCCTGCTCGAAAACAGTTCATTCCATGTATTAGGGCAGACAAAATCGCCCCTGCCAGTGAACGCAAACGCTATCGGAAGAATTAATTCACCGATACCAGTCACTTCTTGCATAAAATCTGTTTCTTCATACACTTCCATCCTACAAAGCACGAAAAAAGATATATTTTTATCGTTTTTCGATATTTTTTTTTCGTTTTTCTTTTGTAGTATCAAAATAAGATATACATTTGCATATCGATAAACGATAAATGAATATCGAGAAACAAGAAAGAATAAACATAAACATTAAAACACGAAGTAAAAATGAAAAAGTCAGTATTAAAATCAGTTTTAGCAGCAATTGCAGTAGTAATGATGAGTTGTACAACAACAGCAAACGCACAAACAGGAAACACAAAGTACATCTACGGTCAGAATGACACAAACACAACCGTGTACACACTGAATGAAGACGGCAAAACATTGACACGCAAACTGAAGTATGAGTACAAACACGATGAAAATGGTCAGGTAATTGAGAAAAAAGCTTATCGCTGGGATGCTTACCGGGAACTGTGGAAGCCGGCCTATCTGCTTACCGTAACTCCCGGAGTCTATGAAATCAAACTCAACTACGCTGAATGGAACGCCAAAGAGAGCACTTTCAACCATAACAAACAAGAAAGTATTTACCGTGAAGGCAACAACGCAAACTTGTTGGCCGACACACAAAACAAAAAGTAATGGAAACTTTGAATGAAACACAAACCCAAAATAAGAATGCGACCAGCCTGTGGCAAACCATAGGAATGTACATAGGAATGATGGTCGGATTTTTATATCCGCAAATAGGATTAGGCTTGGGTATGCTTTTGGGAATAGCTTTGGGAAGACTGGTCCTGACCAAGATTCCTGTCAACACCCCACTGGCCCAAAGAGCACAACAAAAAAGCGCAATTATCCTTATTTTAGCATTTCTTATCCTATTCATGAACCATTGGTACGTTCCATGCAAACATGCCATTGCTCACTTGATGAACTAAAAACAAATCAACCAAATTTAAAAGACAACCAGATGAAAACAACCATGATTTTGATCGCACCAAGGAGAAACCCAAGGATGCTTACTTAAAGAAACAGATACCCTCAGGACGGATGCGGAAGTCCGTCCTACCCCTTAATTCAAATCCATTTTAAACCAATAAACATTCTATTATGGGACGCGCAATTAAATTAGTACTTTATTACTTCGCCTATCAGTTAGCTTTCACCTTCCTGGTAGGACTTCCGGCGGGAATTATTAAAGTGATGAACGAAATTTCAGAAAATGATAATCTGGCTTATGCCGCAGGTAAGAATACAGCCTCTATGACAGGACTCGTTATGGTACTGGCAGGAATAGCCATGATCTGGCACCTGATCTACTTTAAATACGTTCAATTCAACAAGACAAGCTGGACTGAAGTACCTGCAAAAACCATTTTATTGAGTATTCCCTTCATTATAGCAGCCATGTTCATCTGCAATGTAGCCAGCGAATTCATAGAACTGCCCAACCTAGTGGAAGACACATTCATAGGAATGAGCCGCAATGTATTCGGCATCATCGCCATTGCCGTCATGGCACCTCTGGTAGAAGAGTTGCTGTTCCGTGGAGCCATTGAAGGGCATTTCCTGCAAACCGGAAAAAGACCCGGTATGGCAATCCTCCTGTCAGCACTCATTTTCGGTCTCATCCATGTCAATCCGGCGCAAGTACCTTTCGCCTTCTGTCTGGGATTGGTATTCGGATGGCTTTATTACCGCACAGGAAGCATTATACCGGGAATGATAGGGCATTTTCTAAATAACTCCCTGGCTACCATTGCCATGGCTACATCAACCCAAGAAGAGTTGAATGAAAAAACGGTTGATATGATTGGCGCCACACCTACTTACATCCTTTTAGCAGCCGCCATAATCATCCTAGTCGGCATGTATTTCTATCTGAACAAACATTTGCCACAGCCGGGAACACCCTCTGAAATTACTAACACACAAGCATAAATGTAACAATGAAAACAAAACTCAACCTCTTTTGCGTCTGCGTACTTATCGCCTTGCTCCTTTCCACCTCAACGACAGTGAGCATCATGTTCCATTCTTTCACAAGTGCCTTTAAAGCCGGATACGAAAGTGTAGAAAAAGGAAAGGATATCCACATTTCCGATTATAAGATGATTTGCACCCTTCCTACCGATCTACTTGAAAAGACAGGAAGTGTAACCAATGTCAGGACAGGAGAACAGGCATCTATCATACCGATTATAAGCATGGTAGAGGCGCCAACGAAAGAAAATGATACCTTCCATGCACTAAACAGGATTGCCTCATTCATTTCGGTGATAGCGGGAATTTTCTGCCTGTTGCAGTTCTTTTATTTGATCAGAAATATCAATCGCGGTGATATCTTCAGCTGGAAGAATGTGAAGTTTCTGCGCAAGTTAGGATGGGCATTGATACTTTTGTTTATCTGCACGCTGGCTACCATCGTGATTGGAAATTATGAAGCTTCGCAAGTGTTGCAACTCAACGGATGCGAGTTCTCCTATACCTTTGCTTTTTCCGATGCGACTCTCATTCTGGGATTCATTTCATTGCTGGTAGCCGAAGTATTTGCCATCGGACTGAAGATGAAAGAAGAACAAGATTTAACCATTTAAAAAAACAGAGCAGACTATGAACAAGTTCAGAATATTAGGTGTCATAGCCATTATAGCCATCATTGCAAACTTCTTTGGAGGATTGGATGAAAATTGGAGAGATTTCAAGAAAGGATTTGAAGATGGACATAACAGTACAATGGAAATATATGAGCCTGGACGCCACATTATACCCCATCATGCAACCTCAGTCAAACTGAATGTAGAGCCGTTACCTGAAACTACTGTCGATTCACTGAGCAACAACCGCGTGGACTGGACACTCCCCTACACAGTGACTGAAATAGAAACGTATGCCAAGCCATCGGCCTGGCACATCCTTGTCATGGGACTTGCCATACCCGGAATATTCCTTTTTCTCATCGGTTTCTGCTCATTGATCCGGTTGCTCATTTCCATCTCACGCCGCGAAGTATTTACATCTGCCAATGTACGGCGCCTCCGTTGGTTTGCATACACCAGTGCAAGCTTGGAAATCCTCATAGCTGTTGACGAATGGATTGTAGGAAACGCAGCAGTTGAGCAAATCAGTCTGCCGGGCTACAAAATCATCAGCTACGCCGGTTATTCTCCCGACTGGGTAGCTGTGATAATTCCCATTCTTTTTGCCGAGATATTTGCTATCGGGGCAAAAATGAAAGAAGAACAGGATTTAACCATTTAAGAAAAATACCATGAAAGAAAAAAATACTTTCCCCTCAAAAAGAAAAAGCATCTTTTATTTGATACTTTGCCTGATAGCTACTCTGTTTGTAAGTTCATTCATCTATTTCCTTGTGTTACATCCATTGTTGGACAACAAAATAGTGAGGATATCGATCAACATTGGATGGACTTGCTTCTGTCTGTATGCCTTTAAGAAACTGACGCAACGCCACACCCTTTGGTGGCGCGCAGTAGATGAGAACCCGAATAAACCCAAAATGAATTGATCTATGCCAATTATAGTAAATTTAGACGTAATGATGGCGAAACGAAAAATTTCGCTGGGAGATTTAGCCGAGAAGATAGACCTGACTCCTGCTAACCTTTCCATATTGAAAACCGGGAAAGCGAAAGCCATCCGTTTCTCTACCCTTGAGGCTATTTGCAGGGAACTAAATTGCCAGCCCGGAGATATTTTAGAATATAGAGAAGAAGGTGAATAATATAAACAGCCACATATACAAACACTCTGATACCATAAAATTCTCATATCTTTAATCCGGATACTCTGACCGATAAAGCATTTCAATTGCCATACCGGCAGAGTATTTTCACCTTATACCTAAAATTTTCTTATCACTTCCCGACACGCTTTAGCCAATATTCCCTAAAAATACACTACTGATAAAAACAAATATTGCATAAGCACCATATAATCCCATGATTATCCGTATCTTTGCAGCGAATTAGATATTTGAAAATAAATGAAGACATTTGAAGAGTTAGGCGTTTCCCCGGAAATACTAAAAGCGATTAAAGAAATGGGATATGAGAATCCCATGCCGGTACAAGAAGAAGTAATACCGTATTTATTGGGAAACGGCAACGATGTAGTAGCCCTAGCACAAACAGGGACTGGAAAAACAGCCGCATTTGGTCTGCCGCTTATCCAAAAAGTTGACGTAAAACACCGTGCACCTCAAGCACTAATTTTATGCCCCACACGCGAATTGTGCTTGCAGATTGCAGGCGATCTGAACGATTACTCCAAGTACATTGACGGGCTGAAAATCCTTCCCGTATATGGTGGTTCATCCATCGAAAGCCAAATACGCATGTTGAAAACAGGCGTACATATTATTGTGGCTACTCCCGGACGACTGATTGATCTAATAGAAAGAAAGGTTGCCAAACTAGAAACAATTACAGATGTAGTAATGGACGAAGCCGATGAAATGCTGAATATGGGATTTACTGATAGCATAAATGCTATCCTTGAAAAAGTTCCTGAAGATCGGAATACCTTGATGTTCTCGGCTACCATGAGTCCGGAAATCTCACGCATCGCCAAAAAATATCTGCATGACGCAAAAGAAATCACTATCGGTACCAAAAATGAGGGCAGTAAAAACGTCAATCACATAGCCTATTTAGTACACGCTAAAGACAAATATGCCGCATTGAAACGTATCGCGGATTATTATCCACAGATTTATGGCATCATTTTCTGTCGTACCCGTAAAGAAACTCAGGAAATTGCAGATAAATTAATACAAGACGGTTATAACGCAGACTCTTTGCACGGTGAGCTCTCACAAGCCCAGCGCGACTTAGTGATGCAAAAATTCCGCCAACGCCATTTACAGCTTTTAGTTGCTACCGACGTAGCAGCCCGTGGCCTAGATGTAAATGACCTTACTCATGTCATTAATTATGGCTTGCCCGATGATATAGAAAGCTATACTCATCGTAGTGGTCGTACAGGACGTGCCGGAAAAACAGGTATTTCTATTGCCATCATCAACCTGCGCGAAAAAGGCAAGATGCGTGAGATAGAACGAATCATCAACAAAAAATTTATCATGGGTGAGATGCCCAGTGGTAAACAAATTTGCGAGCAGCAATTGATTAAATTGATAGATGACATAGAAAAGGTAAAAGTAAACGATGAAGAAATTGAATCCTTCCTACCCGGAATCTATCGTAAACTGGAATGGCTTTCAAAGGAAGATCTGATAAAGCGCGTGGTGTCAATGGAATTTAACCGCTTCTTGGAATACTATAGTAACGCTCCGGAAATAGAAATTCCCAGCACAAATGACCGTCGCAGCGAACGTGGCTCCAAAGAACGCAAGGATCATGGCAGTGCTCGTGAAAAGACAGAGCGTAAAGCAGAAAAAGGATACACCCGTCTATTCCTGAATGTAGGAAAGACAGACGGTTTCTATGCCAACCAAATCATAGAACTGATTAACCGCAACATGAAGAAGCAACGTACTACCATCGGACGAATAGACCTGATGCAGAATTTCTCTTTCTTCGAAGTAGCAGAAAATCAGGCACAGGACGTGATTAAAGCATTGAACAAGGTTAATCTGAATGGCGGCCGGAAAATTGTAGTAGAAGTTGCCGGTGACAATAATGGCAAAAACGACAATGGCGAACGCAG
>OODU01001065.1_pt1 | contig 28527 bp, 38 predicted proteins | sample 1671171 | NCBI WGS metagenome assembly OODU01 (sample SAMN06348129, study PRJEB24527) | human gut metagenome | biome: human gut; feature: ankylosing spondylitis patient; material: feces | host: Homo sapiens | place: China | collected 2015-10
ATCTTTTTTTAAAAATTTAGACCCAGACTTCTTAATAGAGAATTTCGGATCTAAAACGCCAATAGCTCCTCCAAGCGAGAAAGAATTAGCAAGTGTAATAGGAGTTTCAACAGCGACCTTGTATAACTGGTATAATGGGAAAGGACATAGAAAAAAGCTATACGATTTTATAACTAAATTTACTGCAAAAGAGATTTTAGATATCTGTGCAAAAGAAAAAGATAGCGTGAGTGATAAAACGCTCTCTGAAATAAGCAAAATCCCATACCCAACGCTGCAAGGCTGGAAGAGGAGAAAAGATAGACAAGTTTTATATAAACTTCTAAAAAGCTTTACGCAAAATGAGCTATCTTCGTTTTTTAGCTAGATTTTAATTAGAGCAGTTTTATGTTTTCTGCTCTAAAAATCCCTAAAAACCTACCTATAATATCCTTTAAATTTTGTTTTGTTTTTTAGCTTTATTACCAAATAAAGCAACATAGTCGAGTTAATAAGTCCTAAAACTGCATTTAAAAACTCCATTTTTACTCCTTTATGATATAATTTAAAAAGTAAATTCGTGGTCACATTCCATAATTTTCGCCGTTTTGCGAGTAAGGCTTTTCCGCCAACCCAACCAAACGGCGCTTTAAGCGTAGTTCTTCGCATAATGTTCCTTATAGAATAAATTTTTTTGTTATTTTTTTTGCGCGCGGTGCTAAGATTACACCGCGTTTGCTCTGTTTTTCCAGCCATTTAGATATGCAGCGTTTGCAGGATTTTTAGCCACTAAACTCTCGTAGTGCTGAATTTCTAACTTGTCATATTGCAAACTAAATTTATCTTCATCGACTAGGTTTAAAGCAGACAAGGTTTTAATGCCTATAATACCATCAGGCTGGACTCCAGCTAGCTTTTGTGCTAACTTAGCTGCTGTCTTTACCCCTGCATTTACCCCAAAGCAGAATATCTCGTCGGCTATGATCTGGCTTTCTACGCCATTTAGCCTCATTTTATCCCAAAACTCACGCTCGTAAAAATCAAAAACCATTTTTTTTAAAATCTTGTTTTCATATAAAATTTTAGATGCTATTTTTATATCTGCGTTTGTAGAAAGGACGTTTTTTACGATATCCCAGCCGCTCCAGCTAGCGTGTGCTCCCTGGTAAATTCCCATAAAAGTAAAGCCGTTTTCTGTCTTATTTTTGTGTAAAGCGTCATGTGGGTTATTAAATTCTAATTTCAACAAAATTTCCATACTTTTTCTAAAATTCGCCATCCCTACCTCCAAATTTATTATTAGTTAAAAGCGCTATTAACTTCTTCTCCCAAGCAACAATAGCGTCCGTTCCAGCCCACGCACTAAGCCCTGCAAGACCTACGCTTATACCTTGCTTTCCAAGGAAATAAAACGCGATTTCGAATCCTATATACCCCACAAACAGAGCTGTTGTGGTATCTAAAATAAGCCCTAAAAAAATACATTTTTTACTCCCGGAGCAGTGATCTAGCTTCTTTTTTTGAAAAACGCTTAGAACTCCGCCGATTATCCCTATAATAAAAACGTATTTATACACTCCCAAATTGTCTAACAATCTCTCTAAAAATTCTCCCATTAAAGCACCTCCATTATAAAATACAATAGCGCAGGGGTTAAGCTAAGCAGCAGTTTTAAAATTTCTTCGTAAAAGTTACTCATTTCATCTCCTTTACGCTTTGCACGCTTAATTCTAGCTCTCTTATATAAGTGTATAAATCCCACGCCATTAAAGCTGCTTCTTGCTCTGTTAGTGCGGTGCGGTTAAAGTCCATTATAGGAAGCTCTGTTATAACTGGTACAAAGCTAATTTTTGGAGGTTGCACTGGTTTTGTTAGCACTGTAGTTTTGCTCGTGCAGCCTTGCATAAATAGCGTTAATAGCGTCAATGCAAGTAGAGTTGTTATCCTTAATAATGCGCTCTTTGACCTGTGTAACATACCTAATCTCCTTTTGTTTTTCTTGTTTTAAATTTGCTAAAACTTCTAACCCTTTTTGATAATCACTGCTTAAAATCTCGAGTGTTTTTTCATAGCTCTCGTTTGATAAAGTAGCGGTGTTGAGACTGCTTTTTAAGCTAGTGTTTTCCAGCTCAAGTTTGCTTATAACTGAATTAAAATAAATCAAAAGAGCCACCGTAAGAACTCCTAAAATAGTGTAAATATAGTTCATTTTTTTTACTCTCCTAAGCTGTTATCACAGTGGTTTCTCTCAAGTTTTTTTAGAAAGCAACATAGTTTCTTATCAAAAAAAGTTGCTTTGTTAGCCTTAATGCGCCGCCCGATATGGCTAGATACTGTTTCATCTTGGCTTCCATTCCAAAAGACCACATTAGCCATTTGATCCAAAGCCAATAAAAATCTCATAAATCTAGTTCTTTTTCGCATATCGTTTTCAAATTTTTCAAACAAAAGTTCTTTTTGCATTTTTTACTCCGGTCTGTCTGTATTCCAAATTTGAGTTTGAGCTTGTCCTGCTTTTAGCAAGATTTGCGCAAGTTGTTCTATTTTTAACTCATAAACTTTGTTATTTTTAGCAGTCCAAAGAGTGCTAGTTAGATTCGCACTACTAGCTACGCTTAGCGCCCTTGCTATGCGGTTTTGGCTAGTTTCATCGCCCTGAAAAATTACAGAATCATCAACGTCACCTGAGTCATATAGTTTGCAGTTATTTAGCGTAACTTCTATTCTTTCTACAGCGTTTGCACGATTTGCTTTCCATAACTCATACGCCCTAAATTTTAAAATATCTGCTTTATCCTCACGTTCCTTTTTTACGCCTTTATAGACCCCGTCTATCTCTTTATACTCTAAAATCTCCAGCTCATTGTCGAAACTCTCTTCCACAACCTGCAAATAGCCAAGCTCTTTTAGCTTTTCTTTTTGCAAGTTTTCTACAAAAAATGTACCGCTAGTGTCTATTAGGACCTCTTTGTCCTCTATCTGTTTTGTTTCTAAGTTGTAAATTCTCATTTTTTTTCCTTTTTTATTTTTGTTTAGTCTATTTTAAACATATCTGGGTTGCCCACGCCTATACGGACTAGCTCCGCTCTTGTTCTAAATTTATCTGGCAATTTTAATACGCTAAAATTTTGTCCGTTAAAAGCACCATTTTCTATAACTCTAACGTTTTCAAAACTGGCGACGCCGTGAAAAGAGCCGTTAAAGCCATTAAATGCTCCGGACTCTATTCTATCTACATTTTTAAATCTAAACCCTTTATCAACATCAGTTGTGAACATATTTGCGGCGAACGCGTGTGATTTTATAATACCTACATTGCAAAAAGTTACATCAACTTTAGTATTTAAATAAGCCGTATTAAAAGCGTTTGATTCTATAGTCCCTACATTTCCGAAGCTTAATCTGTAATTTCCCCAGGTTTTATTGTATCCATCTAAGTAAAAAGCAAATTTACCGATAGTATCTACATCGCCAAATCTTAAGTTAATAATACTGTCATATTCTCTGCGAGAAAACGCATAATCTCCTATATTTTTACAATATGGAAAATATAAAGGTGTATTAAAGTTGTTAAGATAAAACGCATAGTCTCCTATGCTACTTACATACTGCGGTACGAACTTCCCTGAAAAATTCGTGTTGTTTGTGTATGCATTAGCCGGAATATCAATAAAATTGAATATTTTATCGGAAAATAAAGCATCTTGAAATTTCATATTAGCTTATAACCCCCCCCCATTTTATGCAGATTTTGCCATCTATAGGATTTATAAAATACGAGTAAATGTTAGTAGCAGAACTTGCTATAACAAATTCTGGATTTATAACTTTAAAAGCAGAGCTAAACCCGGCAACCGTTGTATATACCATTATAAATCCAGTTTTACCAACATTTTTAAATAACTCCTGGTTCTTAGCACTAAAACTTAGATTAGTCCCAACACCAGCAGGGACTAAAAAGTTATTACCAGCGCTAAAGTCTATCTGCGCACTTTGCACTATAACTGGTCTATCTTTGTTGTATTCTTGCTCGTGATTTATCCCCTCTAGATCCACAAACTTATTACTTACTATGTTATTTACTTTCATATTTTTTCCTTTTTTTTAGCTTATTTCCACACCGTCGATTTTTACAAAAACTTCTGGCTTTCCTCGCGCTCTTTGAGATAGCTCCTTATCTCCTAAATTATAATAATGGCTATTGCCTTCAGAATCTAAAATTTCATATCCGTTTTTGTCGTCTCCCATTAGTGTATATACCGGATTTAGTACTATTGGAGTTAATGTTTTAAGGGTTTTATCGTACAAAAAATGCGCGTTTTGTGTTCCTGTAAGAACCAAAATAACGTCTTTCCCAGATATAACTTTAGTTGTAGTAAGACTGCTCCCAAAATCATAATCAAATTCCGCTATCTTCTCCGCGTCGCTCGCATACACGCCTAGCTTATTATTATTTAGAGGTAGAAAAAATAGTTTTCCGTCTGTAGCGCCTACGCTAGAGCCTTGCGTCCCACTTGGCTTACTAAACTCTGCTATAACTCCATCTTTGCCATAAATTATAGAATTTGACGTTGGGACGCTTACTACTCCTGTGTTACAAACGTTATAGCGCAAAGATGCGGTGGCTTGATATTCGCAAAGTGCATTAATACCTGTGCTTTCAAATTTAGCATTAATAATCTGCTCAAACTTGTCTATACTATAAACTTTAGTGTTAAAGCTAGAGGTATTGTGCAGATACACTAAATTATTAAGCACATTCATCATTATTTGGGAATTTTGGCTAGAAATTAAAGCGCCCGTGACTAGATTTACAGCGTTAGCATTGTTCTTGTAAGTTATCAAAAAATTATTATATATAGCTTGGACATTATAATGGCTAGGTGTAAGTGGAATCTCTTTTAGTTTGCCACTATTTAAAAACACGCAAGAGGCGGTATCTGTTTTTTTATAAATAGCAGCGTGAGCTCCTACGCGGAACAAAGAGCCAGACGCTATGCCAGAGAGCTGTTCTGCTTTTTTAGTTAAAAAGTTAAAAAATACGTTACTAGAGCCATAAAATATAACTCCGTTATTTAGCATATATATTTTATTACTATTATCGATATTTAGCTTGATACTATATATCTGTTTTAAATTAAAATCATAAATGCAATACTCATTGACCATGTTAGAGCCGCTTATTACAGGCTTAGTGGTTAGCATAAACCCATTTTTTATATCGCAAAATTTTTCTCCTGTAGCCATTATTGCTATAAGTTTTTGCATAAGAGCTTGGTTAAAGTCATCTTCTAGCTTATTATCCACGCTTATACCTAGCTTATCTCCTTTTGCAAGGACTAAATTTGCCTCCACTATATTTGCATCACCATATTGCATAATAAAATTTTGGCTTATGGGTTCCTCATTTAAGGTTATAGATACCTTTGCTGCATTGCTTTTTTGTTTTATAAAAATATTGCTTATAAAGCGTGTATTTTCAGACGGCTCTAAAACATCAGTTGTAGCGCTTATACTGCCTTTATAAAACTCTTTTATAACCTCCATTTATATCCCTCCTATCATTATTTTTTTTGCTAAAAAGTTGCTATTATTTTCTATAAAAACCTTGTTTTTGTTTTCTAGATCTGTAATAGCGTTATTTACTTTTTCCTCCATAGCTCTTGTTAGATCCACAAACTCTGTTTTTGTTATATATGCGCTAAGCTGCGTTCCGCTTATGGCTTGCAAAAACGTGGTTTTTAGAGACTCTAAATCTGCCATATAGCTATCTTTGCTCTGCAAAAAAAGCTCATATTGTTTTTCTTTTAGCATTAAGTCTTGCTCTATGTTTTTACAATGCGTATCTATACTTTTTAACTCTTCTAAATTTAAAGCAAAAGAGTCTCTTATATCTATGCTTTGGGCTAAATTTGCAGCGGAAATATTTGCGTAGTCTTTCACGTTTTGCAGCTGCGTAGCTACTGCAGTAGCGTTATTTGCAACGGTTTGGAACTCCTCTTGTATTTGTGCGCTTAGCGTATTTATCTGCTGCGTAAAAATTGGCAAGGCATTTACAAACGCATCTGCTTTGGCATCAAATTGGGTTGTGTTTTTACTACTTGGTGGCTCTGGGAGCGCTGTTAAAACTTGCATTATATTAGCCCTTCTATTAATAAATTTAGTTCCGATTTTTCTTGACTCACTGTTGAAATGCTAAAATCCTTAAGCATTCCATAGACAGTAAATGCGCCTATATTTTTGTTTATGTTATCGTCGAGCAGATAAACGGTAGGAACTCCTGCTAACTTACTTACAAAGTCCCTTATATAGTCTATATCTTGTGTTTCTATCACGACGCTGCACTCTGCTGTTTTTGCGGTTTTCCCTGGTATTATGGTGGCGTTGCCCCACGCGTCTTTTGTTACTCTGCTGTAATCTACAAGCCCACTTTTTGCACCAGATAGAGTATGCCCTATATGCCTTCTTTTACCTAGCATAAGCATTCCAAGCTTTGCAAAACCATTTATAGGTGTTATGCTAAAACTAAGATCTTGCATTCTTGTATCCAAAGGGAGGTTTATAGTGCTTAGATATTTTGTAGCCGCGTAAAAGTACTCCCACAAATTTCTGCTTTTTCTAAAGTACAATGGCACTACGGAGTCTTCTATCATAAGGTTTTCTCCTTCTAATCCTAAAAAAGTTGCTATATCTATGTTATCTTTTGGCTTAACTACAATATTTAAAGCGCCATTATTCTTTGTTTGCGTGTTTATAAACTCGTCTATAAATTTATATTTATTCGTAGCCCCAAAATCTACAAACCGTACATCCACGTCTGGGGTTTTGTCTGCATTAAACGTACTGGCTGCCTTATAAATACGATTTTTATATGTGTAAAAGCTATCTGCTATAACGCTTTTATTTAAACTCCACTCTTCGTAGTTCTCATTTGCAGCGTCGCTAGAAACCAGCTCAAAATCTACAGGCTCAAGTATCGTCATGTTTATACTACCTTTACTAAAAGTGCGCTACCGTCACTATTTTCGTTTAAAAATCTGTTGTTATAGACTCCATTTTGCTTAATGGCTCTAAGCTCCTCTTTTAATGCCTTAAGTTCGCTTACTACTTCTGTAAAAGCGCCGTCCATATCCACTTTTACGCCCCTACCACCTTGCAATGGGATAACCGCTTCTGGATATCCAGCTTCTCCTATCATAGCTGCAGTTGGTCTAGTAACTATACCGCCGTCTGCAAACATTTTTAAGCCTTGCTTTTCTTGGATACGCCTTAGTGTTTCTTTGTCTGTCGTACCTGTTTCTCTCCAAACTGCGTACTCCATAGCAGCTTTTAACTCCGCTCCATTTAAATGGCTATCGGACCAGTATCGAAGTCCAGCGTCTTCTGCACTTCTGCCTAAAATTTGTTGGTAGTAGGAATTTACTTCAAAATCCTTTGGGTTTGTTAATACTGCGCCGTTTGCAGTTACTGTTTTACTACTACTGCTAGAAGGAGCTTGAATTTGACCGGTGTTTAAAACTAAATTTGAATTAGCTTTATTAACGTTTTGGAACTCTTTTAAAATGGCGTTAAAATTTTCTGCAAAGCTTCCACCTAGAGTTGCAAAAAGCCCAGCGTTTTGGCTCATTAAACTTGCAAAATTCGTAGTTGCAGAGCTTATGCTCTCTTTTAAAACATTTATTTGCGCATCGCTATTTTCACCTAGTGCGTCTTCTAGCTTTTTAAGCTGTTTATTTGCCGCATTTAAGGAGTCTTCCACGCTTTGCCTAAAGTCTTTTGGCGCTATATTTTCTATTTGGTTCGCCATTTTTAGCACTTCAAAGCGGTATTGCTCTGCACTTATAGAGCTATTTTTTAGGTTTTCTGCTTTTGCTAATGCAGACTTTTGTAATTCATCTAAGTTTGCGCTGTTATATTCGCCATTTGTTAAATCGCTTTTTACTTTTTGCAAAGAATTGCTATATACTGCGTTTATCTCTGCTTTATCATAAATTTTAAATTTAAGATCGGATGCTATATCTGTTAATTTTTGGTAGATAGCCTTACTAGCCTCATAATTTTTTATAGTTGCTTCAAGACTGCTTTTTCCTTTTTCTTTTTGCAATCTTAGGATCTGTGCGTTAGCGTTTGCTACGGTGGTTTTATAGTTTTCAAATTCTTTTTGCAAGTTGGCATTGGCGTTGTTCGCATAAGTTATATATTTTGCAGTGCTAGCAATTAGGCTATTTTTTAGGTCTGTGTCTGCTTTTAGAAACTCCGCCATATCTGCATTGCTCATATTTCTAAAAGCTTGCGCTGCTGCTTGTATAGTAGGAAAAAGTCCTTTTAATTCCGTATTTAGTAGCCCCCATTGCGCACTTATAGCATCTAAGCTTAGAGTTTCTACGCTATCTCCATAAGCAGACTTTATGCTTATAAGTGCGTTATATGCAGTTTCTACAAAGCTTTTAAGCGCATCACTGTAAGCTTTTTGAGCAGAAGTTGCGCTATTATAAGCATTAACAAGCTCATTAAAAGCAGATATTGTTTCTTTGCTAAAATCTGCTTTTATAGCGTTTTGATATGCATTTTTTATATCTTCTGCGCTAATTTGTGCTATGTCTTTTATGTTATTAGATGTTTCTAAAAGCCCTGCGCCTAGAGCTTTAAAGCTATCAAGCGCGTAATTGCTTTGGTATTTTAATTTTTCTAAATCCGAATTAAAACTGGCTATTTTTAAAGTCTGCATAGTCCCAGAAACTTCAGCTGCAGCTTCGCTTAACACTTCAAAAACACTCTTAGAGGCGTCTTTAGCTACTGCTTCCCAGTTTCTCCAAATGGCTTCTAGCTCTCCTGGGTTTCCAAAGTCAAGCGCCTTGTTATACTCTTTACCAGTAACGCTGCTTATTATCGCTCCGCCTAATGCTTCATCGTAGAAGGTGTTTTTGTTGTACTTTCTAGCAGGTAGATTAAACTCTCCACCACTAAAATCTTTTAGCAAAAAAGAGACTTTAGAAATTGCGCTATTTATGGATTTTAAAGCAGCGTCATCTAAGGCGCTAAGATCTGTTTTACTCTTACTTCCAAACCAGCTTTTTTTCTCACTATCAACGTATTTTTGGATATCTGTAGAAGAAAAGCTTGAGTTTGAGTTTGCATTTAAATTTTGACCTAAATATACTCCATAATCGTGTTGCTTCCAAGTCCCAAACGCTCCGCCAACTAAGCTACCAAGTACGCTACCTACTGCAGTTCCGATACCTGGAAGTATGGCGGTTCCTATAGCTCCGCCAAGCGCTCCTGTCTGTGTTGCTTTAGTTTGCGTTCCAAATAGTTTATCTCCTAAAAATCCACCAAGCCCACCTAGGGCTGCTCCACCAGCTAAGCTACCAAGCCCTGTAGCAATTCCACCGCCAAATGCACTACCAAACCCATTAAACGCTAAAGAGTTTAACCCAAACGCATTAGCAAACCCGCCTCCAAAACTTGCTATACCACTTCCTAGCCCACCCATTCCTAGGCTTGTAGCTCCATTTGCTAAAAACCCAAAAGGCGAGTATAAAGAGCCTACTAAGCTAGATTGTAACCCGCCTAAAGATAGTCCAGCCCCACCATTAAATAGTCCAGACAATCCAGATAGCGTACTTCCATTTGCTAAGTTTGCAATGCTAGTAACGCTGCTCCCTACATTTAGTATCTCTCCTAAAACATTTCCGCCGCTCTTTACTGTTCCATCGCTAAGTATTTCAACTCGGCTACCTTTTATATCTCCGCTATAAACTCCGTTTTTTAACTCTAAGCCATAGCTATTTGCAAAACTAGCAACTCCGCCATTACCGCCACCTAAAAGCCCTGTAAATAATCCTGCTGCACTACTGCTAAAACTCCTTGCATATGGACTTATAAAGCTTGCAAACATCTCTTTGCCCATCTGCCTAAAAGCGTTGTTCAAAGATGTTGTTTTACCTGTTATAAAATCAAATAAATTGTCTTCTATGTTTTTGCCCATAGCAGATACTGTAACATTCCAGCTATCTTTTATCTCTTCAAAGCTATTTTTAAATTTATCTACTGCACTATCTGCTTTTCTAGCTGCTTCTAGCTCATAAAATTTATAAATTTCAGATATCTCTTTTTGGCTTAGATTTTTATATTTTTTTATAAACTCCTGCGCTTCTAACCTTGCTTTTTTCTTTTGCTCTGCAGCCATTTTCTCGTATTGCGCTGTAATTTTATAAAGCTCTATATTCTCATCTAGCTTGTTTAATTCGTCGTTTATGGCATCTTCGTTTATTCTTTTTATTTCTGCAGCAGTAGCTTTTTCTAGCTCGATTTTTTTGGCATTTAAAGCAGTAGCTTTTTCTAGCTTTGTTAAATTTCCTTTTTGTACTTTTTCGTTTAGTTCTTTTTCATATTTTAAAAGTTCTATAGCATTAGCGTTTGCGTAATCTTTTATAGTCTTGTAGTAAGCGGCTTTATCTTCTAAATAAACGGCGTTTGCTCTCTTAGCGTCTTCCCTTGCTTTTTTGCTTTCTTCTTGGCTTTTTTTCTGCTCTTCTGCTATTTTCTTTTCTAGCTCTGCTTTTTTAGCCTTAGCTTTGTCTAGCGTATCTCCTATATCTGCGCCGGTATCCTTTAGCTCGTTTATTTTTTTTAAGTCCGCATTTACTGCTTTAAGTTGCTCTTCTAGCTCTACTGGTATCTTAACGTCTTTATATTTTTCGCCTAGTGCAGTTACTTGCTTATATTGCTCATTTAAAGCTTGTCTCTCTGCTTCACTACTGTTTTTCTCACTTGATTTTTGAGATTTTAGCAAGTTAAGATCATTTTGTAGATTGTATATCTCTTTTATCTTCTTTGCTAGCTCGTCCATTCTTGCGGCTTTTTCAACTATGTCATCGTTATTAGCAAATTTTGTGGGGATGGCTTTACCATTTCCAAGATAGTTAAATTTATAGTTCAATCGCAAATCTCTGTTTAAATCATTAAACTCTTCTTGCAGATCTTTTAGCTCATTTTTTGCACCTATTAAAGCGTTAGATACAGATGCATGGCTTAGCTTTTCTAGCTCACTTCTAGTCATGCTAAGGGCGTTATTAAAGCTTTGGGCGCTTGTTTTTGCTTTGTCAAAATGGTCCATAAGCATACTTATCCCCATTATCGCGCCACCGATAGCCGCAGCTGGCAAAAAGCTGCTAAGCGCTACTTTTAGTGCTATAAATGCATTTCTAGCACTATTTGTAGCAACAACTAGCGCCTTTTGTTCTATACTCATTTGTCTAAATGTTCGGTTGCTACTCATAGCGTCTACGTTTAAAAGTTTTAGTGCAGCGCTAAATAATTTAGCTTTTAAAGCATTTGTAGTAAGAGCTATAGCTAATACTCCAAGAGTGCCTTTATTTTCTCCTATAAAACCAAAGAAAGCTGTTATACTCTCTTTGTTTTCGCTTAGCATTCCACTAAAATTTTTAAATTTATCTGATAAAAAGCCAGTAATATCTAGCTCCTTATCTACGTTTTTTGTCAAATCCGCCAATTCATTTTTTACTAAAGTTAAAGACCTGCTAACAGTAATAGGCATGTTTGCAAAGTCTGCATTTATAGCGTCTCCAGCCTTTAAAAGTGCGTTTGCTACGATATCGCTTGTTAATTTACCCTCTGCTGCAAGATTTCTAAGCGCACCTATAGGAACGCTAATACTATCAGCTAGATACTGCATAAGCTTTGGGCTTGCTTCATTTACAGCGTTAAACTCTTCTCCACGCAAAACCCCAGATCCCATCGCCTGGCTAAATTGCAGTATTGCAGAGCTAGACTCTTCTGCAGTTGCACCACCTAGTTGTAAAGCTTTAGTAAAATTGTTAGTAACTCTAGTTATGTCATCTGTTGCAAATCCTACTTGCTTTAAGCCCTGGCTCATTTTTATGTATAAATTTGTTACGTCGGAGATTCTCGAAAAAGAGCTATTAGCCACGCCCATTAGGGCTATTTGTTGTTTTTTATACTCTCCTAAACTGCTGGTTGCAAGGCGCAATCTTCCATCTAAATCCTTCATCGCGTCGCTTGTTTTTATAAAAGAGCTAGCTAATTCTTTTATTCCTATGCTTACTCCTATTAACCCTGCTGCGCTATAAACTGCACTCCTAAGAGAATTTTTAAGACCATTAGCAGCAGTATCGGTTCCAAGCAGACTACTGCCTAGCTTATTTACTTCATTCCTAGCTACTATAACTTGCTTAGTATCTGTGTCTATGGTTATTTTTATTTTTAAATCATCATTTGCCATTTTTTAGCCTAAAATGTGGTATAATGATAAAAAAGGATATTAAAATGGAAGATATTAAAAAATTTCTTTGGATTATTTTTTTTGATAACTCTAGCTATTTTCGTAATGGCGAATATAGAAGAAATGTACGTACAACTTATATCTTTCATCGTTTTATTCCCTTTTTATATCTGGCTTGATTATAAACTCAATCCCCATAAGTACAAAAAAGACTCTTAGTCTTCAACCCTATTTAAAACATTAGCGTATCTTTTAAAGACGCTATAAGCCCATAAAAAATCAATTCCGCAATTCTTGCAGTACTCTTTTAAGACCAGGCTATCGCATTTGCAATAGCTAGCCCCAAATCCCACTTCAAATCCAGCGCTTAAATTTAGCCCACCAAGAAGCATACTTTCATACTCACTTAAGCCAAACTCAGCTGGGCTCATCTTAGCTTCCACGCAAGCAAGAATTCGCTCTACTTTTTTTCCTTGCTCCTCGCGACCTCTTCATCGATCGCGCTCATAACTGCGCTATAGCTTATTCCAAGACTATCTAAGTCGATTTTTAGCTTATTAGCACTCTCTCCTGCAATGCAAAAACCAAAACGTTTTTTAGCAAGTTCATCTATGGAAATTTCTTTAGCTTCTGCAGCCTTTAGAGCTTTGTTTTTGTTTTCAAGGATTTTTAAAAGCTCTTTATTCTCTTTTAAAATTTCTATCTTTTCTGAGCCTATAAGTGAGTTTGCAAGCTCTTTATTTATCTCTATAGTTGCTTTTGTGTGTTCTATCTCATCTCTTATAATCTCTATTTTTTCTATCTCATCACTAAATTTTTTTATCTCTTTAGCTAACTCTTTGGCACTGCTTTTATTAATCTCAACAAACTCCAAAGCATATGTTTTATCATCTATTTTTAGCTCAAACGGATATCTAGTTTTCATCGTTTTCTCCATCTATTAAAGTAAATAGCTCTTGTCCTTCTAGTCTTAAAACCTTGCCTTTTAAAGATAGCTTCGCAAAATCATCTCCAACGATGGTAAAATCGCCGTCGAATTTTAAATTTATTTTTGGGATTATAAGAATTTGCAGCTTTCCTGTGTTTAGATTTTTCCCATCAAATATCAGCCTACCGACGTTGTTTGTCTTTTTTTCTGGTTTTATGAAGCTTGAGCTTGCTTTATAGACTTTGTTTGCGGTTTTTATATCTGCAAATTCGGTCGAGCTTGTTATAGCTTCTGCAATAGTGTAAATTTTAGAGTCCTTGATAACCAAATCCCCGACTTTTGCGCTAGTTATAGCGCTAGATCCATCTAGCAAAGTTTTACCATTCCAAAAAATATCACCAGGGGCGTAATTTTTAGTCTCTACAAGACCTTTAAATGCTATAGCTATGTTCTTAAGGCTAAGATCTCCTATCTCTGTGCTAAACTCGTAAGTAACCTTAGTTTCTAGCTCTGCTACGCTTTGCCCTAAACTCTCGTCGTTACTTAGCAATTCTTTGGTCTCTGCGGTGCGGCTTAGAGTGGCTCTTTGGTTGTAGCCTAAGACTATCTCTTCTCCTAAAGTCCCGTCATTTAAGTAGGGTGCAAATCTTATCTCTCCTGCTGCTAATCTTGTTGTTTTACTCATTTTTTTTCTCCATTTAAATTTATGGTAAAGTTTATAGCGTACATATAAAGGCTTGAGTCTTTATTTGCTATAAGCTCACAATTTTTAAAGAGGTTCTCGCCTAAATTAGCTCCAAGCTTGAACACCTTTTCTCTAAGCTCATCTATCTGGGTAAGCGCTGCAAAGTTATCGTTTTCTAGACTGTTTGCGCAAAAATATATACTAAAATGCGCACTATCGCCTAACGCGGATAAAGGCGTTAAGCCATTAAAGCTTAGATATAGACCGGCTTGATTTATATACCTATTAGCGCTTATAAACTTAACGCCGGTAAACGTTTTTTTATAAGCTCAACTGTTTTTTTTTAAACCGCCGCCCATAGTAACCCGCCGCCTTTGCCTTCTATAATCTTAGAAGCATCTATCTCTTTACAAGCATTTTTTAGCAAGATAATGTCTGCCTCACTTAGCTCTATTTTTAGATAAATTTTTAGTCTAGTCATAGCAAAATCCATAACCGCCCAGCTTTGCACTTCTTTGCCTTTGCAAAACTCTAGTGTTTCATTTGTGCTAAACTCTAGCGCTTCAGCGGTTATTTCATTTGGATTTAGTAAAGAAGCTTTAGCTCTAGCTTCTAAACTCTCTTTTAGTTTTTCAAACTCCATCGCCGTCGCTGTCTGCTTCGTTTGTAGTACTTAATACAACCCATTCTGGTACGCCTATTTGGTAGTCGCAGAACACTTCAAATTTATATTTTAAAGAGCTCTCTTCGTTGTCGTACCAGCGTTGGCGACGTATATCAAGCCCGATTGAAAAAATAAGATTTTTAAGTGGAGTTAACATGTATTCGCCGCTTTTTACAAAACTTGCGCCAATTAGCGGTACGCCAAGGATATTGTCTGCGCCTTTATTTAGCAAAATTGATAATCCGCCATTTTTACCGCCAATCTCTTTATTGTAAGCTATTAGATCTTTCTTGCTTACTATTATCACACTTTGGTTTAGCACGTCTTCGTTTGCGTTTTCTACCATGGCAATCAGCCTATCTGTTATTTTACTAGCTGCTTTGTGTTCTAGTTTTTTTGTTTTAGTGCTCTCTTTTGCAAGCGTAAACCAGCCCTTGTTTAGATTTTCAAATTTAGACTCTGCGTAATCGTCTTTTGATCCTATCATCCCTAGATTTTGCAAATCGTTACTAAATGCGGTCGCAAAACTATCAAATGTTTCGTTTTCGAAATTTGGATTTTCTGCGTTATCTTCTAGTGTATCTTGCGTAATTTTTGCAAAAAGCTGAACAACTTTATTTTCTATTAAAACGGAGCTTACGCCGATTTTTTGGCGTTGCGCGTTAGTTGGCTTGTCACCAGAATTCACGCGGACTAGTATCCCACTAGCTAAATTCCAAGTATCAAAACTCTTACTTAGCTTCTTTGTTTTATCCAAAGTCACCTTGCTTAAAAAGTCTGATTTGTCGATTATGGTCTTAATTATCTTATTTGAAACCTCTGGACGCAAAGTAGAGGTAGAATACATATCTACAGCGTTTATAGTTCCTGTAGCTTTTAGCAATTCTCTTAAGTTTTTAGCCATTAAAGTAGTCCTCCTATATCGTTTTCATTTGTTTGTGTAGCATTTTCTTGTTTGCTTTTTTTAAGCTCATTTTTAAGCTCATTCATGTCTTTCTTTAAAGAGTCTAGTTCATCTAGCTTTTCTTTTATGCTGCTTAAACCTTTAATCACCTCTGCTACTTCTTTTTCTCTCTCCAACTGCTCTCCTTCTTTTATATTTTTTTCTGCATTAAAACCTTTTAAAATAGCTTCAAATCCCTTTAATATGCTTTTTAAAAGACCATCATCTTCTTCTTTTATAGCCGTCCCAGCCATAGATAGTGCTTTTAAATCTCCTTTTTTTACCGCCTCTTTAAGCTCGTCGCTTTCTAGCTTTATGCCCACTGCCCAGCTTCCTTCTTTTTCGTTTGGAAATAGCGGATCACCGCTTTTAACTATCCAGCTTTCACAAATGTAGGCGCCCTCTGGTTTAAAGTTGTGGTCTCTGTCTACATTTTTTATATTTAACCCCTTCATAAAAGAAAATGCTGCTTTTTCTATCTCCGCTGCACTAGCTGCGTCTCCTTGCGTGTCGATCTCGTCTGGGCTATAGACAATGCCATAAACAATACCTTTTTCTGTATCGTTTTTAGCTATTTTTACGCTTCTAAAATAGTCTTCTAGCGCGTCTTTGCTCTTATAAATTACACTCTTGCCATTTGCACCTTCTTTTACTAAAGAAATATGCGTTATAGCTATATCTTTAAGCCTTTTAGCCATGTTTATCCTCCAAAAATTATTGCGTGCATTTTAAAAGTTTTTATAAATTTAGTCACTCTATATAGCTATATATAGATATTTTTAAATCTTTTTTTGTGCTAACTTTGCTTTTTTACTTTGCAGGAGACATTATGAATAGATTTTTTATAGAAAAAGACGCAAAACAAAGTTTGCAAATAGGAGAAGAGACTACCTCCACAAGCGGGATTATAGAGCCATTTTTTAGTTTTAACCAACTTTTAGAAGCATATTACGCAAATGTTTATCATAGGCGCGCTATAAAGATAAAAGCAGGTCTTTTAAGCCAAATAGAAACAGAAGAAAGCGACTTAGAAAAGTTCTTACCTGCAGGTGTAAGCCCTAAAAACTTCCTAAACACATTTGCTTTTAACTTAGAACTCTATGGAAACGCCGCCATAGAAAAAGCAGGCGGGAGTACCAGCTACCTTTTTTACAATCTCCCAGCAAACCAAATGCGGCTTAAAAAAGATAGGCGCCTATTTCAAAAAGTGAATGAAAAGATTGTGGAACTAGAGGGATACCATTTTTTTTACTACAGTCCAAATAGCAGGTATTATGGCGAACCAGACTACCTAGCAGCTTTACAACAAATCCTAATAAACCAAAAAGCAGATCTGTATAATGATAAGTTTTTTGATAATGGAGCAAGACCAGACCTTGCCATAATTTATGAAAACGCAGAGCCAAGCGAGGAGCAAATAAAGGCGTTTGAAAATTTTTTTGGTAGCAATTTTAGAGGTTATAACAACTCACACAAGACCCTTATAATTTATGGAGAAAACAGTGCAAATGACAAAGACGCTAAAATCCGCTTTGAAGAGCTAGGAAGGGTAAGTGATCTTAGCTTCAAAGAGTTAAAAAGCGTAACTAGGGATGAAATAGCAGTCGCTCACGCCATTCCTCCGCGTCTTTTAGGCATAGTACAAGGCTCTGCTCTTGGCGGTAGTGGCGAGCTAAGCGGTCAGCTCCAAATGTTTAACGAGCTAGAAATTAAACCAAAAATAGAGATGATAGAGAGCTTTTTTACAAACATAGGAGTAAAAGTAACGCTTAAAGCTATGGATACAGCTAGCTTTAAAGATGATGGAGAGATAGTAACAACTCTAGTTGGAAGTGGAATTCTTAGCATAGAAGAAGCTAGAAGTATTTTAGGTTGGCAAAAGAACATTTAAACTAGTTTTTAAATGCTTTTAAAAGGCGTTTAAAAACGTTTAAAAGGCTTTTATGCTTATCGGTATAAGTATTAAGGTAAAAAATGCAAAAAAGGCGAATTGTGACATATACAAAAGAGTTTAAAGAAGAGTGCGTAAATTTGCTAAAAAGCGGAGTAAGCGCATTAGCACTAACAAGGCAAACAGGAGTAAGCAGACCAACGCTTGCAAAGTGGCTAAAGACTTATGAAAAAGAGAATTTTAGCATAGATAACGCAATAAACTTTACCAAGAAAAAGATAGAAGAGCTTAGCAAAAATGACCAAACCCCACAAGGAGTGGTTATGCTAAGTGAGCTTGTATCTGCGCTAGCCAAGCTTGAAAACGGCGTAAAAAAAGTAAAAAGCATAAAAGATAAATCCCGTCCTATTATAAATATGGATAGCCCTACTGCTAATGAGCTTAAAAAGCGTATTTTAGAACATGGGAATTTATACGCCTACCAAAAGGAATTTTTACAAAGCAATGATACTTTTAGGATATTGTTAAAATCACGTCAGATAGGTTTTTCGTATGTGAGTAGTGCAGATGCTCTTATAGGCGCAGTTGCGGGGAGAGACCAGCTCTTTTTATCTGCAAGTGAAGAGCAAGCCCTTATACTAATGCGGTACATGCGGCACTGGGCAAAGGAGTATGGTATAAGTTTTAAAAAAGATAGCGAGCACGAAGTTGTTTTAGAAAATGGAGCATACATTAAATCTTTTGCTAACAACTTTAGGACCGTACAAGGATTTGCGGGAGATATCTGGATGGACGAGTTTGCCTGGTATCCAAATCCAAAACGCATTTGGCACGCATTTGTCCCTAGCATAGGAGCTATAAAAGGCCGATTAACCATACTTTCAACGCCGTTTGAAGAGCGTAGCCTTTTTCATCAAATTTACTCAGATAAAACTAAATTCCATATGTTTAAAAGATTTTGCGTAAGCATATATAAAGCGATAGAAGACGGACTAGATTTTGACTTAGAGACGATGAGAGATCTGTTTGACACAGATACCTGGGCTAGCGCGTATGAGTGTCAGTTCGTAGATGATGAGAGTAGCTTGCTTTCTATATCGCTCATAAAATCTTGCGTGGATAACAAGGCGCATTATTTTACGCCAAAAAGTAGTGAATGTATTTACGCGGGATATGATGTAGGTAGAGTGAGCGATAGATCTACGCTAGCGGGGGTTGTTTTAGAAAATGGAGTTTATAAAACTGCTTTAATGGATATACTAGCTAAGGCTAGATTTGAAGAGCAAAAAGAGCATTTAACCAGCTTTTTAAAAACGTATCCGATTAGCCTTTTAAAAATAGACAAAACCGGCATAGGTATGAATCTAGCAGAAAATATGCATGATAAATTTAAAAGTAGAGTAAGTGGAGTGTGGTTTAGCAATACCAGAAAAGAAGAGATGGCGCTAAATCTTAAAAAAGCATTTGAAGATAAACTAATCAAAATTCCAAACGATCCGCTTTTAATAGCAGACATCCACGCCATAAAGCGAACTATAGGCGCAAAAAGCTTTAAATACGACGCCAAAAGAAACGAATACGGCCACGCAGATAGGTTTTGGGCTTTAGCATTAGCGTTATCTCATATAGGCGTGGTGCGAGCTAAAAAAAGCGGCGGAGCGATAATAATATGAATAAGATTTTTAAAAACTTTATGTTTAGAGTAGGTGCAGAGGTTGTAAATGAGAGCAAGGCTATAGCGCCGTTTAAAACAGGTAATTTAAAAAAAGATATACAAGTATTTAAAGCAGATCAAACAAGCGTAACTATCGGGAATTCTAAACTTGCACATTACGCTAAATTCGTACATTTTGGCACAAAACCACATATGATTAAGGTTAAAAAAGCAAAAGCTTTGGCATGGACCCGGTCGGGGCACCCCGTAAGCGGGGCTTTAGTAGGCGGCGGAGGGCGGACGGGTTCGCGCACCGCAAAAGCATTTGCAAAGCAAGTAAATCATCCAGGCACTAAGGCTCAGCCTTACCTAGAAGATGGTTTGAATAATTATATAAGTAGCTCGGGGCTTGCAATGGCTAAAGAAGACCTTGCAAAAGATATAAGAAATAAGGTTTTAAACGATATTAAGAAGGCTTTGAAATAAAGCTATTTTCTGTCATTCTAAATTTTAACCGCAAATCCCTACAGATTTACTTTTGAGAAATTTCCTACTGCTTCTAGGCTTTGTATATGCTCATAACTAAGTAACCATAAGTGAAAAACCGTCGCGGGTTAGGTTGTAAAAAGGATCTTTTCTTGCCGATCCTTCAACTCTATTAAATCCCGATATTCCATATCTCTGTAGGTGAGCGGAAAATTCCGCTTACCGAATTCATCGTTTGGCAAAGCTCTAATTTGTGCTATTACATCACCAACCTTTTCTAAAGTTTCTGAACTAATATCATCTATCGTTGGTTCTATAATCGCACTATTATTTTCCATATTTTGCATTCACATTCGCCATAAAGCTATTTGCATTTTGAGATATCATTTCTAAAGAGTTTTTAATAACAGTAAGCTCTACTGGCTCTATTTGAACATCATATCCACTATAATTTTTTTTCACTATTTTAACTACTGCGTTGCGATTTTGATTTTGCAATGTTTTTGTTTTGCTAAATGCTTCTATTATAGTCATATTTCGCCCCTAATATTTAGTCTAAATAAACTTATAAATTTTACTTGCCGAAATTTGCTTTGATATATTCTAAAGCGTCTATAAAAGTACCTGTGAATTTATGACCGTTTGGCAAGACTTCAAAGTCGCAGATCTCGCTCATCAGTTCATCTTTTTTGGCTATATTTAAAAGCTCGTCTGTTATTTTTCCTATATCAAAAAAATGGATTATTTTCCCGGCTTTGCTTTTAAAAGTTGCAAAGGGATACTTGTACAAGCGTTTTTTGTCAATATATTTTTTATCATATATTTGTACATTTGGATCATAAATTCCCCACTCAACATTATCATCTATATATAAGCGTAGCTTTCTCATTCAAACCACCTTGTAAAAATATTACTTTTTATTATCTCTTGTTTTAAAGTCATACTATTTCGTTTAAAATAGTCAATATCTGGCTTAAATGCCGTGACTATTCTATCACCGTCAAAGACCATAAAGATACCGTTATCACTCATAGCGTTAAGCATTTTTTCATTGTTTTTATTTGAAGCTACTTTGTTTATAGAATTTAGAGCTTTAATAATATCTTTTTTTGATATTTCGTTATTATCAAATCTATCTTTTAGCCCATGTTTTCCATATCTTGCCTTAAAATCAAGAATTCTCTCAACCCTAGTTTTATCTATATGCTTTACTACTTCATCTTTGCTAAGCGGGCTTGTATTTTTCATCTTTACTCCATCAATCTCTTCTTCATTTATCCACACCGGTACTAGCTCGGTTCTACAACGAAAATGATATGGTGGAAGCCCGAAGTTACTAGGGAGTATTTTACCAAAAAAAGGCTCATTTCTCCAAATAGCAGCTGCTTTTTTCTCGTTTATATCTTTAGCGTTTTGGATATTGTTGCTTTGAGTTTCTATATGCGAGGCTGGGATTATACGTCCATTCATACTTCTACAGATATCGCTTGTACGGCTATCTATCCTAGCTAATACTTTGTAATGCTTTACTCCGTATTTACTAGACTGATTTACTCTAGCTATGTTTTGAGCCTGACTTATAATGTGGTCGCTCACTCCTTCAAAATAGCTAGTATTTGCACTTAGCACGCCTTTAAACTTCTCTTTTAAGGTCTCTGCCATGTTTGCTCTTGTTATCTCGCCATTAAAGACTTTGGCCGTGATAGCTTTTAGATCATTACTTATTTTTTCGTTGTAATCATTTTTCATCCAGTAGAAGTTTTTTCGCATCGTCTCTAGCGATTTTATATCTATTTCATCAAACGCAAATTTAGCCCCAGCACTACTAGCTAAGCTCTCGTATATCGTCTCGAAGTTTATATTCGGGACGCTTATCTCTAGTGCGTTTATCTTGTTTTCTACTAAGATTTTTAAGTTTGCATTATCATAGTTATCATAAATCATTAGAAATAGCTCATCTAATGCTGCTTTTAATGACTTAGCGTTTTGCTTGCTAAGTCCCATTAAAAGCTCATCTATAATCTCATCTTTGCTTTTTGTCTTTGCTATTTTGCTCTTAAGCAGTCTTGTAAGTAGATCTTTATCATACATCTTTTATCTCCTCTTTATATTCCTTTAGCTCTTGCCAATCACGCTCTTTTATAAGAACGGTTTCGTTTGTTTCAAACGTTTTTTTACATTTAAAACAATAGCGGAAGCGTCTATTTTCCAAGCCTTTTATGGTTGCTACCACTCTTGTTTTATCGTTGGCACAAAACGGGCATATCATTTTTTACCATCTTTCGCAATTTTATCTAAAATATAGATAATTTTGCTTGTGTTTTTAACATTTAGCTTAAAAGGGTCTGCGATTATCTTTAGTTTTTTTATAATAAACATTTTGAGCTGGCTCTCATTCCAACCCAGATCACTCATAGCCGCTTTTAATCTATCTACTTGCCTAAGCGTACTAAGCTGCTTTTTAGCTCTTGCTATAAGCTCCCTGCCTTTAGCATCTATCTCCTCAATCGCAATTAGCTTTCCGTGCAAAAGATCTAGGCAAGCATAAAGCTCCTTTATACTTAGCTCCGCGCTTGTACTGCACCTAAAATGACAATCTAAAAACATCTCCCACGCATCATTTTCTTTTAGCTCTTTGTAGCGTTTTGTGGTGTGAATTTTGCTAAGTAACTGCTTTCTTAGTATAGCTTGCTTTTCAGTCATTTTATCCTCCTTGTCGATTTTTGATTATCTCTCTTATGCGCTCAAATCCTGCATGCACTGCTGGATTTGTTGCTCTGTTTAAAAATTCAGGCGTTGCCTTTTTTGTGGGCGGATTTAGCGGAGTTGGGATAGCAAACGGATCGTATTTAGAAGGTTCATCTTTCTCATAATCCACTTTTGATTCTATGCGTTTTGGTACAAAGTTTAAATGTAAAAACTCTTTGGCGTGTGTCTTGTAATAAGCTCTTGCGGACTCCAAAAACTGTTCTTTGCTTTGCTCAAACTCAAATTTTGCCATATTGTGGCTAAAGACTATTGTTAGTTTTTCATCTTCACATATCACATTTTTTATAAATTTATGCAAGCTCTCTTTTAGTCCTGTTTTTACTAATCCAAGACCTAGCTTATGCCTATCAAGCTTAGGCCTTATATTGCCAAGTTCATAATCCATTTTTATACTCCAAAAACTCATTTATCAAGGCTTTAAAAACAATTTAAAGCCTTTGTAAATTAGTCTAAATTTAGCTTCTTTTTTGTCTTAATATAATACTCAACAAGCTCTTTGGCGCTTTTATATATCTCTTCTTCATCCTCCACTTCTATAGCTTCACATAACTCATCTATCATCTCATCAAGATCGCTTAGAATCTCAGCTAGATCAGACAATCTTTTTGATTTTTTTTCTTTTTCTATCTCTTTTTCCATCATATAACACATTTAAGCTCCTTTTTATTTTTATTATCTTTTGTGACGTCTTTGCTCTGTATCTCCAAAATAGAGAGCCTATACCCACAAGCTGGACATCTACTATAAGTAGCAGGTTCCACGCATTTACATTTTTTACATATTTTATAATATTTCATTTTTCTCCTTGAGATAAGACTTAATTGAGTGGTTAAGCTAACCACTCTATAAACCTTATATCAGGCTAATACTCGCTGCTTTTCCCTTTATCTCTAGGCACTCTTTTAAGCCATCATCATTAAGGGCTAACTCTTTTAGCCGTTTTTCAGGCTTATAAATTTTCTCTTCTTTTATAAGCAAAGAAAACTTATCTCCTAAAAGCAGGGCTAAAGTATCAGCGTCTTTTACTTTTACGTCCCAGCCTAGACTTACTTTAAGTCTGTTTCCACTAATGCTTTCAAAGCCTATGCTAAGAGCGTCACTATCACCTAAAAGCTCATTTGCCTTATTTGCAATGACATCCTTATACGCTTTAAGCTCATCATTTAGGCTATCTATCTTGCGTTTTAGATAAGCAAACTCATCAACTGCGGTTTCTAAGCTTTTATCGTGTATTTTTGTCTCATTTTTTCCTATTTTTACTAGCATTTTTTATCCTTTCCTCTCTTTTGTTTATCTTTTTTAGGCTTATTAGCCAACTTTTTATGGATACTTGCCATATTTTCTCCTTTTTATTCAAATTCAAGCTCAGTTATACCAAGCTCCCTGGCATATCTTTTCTCGGCCTTCATTCCGGCGCTATCTTTACTATAGACGCTTTTTGCATAGTATATATATGAGCAGTTTGACAGTAGCTCAAGACAAGCATTCATCACTCGCTCTCTATCGCTCTCATCAAATACATCGCAAAAAGCTAAAACCGGGCTTATAGGCTCATATCCAGCTTTTAAGACCTTTTTACAACTATGTAAAGCTATCTGTTTAGCAAAAAAATTTTCTTTGGCTTTCATCTCTTGCGACGCTTATACTAGCGTATGGTGATGCTACATATACTAGTCTCATCGTTCTTTTCATTCTTCTCCTTATTACTATGTGTTTTTAAAAAGCTAAGCTAAAACAACCATTTCAGAGGCTTTTGCAATGACTTCTTTATCAAGTGGCACCTTATAGTATTCGCTTAGTTTTAAAGCCTTTTTATAAAGCTTTGCACTACTTCTAAAATTACCGCCGCACCACTCATATATCAGCTCACCGCAGTTTGCATAGCCATCTTTAGTAAAACCGCCGCCTTTGGCTAACTTATTAGCAAAAGGCTTTGGCGATGAAAAATACTCTTTACACTCTTCTTTGCTAAGACCTTTCATAATCCACTTTGAGCCGATACGGCTGTAGAGTTGGCGAAGTTCTTTGTTTCTACCCATTAGGTTTTGCAGCAAAATCTCGGTGCCTACAAGCACCAAAGGTGTACGGCTAAAGTCGTGTATGCGACGTAAATCTTCAAGTGCCTTAAGTGGCAGATGCTCAGCTTCATCAATAAGCAGTATCCTTTCACAACCACTTAAATGTTTAGCGATCGCTTTTAGTTTGCCATTTAGACTTAGTGGAACACTTATCTTAAGTACTTCAGCAAGGTCATTAAGTAGGCTTTTTGCGCTAGTATGTGGCGTAGCTTCGACAAATACTGCATTTGGATTAGCTTTTACATACTCTTTTAAGATTGTAGTTTTGCCAGTCCCAGCTGCCCCATAAATCAGCGCTATTTCACGCTCATTTGCAGCTTCGTTTATCGCAAAATTACTCATTTGATAATCTAAGCCTTTAAAGACATCTTCTCTAAACTCTACTGTTTGAACTGGGGCATTTTTCTTAGCGTTTTGGCTATTTAGATAGGCTTTTATCTTTTTAGCAAGTCCTTAATTATCGCCTTTATACTCGCCTTTTTTAAACTGACTTATAGCCCCAGGACTTACTCCGATACTTCTTGCAAGAGCTGAAGCGCTTACCTCTTTATCTGTTAGATATGAACTAAGCTCATTCCTAATATCTTCAAATTTACTCATTTTTGTCTCCTTATTTTTAGGTTTAACCCTTTTTGGTAGCGGTGCGGTAGTGGCTCTAATAAGGAGAGCATTTGCCACCACCAAAAAAGGTTAAAGCTTTTGACAATGACAAGTTAAAAAACACGTTTTTTGTTTAGAATTTCACACAAAATTACGCTCTAAAAATACCAGCAAGAGTTCGGCTCACCCTACCTAGCTTTAAAAACGCTTTTTAAAAGCTTTTAAATACGATTTATACACTATTTAAACGCTTTTAAAAAATGTCTTTAAACGCCTTTAAATTATTTCTTCTTAACCATTCCTTCCCAGCTTATCTCTACTTGTTTTTTAGGTTTAGTAGGCACAAGTAATTCATTTATAACTCTTAAGCTTTTAGCTCTTTTATGTTCAGTCTTTACCAAAGCTCCTAGCTCATCTTCATATTCAAGTGCCGCACTTCCTACCTCCAAAGCCCTTGCATTTTTTACATATTCCACGTGCTCTATAAAACTATCTTGATTTATGGCAGCTGCTGCGTTTGCTGCTTTTCTTACCTTATCAATTTTCTTTTTAGTAAAAGCCCTTGCTTCTTTAGCTATCTCTGCACTTACTCCCTCTGTATTATTTAGCCTAGTTCCCACACCGATGAACTCGCCAATGGTGCTCCAGATATATACTTCATCTACATTGTTTATATTTGGAACTATCTTAACTTCATCATATTCAAAGCTCTTAGCGCAGATGTAGTAGGCATTATCATGCATGATGCCTTTTTTATAGACTTTTTTAGTTAGCATATTGCCAAGTCTTGCGCAAACTAGAGTGCTTGATAACCTCTCTATTTTATCTTCGTCACTCTTATATGCTTCAAGTGGGCTAGAGCCTAGCCTATCAAGCCACCTACGATTTATAAACTCATCTATATAGTCATCCATTAGCTTTTCAAGGTCGTTTATAAGCAGCATTCTTTTTAGATTAGTTTGCTCACCTTTTTTAAGACGTCTTTCCATCTTAGAAAATCCAAACTCAATGGCTTGTCTTTGCTCTACAGAGTGCCCTATAAATCCAGCTATATTTTGACTGAAGTTATCTTGAAAACTTCTCCAGCTTCTCTCTATATATGGTTTTAACCATCCACTATACGCCCTAACAGCAAGGTATTCTATATCCAAGCTCTCAAACGTGCCAGCCATTTCGTTACTTTTAAACGCCTTTCCGTTATCGCCTACTACTCTAAGAGGCTTACCAAATTTAGATATATATTTGGCCAAGCAGCGTTTAACTGTATAGATATTTTCGCTTTTTCCTATCACGTATGAGCAAACGCCACTATGCACATCTATGAGACCAACTACTGTGTAGCGTTTTTGGTTCTCTTTTACTCTCTCGCAGCACTCATCAAAGTCTCTAAACGCTTCTTTATTCATCTTCCATATCGCACTAGCAAGATCAAGGTTGATCTTCTTAGCAAACAGATCAAGCGTTGTAGCGTCTATCTCTACATACTCATTTGCAAAGTCTGCTTTCCAGTCAGCTTTGCCAACTCCGGCTAGTTTTGAATTCACCGCTCCGTCATAGCCTTTTTCTATGTATAGAACCGTAGTTGGATTCTCTTTTTTCCACTTGTTTACATATCTATTTATAGAGTCGTAGGCTACTATCTCTTTTTGTTTGCCGATGAACTCATCATGGCTTAAAAGCCCTAAGCTTACAAAGTGGTGATGAAGTCTATTATAGACATTATATGAGTTTATCTTGCCTTGACTTGATAAGATTAGCTCATCTACTTTTTCTTTATATCCTAATAACTCCACAAGAAGTGGTCTGTTGCCACCACGCTCATCAACTAGCCCTTTTATGCCGCCATTTGCGTATTTTTTAGCCCAGTCGTAAATTTGCCCTTTTGATACTCTTTTGCCATACATATTGTTTATGTTTATGTATTGCAAAAACGCATCTATTTTTACTTTTCTATCACGAGCCTTTAGCCAAAGCTTTACTACTTTGGCTTTTAGAAATGCATCTGCTTTTTTATCATCATTTATATTCATATCATCAAAAAGCTCTGCTAAGCTATTTTTTTGCTCTATAGCATAGCTTTGAAACTCATCCACGCTATTATCAGCATTATCACGTTTGCCGCTAGATATATGTGGGTTTCGTATCTCTTGTAAATTTGCTTTATTTTCTTTATCATTAATGTCCTTTGAAATCTCTCTTCTATTATCACTTGTGACGCCCACACAAACGCCACTATTATCGATATCCACAGCAAAACCGCCCATATTATGAATATTGCAAAAATTGCCACTAATACTATTTTTGCCATCACTCTTCCCCCATTTATCTATCACCAAATTTGCCTTATTAGCTCTATTTTCCCTAATATCTGCTCCTATCACAGACTCTCTATCTGCGATAGTTCTGTTTTGGCTGCTTTTATCCAGGCTCTCTTCTTGCGTTTCATAGCTAGTCTTATTATATTTTTCATCATTTACGCTACCCTCACTGCTTTTTGGCTCAAGGCTTGTCTCTTTTGCAGTGTCTTCTTGCCAAGCCTTACTGCTCTTATGCTCACCTTGCCACTGTGTGCTAGCAAGGTTACAACAAAGCCCTTGCTTTGCAAATGCTCTGCTAGTTCTAGTATCGCTGATATCTTCAATGTTATATCCTTTACTTATAAGTTTATTTTCGCTTTGCTCATCTAGCCAAATTTGGAGGATTTTGCCGCTTGAGCCACCACGGCTACCATTTATACGTTTAAACGGTAAAATTTTACCGTTTATAGTGCAAAATTTTTTGCCTTGTTTTTCTGCTCTTTTTACAGACTTAACAAGTGCATCATATTTTACTCCAAACACATCAGCCGCAGTCTTACTATTTACCCACATTACGCTACTTTTATCCCATCTTTTTTTAAGATTTTTGCCGCTTTTTTGCTTATATAGCCCTTATACAAGCTACTAAGAGACAGACCACGCATCTGGCAATAATCTTTTAAATCATATTTAGTTTTTTGCTTTACAGACTTTGCTATAGGCGTTACTCTTTTACCCACTTTTACTCCTTTATTTAAATTTTTATTGTTAAACCAATATTCCACTTTAAAGACCCCTTTGGTATAATTATACTGCCAACAAATCTTATAGAAAGGAGTCATTAAAATGGAAACTTTAAGCCAAAACGCTAAAGAGCAACTAGCTATAAAAATTTTAGAAGAATTTGGATGCTTTAACGAAGCAATCCAAATATCCTCTAAAAAATCATTAGAGCCACACTCACTGCCTCAAGATAGTGTAGAATATATCACAAATAGGTATATTACAGCACTCGAGATGATTGACGAAGTTTGCGAATCTCGCTAGACAAAATCACAACTACAGGGGTCAAATCGTACCCTTGTAGTTGTCTCTTTTCTCTCTTAAACACCTCTGTAGCATCTTCTTCTAAAAACATCTTAGCTATTAAAGCGTCTCTTTCTTGACGCTGCCCCACTTCTAGCTCTTTTAACTTACTCATTTTATCTCCTTAAAATTTGGTTTAACAATAAAAATTTAAATAGCATTTGTTAAATTTATCTTTTTGTGATACAATTTTCTAAACAAA
>OODU01001078.1_pt1 | contig 28371 bp, 24 predicted proteins | sample 1671171 | NCBI WGS metagenome assembly OODU01 (sample SAMN06348129, study PRJEB24527) | human gut metagenome | biome: human gut; feature: ankylosing spondylitis patient; material: feces | host: Homo sapiens | place: China | collected 2015-10
TTTTTTTTGGCTTGTGACCATTCGGTGAGGTTTGTTCGTTACAATGGGTCTAAGTTAAAGAAAGGATGGTGTTCTCTATGAGCATTTTGCAAACGACTGAACTGAAAAAATACTACGGCACAAAGCCGAATATCACAAAGGCCCTGGATGGTGTGAACCTCTCTGTTGAGCAGGGGGAATTTGTAGCGATTGTTGGAACCTCCGGCAGCGGCAAATCCACTCTGCTGAACATGATCGGCGGGCTGGATGTGCCTACCTCCGGCAAGGTCATTGTGGATGGGCGCGACCTCTCTACATTGAAAGATGAGCAGCTTACCATTTTCCGCAGGAGAAAAATCGGCTTCATCTTCCAGAACTACAATCTGGTACCAGTGCTAAATGTCTACGAAAACATCGTGTTGCCCGTAGAACTGGACGGAAACAAGGTAGACAAGAAGTTTATGAAAGAAGTGGTGCGGATGCTGGGGCTGGAGGATAAGCTGAACAATATGCCCAGCAATCTCTCCGGCGGCCAGCAGCAGCGTGTAGCCATCGCCCGCGCTCTGGTATCGAAGCCTGCTATCGTTCTGGCTGACGAGCCTACCGGCAATCTGGATAGTATGACCAGCAGCGATGTGCTGAGCCTGCTGAAAGTTACCAGCACAAAATTCCACCAGACCCTCGTAATGATTACCCATAATAATGAGATCGCTCAGCTTGCCGACCGCATTATTCGGATCGAGGATGGTAAGATCGTGCAGTAAGGGGGTGGGACTATGAATGATATTTTATTTGGCAACAATAATTCCAAAGTAATTACCAAGCTATCCAAACGCTATTTCAAGAAGAATAAGGTACGCAATCTGGCTGCACTGCTGGCAATTATCCTGACTGCTTTCCTATTTACCTCTATCACTTCCCTGGCGTTCAATATGGCGTCCTCCATCCAGCTATCCCTGCAAATGCAGAAAGGCAGCAAGGCGGATGGCACTTTGGGGTATATGACGGAGGAACAATACGAGCAGCTTGTAAACAGCGATTTTGTGGAGCAGGCAGGTCACCGGCGTATCATTGGCTATGCAAGCAATACTTCCAGCCATTCCATTGAGATCAATTATGCGGACAGTGTGCAGCAGGAGCTGACCTTCTGTGTGCCTACCCACGGAGCTGCACCGGAGAAAGCGAATGAGATCGCCACTACGGATTTGGCGCTGAAGGCGCTGGGTGTAGAACCTGAGATCGGCGCAGAGGTTCCGTTGGAATTTGAACTGCGGGGGAAAACTTATCATTATGATATGGTGCTTTCCGGCTGGTGGGAAGCAAGCAATGACTCTGTGAGCGTTGCGACTGTTTCAGAGCAGTTTATAAAGGAAAACCCCGATGTGGTGCAGAACACTTATGCGGTAGACCATGAAATGTCCGGCGTTACTTTTTCCGATGTCGTGCTGAAGAATAAAGCAAATGTTCAGCAGCAGTTGAATGAGTTCGTTTACTCCATTGGCGGCAATCCAGAGGATATGGGCGCAGACAATTTCATTCTCGCCTCCGAAAATCAAATGTCCCAGGGATTGACTTCATCAGAGTCCATCGTGCCTGCTGTTGTATTTATCCTGATGTTTGTCGTGTGCGGATACCTGCTGATCTACAATATCTTTGATATTTCCGTGATGCAGGATGTTCGTCAATACGGTCTGCTGCGGACGATTGGAACTTCCACACGGCAGATCAAGAGCATTGTGAACCGTCAGGCGGTCTGGCTCACGCTGATCGGACTGCCTATTGGTCTGATTGCCGGTTTCTTTGCCGGTTGGGTGCTGCTTCCTATCGTGACAGAGATCATTAACCTTGAATACTCTATGGTGGGTACATCCGTATCGACCTCGCCCCTGATCTTTGTTATTGCCGCTCTCTTTACAATTTTGACCGTGCTTATCAGCACCCGGAAGCCTGCAAAAAAGGCGGCAAAGATTTCTCCTCTGGAGGCGATCCGCTACACCGAGCAGAACGCCTATAAAAAGAGCAGTGCCAAGCGTACCAATAGAGTAAAGCTGTCCCGCATGGCCTTTTCCAACCTGGGGCGCAATCGTCGGCGTTCAGCGTTTATCATTATTTCCCTGCTTCTGTGCATCGTCCTGTTTAACTCTATCATCATTGTGACGCAAAGCCTTGATGAAGAAAAGTGGGTAAACCGTGTTACCAGAACAGATTTTAATGTCTATAACTCCGCCGCATTTAATGTAATGGAAAGCGTTCAGCACCATGAAGATACACTCTCACAGCAGGCGGTGGATCTGATTGCCGGACAGCCCGGAGTTGAGGATGAACGCTATCTTTACCGAAATACAAAAGACGATAGAAATGTGCTGGTTGACTATGGGTTTGAAGATTTAAGCGGTATAGAGCTATTCCATGAGGAAGAAGGCGTTGTAAATCAAAGCTATCAGGGATATAGCCTGTACACAAGTTCTGATACCGAAAGGCGCTATTTTGGTAATGTGATGGGAGCCTCCGAGAATTTCTGGGCGGATATGCGTATTTTTGAAGGCGAAAAAGATGCCGAAACCTTAACGCAGAAAATGGCTACCGGAGAATATGTCATTATTGGCTGCCCCATCGACAAACTGACGGAGGAACCAAAGAACACTCCGCTGACCGATCAGTTACAGGTCGGGGAGAGCATTTCCTTCTACAAGGATGGGGAACTGGTCAAAACCAGCACCATCCTTGCAAAAGCGATCCTCGTGGGAACGGAAACCGAAACGCCGACAGGCACCACCGCCCAGGCACACATCGCCGCTGATGCTCCTTTTGTATATCTGCCGGACACTGTATTTAAGGAAATCTATGACGCTCCCACGCTGCTGACTTATGGATTCAATGTGGATGAAGCCTTGCAGCCGCAGATGGAAGAATTTTTGAGCAGCTATGTGAGTGAAAATACTTCGGTTGCCTATACTTCCACCAAGCTGTTGAAAGAGCAGCTTGATTCGGTCCGCAGCATGATCCTGGTTATCGGTGGTCTAATCGGCTACATTATGGCCTTTGCAGGTCTGATTAACTTTACCAACATGATTATTACCAACATCATCACCCGCCGCCATGAGTTTGCTACCATGCAGAGCATCGGTATGACCGGCAAGCAGCTTCGCCGTCTGATGGTCTATGAGGGCATCTATTATGCCGCAGGCGCAGACATTATCGGCGGAGCAGTCGCAGCGATCCTGGCAGTCACAGTGCTAAAGAGCGCATTGAATGGCCCTTCCATGTGGTTCTTTACTCTGAATATTACATTGGTTCCCGTTCTGGTCATTGGTGTGCTTTATCTGCTGCTGGCTGCGGTCATTCCGCTGATCGTTCTCCACTTCTTTAACAAGGGAACTGTGGTGGAGCGGCTGAGGACATCGGAGTAACGGCAGAGATTGCTACAATAAATAATCATAAACCTATTGAAAGCCGGGAGGAGGCATTTCCTCTCGGCTTTCCTCAAAAAAATTGAAATCTCACAGATTGGTGAGATTTCAGCTTGTTATTTTGTCGAAATGGCGTATGCCCGTGACATTTCTGTGAGGATTGCCTGTTAAAATAAAAGAAAAGTGAAAAAGTTGCCGCACGATGGCAAAAGAAAAAAAGCCATCGTACAGCGACTATATTGTTATGCACTTTGCAACGGTGGCTTTGAAAAAATCAGAGCCGCCGTTTCCTTTCGTCTATCTAAAATGAACGACGACCCTACACCCTGCAATCTGGTACGGCGGCACATAGGAGGATGCCGCCATGTCAATTTTCGTCATTCACAATAGCCATGAGTTACACCAGCTAAAAAAAGTCTTGCCCCTCCTCCGGGGGAGTATGACTATCTATCAGTATTATCGTTCCATCTAAATCAGCAGAATAGTAGGTATTTTTGTTGCGCCGATTTCCCGTTATGGGGAGTTGGCGTTTTTTGCTGTCGATTTTTCGGGAAGGCGTGCGAAGTATGTCGCTGTCGATCCCCGCCTCCTTTCGATTCACTCGTCAACCGCCCGTGAATCGAAATGGAGGTACATAATGAAGAAAGTCAATCTTAGGGACTTATATCCCGATGTTTATAAAAACGATCACTTTGTAGAAGTAACAGAAGATGTGCTGGAGACGATCCGTGCCGCTGAGCGTGCAGAAGCTGCTTATGACCGGAGGATGTATCGCTATAAAGCGCATTACTCCCTGGACTGTGATAACGGCATTGAAAATGCGATCCTGATGAAGCCCCAGACGCCGGAAATGCTCCTGGAGGAAAAGCAGCTGCGGGAGCAGCTCTACGCCGCAGTGATGGCTCTGCCGGAGAAGCAGGCCAAGCGGATCTATGCTCGGTATTACCTGGGTATGCGTGTGAGCGAGATAGCAGTAGCGGAGGATGTAGACCCAAGCCGTGTCCGTGACAGCATCCGGCGCGGTCTGAAGCAGCTGGCAAAGTATTTTTGAAAAAGTTTCGTTTGGTGCGCTCGTTTTTTGCTCTTTTTGTCAGAGTTAATAAGAAGGACAAGTTTTCCCCCTTCAACAGCACTTTGACAATTTCATAGACAGCATAACAGGTACATAACCCGTGTACGAGCGAGTGTGGAACGCCGCGAAGATGGAGCAGCCAGGGAGGTGATGAACAAAGCTGTTTCGGAGCGATTTACGATTTCACAAAGCGGATGGTGGCAGATCCGGCGCGAGGACTGCACGGGGGCTTAAAGATACTTCCTCACGGCCTCCTAAAGACTTGGGGGGAACCCTGCGGCGCACGAGTAAAACGACGCTGCGGAGTTATGACAACTGCGCCAGCGGAGACCTGCTATGTTCCCATCGTCAGGGTTGCGTGGCAAATGTGACGAGAATTGAGTCATATTAAAATAGGAAGCGATTGATTTCTTTGTTGGTCGTTTTTTATTCAAAATCAGATACCATGCGCTGGCAGTTACGGCTGCCAGCGTATTCATGTGATTTTGAAAGCACGACGATAACCTTGACAGATTGGAGGGAATATGGACTATGGAAAAACTCATTACACGAAAAGAAGCTGCTGAAATCTTAGGAATCAGCATCGCAACGCTGGATGCCGCCCGTAACAACGGCTTGATCTCTTATGTGCAGTATGTTCAGAATGGCTGTGTGTATTTTACTGCGGCGGGTCTCCAGGAGTATATCGCAAAATGTACGCACAGGGCAAAGCCTGTTGAGAGAAGCACAACCTACCGTAAGCCTCGAAGCGGAAGATCGTGAGCCGGTCCGTATCCTTGATGGAATCAGAGATGTTTGATAAAACAAAGGTACAGCGCTGGAGATCTTTTTTAGGAGGTGGAGGAATTGGCAAATAGAAAAATAATGCTTCCCCAATATGGCACAGTTATGAAAAGAGGTGTCCTATATTATAGGACCAGAATCAAAGATGCGAATGGAAAGCTCGTAGCTCTCTACGCAAAAACACCTGAAGAACTATATAACAAAGAAACGCTTGCATTGGAACAGATTGAGAATGCCACTTTTCATCGGAAAACGCCCACAGTTGCAGAGTATTGTGAAAAGTGGCTGCTGATGCAGTCGGTTCATGTACGAGCTACTACTTTGACGGATTACACCTCAAAGGTCAGGCGGCATATTATAGCGGAATTGGGAGATAAACGGATGGGTGAGGTTAGCCTGGATGATATTCAGCTTGCCCTTGTTCCGGTTTCCAAGAAATCTGCATCGGTTTATAAATCTGTGGTAATCCTTTACAAATCTATCTTTCGCGCAGCGATGGAAAGCAGGATCATTGACCATAACCCGACGATTTATCTCACGACAAAAGGTGGCGGTGTTCCACAAGAGGATCGTCAGGCTTTGACAGATGAACAGGCAGCACGCCTTTTGGATGCTATCCGAGATTTGCCGCCTTATGTCTTTGTCATGATTGGTTTATATGCAGGGCTGCGCCGGGAAGAAATTCTTGCTCTGCAATGGGATTCAGTATATCTGGATACGGATACTCCATATCTGACGGTAAGGCGGGCATGGCACACAGAACACAACAGACCGGTAATCTCAGACGAATTGAAAACCAAGGCTGCGGAGAGAAATATCCCTCTTCCTGTTTGCTTGGCTGAGTGTTTGAAAGCAGCAAAGGAAACATCGACTTCGGAGTATGTGGTTTCAAACCGGGACGGCGAACCGCTGTCCTACACGCAGTTTAAGCGACTTTGGCAGTATATTGTTACGAGGACGGTCAAGGAGCGGAGCTATTATCGGTATGAAGATGGAAAAAGAGTAAAGCATACTGTCACACCTGTCTTGGGAGAAAAGGCCGCTCATAACGGAAAAGTGGTTTACAGTCTGGACTTTGAAGTAACACCCCATCAGCTGCGGCATACTTACATTACCAATCTCATTCATGCATCGGTAGATCCCAAAACGGTTCAATACCTGGCAGGCCATGAAAGCAGCAAGATTACCATGGACATTTATGCAAAGGTTAAGTACAACAGACCAGATGAGCTGGTCAGATCAATGAGTTGCGCGTTTGCAAGCTGGGACGCAGCACAGTAATAATAAAATAGGAAGTAAAGCAGGAGCGAGGCAAGGATGTCTCGCTCTTTGTTTTACATCAGCCGTATCTTTGATTAAATCGAGGCTTTCTGATAAAAAGAGAGTGTAGATACGGAGACTACACATTATCAAGAAAGGACGATCAAAGATGGCAAAAAAGAAAACACAGATCCCGAAGTACGGGACCATTACATTGAAAGGAATCCAGTATTACAGAACCAGGATTACGGATGCAGATGGCAAAGAGTTGAGTTTGTATGCCGCTACTTGTGAAGAATTGTATGAGAAGCAGTTAGAGGCCCGGAAGCAGGTGGAAGAAATTATCTTTCACCGGCAGCACCCGACAGTAGCCGAGTATGGCGAGAAGTGGCTGCTGATGCAGTCGGCAAAGGTGTCTGCGTCTACACTCAGAGGTTATACGAGGGATATGACAAACTATATCATCAAACCTCTGGGAGAGATGTATATGGAAGAAGTGACTGCTGACGATATTCGGCTGGCTCTTGTTCCATTGTCAAAGAAATCGGAAGGCTTATACAATAAGGTCAATATGCTGCTCAAGTGCATTTTTTATGCGGCAGAGAGAAACCAAATTCTTGAACACAATCCCTGTGCGGGAATATCCGGTAAAGGCGGAAAACCGACAAAAAAGAAGGAGGCATTGACAGATCAGCAGGTAGCCGTGCTTCTGGATACAGTCAAGGGGCTTCCTCCATATTTGTTTATTATGCTCGGTTTGTATTCCGGTCTGCGTCGGGAAGAAATTCTTGCACTGCAATGGGATTGTGTATTTCTGGACGAGGATACACCTTATCTATCGGTGAGGCGGGCATGGCGTACAGAGCATAACAGACCCGTGGTTTCTACGGTGCTAAAGACTCCGGCGGCAAAAAGGGATATTCCGATACCGAAGTGTTTGGTGGATTGTCTGAGAGAAACGAAAGAAAATTCCATATCAGATTATGTGATCGCTGACAGCAAAGGAGAGCCACTGGCTGCCTCGCAGTTCCAAAGAGTGTGGCAGTATGTCGTTGTCCGCTCCACTAAGCCCCGGAACTATTATAAGTATGTAAATGGGGAGAGTATCAAATATACGGTTACTCCAACGCTGGGTATGACCCAGAAGAATCAACCCCAAATCAAATATACGCTGGACTTTGATGTGACACCTCATCAGCTGCGGCACACTTACATCACCAATCTTCTCTATGCGGGCGTTGATCCAAAGACAGTACAATACCTTGCCGGACACGAAAACAGCAAAACAACTATGGACATCTATGCAAAAGTGAAGTATAATAAACCAGAGGAGTTGTTTGGGGTAGTAAATGGTGCGTTTCATCAGGCTATCGCTGAATGAAAAAAGGCCGTTTTTTATGGTCCGCACACCGGATAACTGAGAAGCAGAAAGCCGGAAAAGCCCGGAATATCAAGGAAAAACAGCTCAAAAACTCGCGCAATACGGTCTCAAGGCAGCTCGTCGCGCTCCGCAGTTCTCCAAGCGCTAAAATTTCACCACGAAATTTCAAGACCCCGGAAGGATTCCCCTCCGGGGCCTTTTTCTATCTATTGGGAGTTTCTGTGGTGAAAACCGGAGCGTTTTCCGCGAAAGATCCGCATTTCCCCGTCAATTCCCCTCTCACCTCATAAAGACACACACCGTCGCGGGCAGCGTATACGCCATCACGCACAGCTCGCGCAGCACGCCCTCCTTGTTGCCGAACATCCCGAACGGCGAGCCGCTCGGCTGCATACCCTTTTATAAGTTATTTTCTGATTGGGTTTACGAACTATTTTAAGACCCGCTACGAAACCGTTAATTTTGTGACTTTCTCTGTCTGCCGTCCTGTTTTTGCACATTTTTTGCACAGATTGACGAGCAACTTCTCTTTTCTTTTCGCTGTTTTTCTGGTATACTTATTCTATATGAGTACAGACGAGGCTGTGGTCTCGCCCCTGTTCGATGCAGGAATTGCCCCCGGAGAAAACGCTTTTCCGGGCGGCTGAATAGATTTCGCCGTTCATGGAAATATTGAGATAACGGCGGCGCATTACACGAAAAAATGGGGAACAAGCATGAAAGAGAACAATTTGGTCATTACCGGCATGGGAGCCGTAACGCCGATCGGCATCGGCGTCAGTGAATACTGGAACGCGCTCAAGGAAGGAAAATGCGGCGTCGGCAGAATCACCCGCTTTGACGCGAGCGAGATGCCCGTACAGATCGCGGCGGAGCTGAAGGACTTCGACCCGACCGCCTATATGCCCAAGACACTCGCGCGCACGATGGACCCGTTCATGCAGTTCGCTTTCGTCGCGGCGGAGCAGGCCATCGCGGACAGCGGCATTTCCATCGAGAGCGAGTCCGACCGCGTCGGCATCGTCATGGGCACCGCCATGGACGGCGTAACGACCGTTGCGCAGACGCAGGCGGCCTTCGATGAGGGCAAGCGCGTCGGCCCGCGCTTCGTTCCGATGACCATCGGCAATATCGCGGCGGCGCAGATCGCCATCGCCCACGGCATCCACGGCCCGAGCCTGACGCTCAACACTGCGTGCTCGGCGGGCGGCGACGCCATCATGACCGCAACCATGCTGCTGAACTCCGGCGAGGCGGACGCGGTTCTGGCGGTCGGCGGCGAGAGCATCCTCTGCCCCATCGTGGTTTCCGGTCTGGCGCAGGCCAAGGCGCTTTCGCGCCGCAACGACGACCCCGAGCAGGCCTGCCGTCCGTTCGACGCGGACCGCGACGGCTTCGTTATCGGCGAGGGCGGCGGCGCCCTGCTGATTGAAACCGAGGAGCACGCCAAGGCGCGCGGCGCGACGATCTACGCCCGTCTGGTCGGCTGGGCGAACACCTCGGACGCGCATCATGTCACCGCTCCCTGCCCGGACGGCGATGGCGCATCCCGCTGCATGAAGCTCGCGCTCGCACGCGCCGGTATGCAGCCGTCCGACATCGGCTATATCAACGCGCACGGCACCTCGACCCCCCTCGGCGACAAGGCTGAAACCCTTGCGGTCAAGGCGGTATTCGGCGGCCGCGAGTCCGCGCCTCCGATGTCCTCCACCAAGTCCGCCACCGGTCACCTCATGGGCGCGGGTGGTCTGACCGAGGTCATCGCGTGCGTCATGGCGGTCCGCGAGGGCGTGCTTCCACCGACCCTGCACCTCGATACCCCCGACCCGGACTGCGACCTCGACTACGTGCCGAATACCGCGCGGCAGGCGGACATTTCCGCGGCAATGAGCAACTCGCTCGGCTTTGGCGGCCAGAATTCCAGCATTATTGTTGCGAAATACTGATTTTTCATAAAAATAAACGGGCGGCCGAAGTTTTAGTGCCGCCTGTTAAATTTTCAGAAAACTGTTGCATTTTCCGAGTAATCTGCTATAATAATCGCATGATATAGTTTTTAACTCTACATCATATAATCTATTTCTCGCAAAAAATGAGGCGATACTTTTGAGTCACAACTACACCTATGATATTGAAATGTTCCGCGACACGTTCGAGAGCCGTTTCACCTATCTGAACGGATTTCTGCGCAATGTTTCGCGTTTCGGCAACCGTCCGGCGGTGTTCGACCCGCAATCCGGCCGCCGCTGGACCTACCGCGAGCTGAACTGCGAGGTCAACCGTCTGGCGCACGCGCTCCGTTCGGACGGCATCGGCAAGAACGATGTCGTGATGTTTGCCCTGCTGAACTCGCCCGAATTTGTCTTTTTCTACCTCGCCGCGCACAAAATCGGTGCGATTGCCTGCCCGGTCAACTACCGTCAGGGCGCGTGCGAAATCGCGCTCGTCATCGACGACAGCACGCCCCGCGTGTTCGTCTACGATGCGGAGTTCGGCGAGCTTTCGAGCGAGGCGCTCGAGCTGTGTCAGAACCGCCCGGCGGTCGAGCTGGTCGTCGGCGCGGAGGAGGGCGCGTCCCTCCCTGCCGGCCGGAAGCGCTATGAGGACTACGTTTTCGAGCAGCCGGAGACCGACCCGCCGATCGATTTCGAGCCGCATATCTACGATGAAACCACCCGTCTGTACACCTCGGGCACGACTAACCGCCCCAAGGGCGTTCCGATCAACAACGTAAACGAGGTGCTTTCCGCGCACGACGTCATGATGCACTTCCCCCTCGGCCCGACCGACCGCACGATGAACATGACCCCGTGGTTCCACCGCGGCGGCATCCACTCCGGCGGCCCCTGCCCCACGCTGTACGCCGGCGGCGAAGTTGTCATTCTGCGCGATTTTGCTCCGCGCACCTGTCTGGAATACGCGCAAAAGTACGAAATTTCCTTCCTGATCGGCGTGCCGACCATCATCTCCATGCTCGCCCGCACGCAGGAGCGCTCCCCCTTCGACCTGTCCGCCCTGCGCGGCATCGTCACCATGGGCGCGCCGTTCGAAAAGAGCGCGTGCGAGAAGTACATGAAGCTGCTCACGCCCAACATTTTCAACGGCTACGGCACGACCGAGACCTTCTGGAACACATTCCTGCGTCCGTTCGACCTGCCCGACAACGCCGGTTCCGCCGGCCGCTCGTGCACGGACGACGACGTGCGCCTCGTGGCGCTCCACCCGGACGGCTCGCGTGCCGAACCGGACGAAACCGTGCCGCACGACAGCGAAACGCCGGGCGAAATCATCATTTCCTCCCCGGCGAAGAGCGCGTTCTGCTACTTCAACAACGAGGAAATGACGAAAAAGAAGTTCTACAAGGGCTGGCTGTACACCGGCGACGTCGGCACATGGGACGAAAACGAGTTCGTGACGGTTTCCGGACGTCGCGACGACATGATCGTGTCGGCGGGCGAGAATATCTATCCCGCGCAGATCGAAGCCGTGCTGAACGACCACCCCAAGGTCGCGGAAAGTGCGGTCATCGGCGTGCCGGACAAGCTGCGCGGCGAGGTCGTGGCGGCGTATATCGTGCCGAAGGACCCGAGCCTGACGGTCGAGGAGCTCAAGGACTACTGCACGCACAGCCCGATGCTGTCCTCGTACAAGTGGCCGCGAAACTACCACATCGTGGAGAGTCTGCCGCACACCGCCACCGGCAAGCTGATGCACTTCAAACTGCGCAGCTACGCGAAAAATTGACCCGAAAATGCAGAAAGAGAGCACAGAGGCAAGCCTGTGCTCTCTTTTTTCGCACGCTTCGGCGCATTTTTCTCCAAAAAGGAGCGGTAACGCCACCGCCGTTCCTGCGGCCTCGCCGCAGCAGGCGAGAAACGCCCCAATCAGACGCTATAAATCCGTACCTGCCGAGGGAGCGGCCTGGTGAGGGCACCCGGCCCTACGGGAGCCGCCCAGAGAAACCGAGCAGACCGTCCCATCTGTCCGCCCTGCCCCCGCTGCCGCGCACTGTTATGCGCGGAAACCGAGGGCGAAGCCAGCCCCAAACGGCGGCAGTGCGCCAAAGATGATAGAGCGGTCTTAATTGCGTCCCCCGCTTTTTAGCTGTGCGACCAACGGGAGTCGCAGCAGACCGGAAGGTCAGGGGGAGTCGCAAGAGGGGGTATAGGAAACCTGTCAAGGTGTCCTGTACCCCCTTTTGCAATGCCCGGCTGCCGCCCGGCAGCAGTTCTCCCCGCCGCCGAAGGCGGCATAAAGTCCCGCCCTCCGAGGGCATTTCCCCGGCGGCTTTTAAGCGCCGAACACCTTCAGCATGAAGCCTGCGGCGACCGCAGAACCAATAACGCCTGCGACGTTCGGGCCCATGGCGTGCATGAGCAGGAAGTTCGCCGGGTTGGCCTTCTGACCCTCAACCTGCGAAACGCGGGCCGCCATCGGCACCGCCGAAACGCCCGCCGAGCCGATGAGCGGGTTGATCTTGCCGCCGCTCAGCTTGCACATGATCTTGCCGAAAAGCAGGCCGCCTGCCGTCGAGAAGAGGAACGCCAGCAGACCCAGAATGATAATCTTGATCGTGTCCCACGTGAGGAACGTCGCCGCGATGGCCTTGCAGCCGACCGAGAGGCCGAGGAAGATGGTCACGATGTTGCAGAGCGCGTTCTGCGCGGTGTCGCTCAGGCGGTCGGTCAGGCCGCACTCACGCAGCAGGTTGCCCAGCATGAGCATGCCGATGAGCGGCGCGGTGTCCGGAATGAGCAGGATAACGACCGTCGCGACTGCAATCGGGAAAATAATCTTCTCGGTCTTGGAAACCGGGCGCAGCTGCTCCATCTTGATCTCGCGCTCCTTTTCGGTGGTCAGCAGACGCATGATCGGCGGCTGAATGAGCGGAATGAGCGCCATATACGAGTACGCCGCGATGGCGATGGCCGGAAGATAATCCGACGCCAGACGGGACGCGACCAGAATCGAGGTCGGGCCGTCCGCGCCGCCAATGATGGCGATGGCCGCCGCCACAGCGGACGGGAAGCCGAGCGCCAGCGCGAGCAGGAACGCCGAGAAAATGCCGAGCTGCGCCGCCGCACCGAGCAGCAGCGAGGACGGACGGGCGATCAGCGGACCGAAATCGGTCATTGCGCCGATGCCAAGGAAGATAATGGACGGATAGATCGCGTGCTGCACGCCCTGATAGAACACCCAGAGCATACCGGGGCTTGAGCCGTCCACCGGCGCGTTCAGCAGTCCGGTCAGCGGAAAGTTCGCGAGCAGCATGCCGAACGCAATCGGGATGAGCAGCAGCGGCTCAAATTTCTTGCCGATGCCCATGTAGAGCAGCACGAACGAAATCAGTATCATGATGAGGCTGCGCGGATCCTCAAGAAAGGCCGCGAAGCCGGAGTCGGCCAGAATGCTCGAAAGAGCGCTGAAAAACGAAAATTGCATATCGAGCGCCTCCCGTTACATCGTGCACAGCGGTGCGCCGGTGGCGACGGACGAGCCTTTCTGCACGCAGATCGAGCCGATCGTGCCGGCGTGCGGTGCGCAGATCTCGTTCTCCATCTTCATCGCTTCCAGGATAAAGAGGATGTCGCCCGCCTGAACCTGCTGGCCCGCCGAGCAGCGGATGTCGAGGATAGTGCCCGGCATCGGGGCCGCAACGGTTTCGCCGCCGGTCGGAGCCGCCGGTGCAGGTGCTGCGGCAGGAGCCGGAGCGGGTGCGGGCGCGGCCTTGGGCGCCGGCGCTGCTGCCGGGGCGTCGCCCACCGGTGTGCCGGTGACCGTGCCGCGTTCTACGATGACTTCGTACTGTTTTCCGTTAAGCGTTACCATGTATTTCATTGTCGTTTTCCCCCTTAAACTGCCTTGATGGACTTGAATACCAGCTCGTCGAGCGGAATGCCGGTTTCGTGGCTGACGATCGCCATGACGCAGGCGGCCTGTGTTTCGTCAATGCCCTCGAGCACGACGGCGGCCGGTGCGGCCGGAGCAGGCGCCGGAGCCGGTGCAGGCGCGGCCGGTGCGGCGGCTGACTGCTGCTCCTTCCCTGCCAGCGCGGTAACGGCACGGGAAATGATGACGATGATGCCCCAGAGCACCGCGAGCATCAGGAAAACGATGAAGAAGCCAGACACGGCTATCATGAGCGCGTCCAGAACTCCGAGAGGGTCGTGTACCATTGCTTACTTTACCTCCTTGAACGAATAGCTGGCCGTAAAGGTCTGTTCGCGGCGGGTGAAGAACTGCTCCGCCTGCTGTGGGAACGCGATATAGGAGAGAACGTCCTCCTCGCTTCTCGCGCGCTCGCCGAGGTGCTCGCGCGCCGCCGGGAACTCCGGCTCGAGCGAATCGGCGTAGCGTCCGGTAATCGGCTTGTCTCCGCCGAGCACCTTCGCCGCAAGCTCTTCGTTTACCTTGCCGGGCGCGCGGCCGTATTCGCCGTGGATATAGCTCTTGATCTCCTTGCCGATGGACTTGTACCGCTCGCCGAGCAGCACGTTCACGGTCGCCTGTACGCCGACCATCTGCGAGAGCGGCGTGACAAGCGGCGGATAGCCGAGGTCGGCACGCACGCGCGGCGTTTCTTCGAGCACCCGGTCGAGCTTGTCGATGGCGTTCTGCGCCTTGAGCTGAGCGACGAGGTTGGAGAGCATGCCGCCGGGAATCTGATAAACGAGGGCGTCGGTCTTGGTCGAGAGCACGTAGGGGTCGAACAGACCGTTGTCGGTGAACTTATTCTTGATGGGCAGGAAGTAGTCGTTGATCTCTTTCAGCTCCTTGGTGTCCACGCCGCAGTCGTAGCCCATCTGCGTGAGCGCATACACGAGCGACTCAGTCGCAGGCTGGCTCGTGCCGCCCGAGAAGCACGAGGTCGCGCAGTCGATGCCGGCCGCGCCCGCCTCCGCCGCCTTGAGGTAGGTCATGTAGCCGAGGCCGGTGGTGGCGTGGGTGTGGACGTAAATCGGGATGCTGATGTTTTCGCGGAGCGCGGAAACGAGGTCGAAGCACTCCTTCGGGCTCATGATGCCCGCCATGTCCTTGATACAGAGCGAATGACAGCCCATCTGCTCGATCTGTCTGCCGAGGGAGACAAACATTTCGAGGTTGTGAATCGGACTGAGCGTGTAGCAGATGCAGCCCTGTGCGTGGCCGCCGGACTTGATGCACTCGTCCACTGCGGTTTCGATGTTGCGCAGGTCGTTGAGCGCGTCGAAGATGCGGATGATGTCCATGCCGTTTTCGATGCTCTTGCGCACGAAGCGGCGCACGGTGTCATCCGAATAATGATGGTAGCCGAGCAGGTTCTGACCGCGCAGCAGCATTTGCAGCTTGGTGTTTTTCAGATGGGATTTGATATTGCGGAGCCGCTCCCACGGGTCCTCGTGGAGATAGCGCAGGCAGCTGTCGAATGTTGCACCGCCCCAGCACTCGATGGAGTGATACCCGGCCTTGTCCATCTCGTCGAGGATGCCCTCGAAGTCGGAATACGGCATTCGGGTCGCAATCAGCGACTGCTGCGCATCGCGCAGAACGGTCTCGGTGATGTGTATCTGTTTCACATTTTGCCCCTCCTTTGGCAGCAGAGCAGGCCGAGCGCAAACGTGTGCGCTCCCTGTTCCCGCTTTTTCTGCATGATTGTATCATATCACGTTCAGACTTTCCGTGCAATGCTTTTTCACGCTGAAGTGCGTTCAGATTTCAAGGATTTTTCGAAATCCCGTTTTCCCCCTTCTCCCCTGCCGCGCTTTGCCGAATGTTCGTTGACATTTCCGCTTTTTTGTAGTATATTATATGTGTTGTCGGCTTTTCGCAACGCGCGTTTCCGTGCCGGAAAGCCCGCCTGTCTCAGTAGCTCAGTTGGATAGAGCACATGCCTCCTAATTATCGGATGCTTCTTGTTCTTTTTCCTTTGAAAACTTCATATTTTTTCATTTGTCTCAGTACCTCAGTTGGATAGAGGGTTCGCCTCCTAAGCGAAACGCCGAGGGTTCAACTCCCTCCTGGGACACCATTTATACCGTTGCAAGCCGTTTTTGATGGTTTGCAGCGGTTTTTTGTTGCAGTTTCTATTTGCACCATAATGACTGTCCTCGACAGTTTTATGCACTGTATGCTGCATATTGGCTAATTGTACTCGAACGCTTTTTCGGAAATTTGCTAATGAAATTTGCAATTTGCTAATCTGCTTTTCGGATCATCTTGCCGCCGCGTTACCTGCAATCAGGGCTGCAAGTGCACTTGCCAGTTCCGGAGACTTCTGAAGCTGCTCCACAAGGCTTGCAATATCCGTTGCGGCAGGCTCCGATTTTGCCGGTTCTTCCGGCGGACGAACATTATGAAGGTCACGCGCGAAATAAAACGCTTTTTCAAACTTCTGCGCATTGATCTTTCTATCCTCATCCAGAATATGCGCGTATACCTTGGTAATCATGTCGGTTTCGGCATGACCCGTATCGCCTTGTGCCGCTTTCAGATCGCCGTGGTTCAGTTTCAGCTTATAGGTGGTACTCGAATGACGGAGCGAGTGAAAAACAACCTTCGGCAGACCTGTACTCTCGCGCAGCTTTTCAAACTCCTTGTTGATAATACGGTTTTCGCACGGACGGCCGTTATCCTGTGCCACGACCAGATCAAAGTCCTGATATTCGTCGCCCAGGAAGCCTTTCAGCTCATCCTGCGTTTTCTTCCATTCACGCAGAATATATGCCAGCGTTTTCGGCAGCCATACCTTGCGGATACTGGTGTCGCTCTTCGGCTTTTTCAAAACAATCCGCGTACTCGTATTACCCATAAGCGGGGTGAAAATATGGTAGATATTCCTCTCCCCTAACACTTCAATAGCCTGCTTAGAAGCACGCTCCAGCTCCTGTTCGATGTAGACATAGGCATCATCCGCTGCAATATCTTCATCTGAAATGTGAACATTCTTCCATGTCAGTCCGAGAATTTCACCGATACGCAATGAGCAGGCAAACGACAAATTCATCGCCAGATAAAGTTTGTGGTCCTCGCATTTGTCCAGTGCCAGCCGAATCATATCCGCAGTCCAGATGTTACGCCTTTTGTGCTCTGTCTTTGGCAGTATCACATTGTCGAACGGATTGCGGGAAACAATCTCCCTGCGAATCGCCTGCTTGAACGCACACTGCATCAGCTTGATGATCTTTTCAATGGTCTTGTCGCTGACATAGGTGGTAACGGCCTTTCGGGTCTTGGTAGACACCGACTTGGTTTTCTGCAAGGTCTGGATATAACCGTCAACCGCACGGGGAGTAACCGCCTGTACCTCCATATCACCGATGATCGGATTGATATAGTTCGCAATCAGTGCCGTTTGGCCGTCATACATAGACACGCCCCACTTCTTTTCACCATACAGATGTACAAAATCACGCAGAAAATCTGTGATAATCTGATTGCTCGGCGGAAGAAAAGTTCCTGTGAACTGCTGATTTTCAATCTCCGCCTTGCGCTTCAAGGCTTCATTGTGGGTATGATATGTTTCCCACTTCTGTTTATTTTCTCCGTTCTCGTCTACATAGCTGTAAATGACGGAATAGTTTTTCTTGCGCTTGATAATAGATGCCATAGTATTACTTCCTTTCTCCGATCACAGGTCAAGAGAATCCAGCCACTCATCAAATGACCGTTTGGAAATTCGTATAGCGTTACCAATTCGCACGATTCTAAAATGCCCCTCTTTAACGAGGAGATATGCGGAACTCCGTCCAATGCCCAGAATCTGAGCAATATCGTCTACCGTATATGTTCTTCGTTCGGGAGGCCCTTTCTTCGTACTGCCCCATTCTTCCGGCATGAAAATCCTCCTTTCTCGGACTAAATGAACAGCACGAACAATATAGTAACTTCCACCATTATTGTATCGCGCTGCTTTAGGTTTGTCTGCCTTTAATTCAAGATTTTCAGATTTATCCTCCAACCTTTTGAAAGAACCCGCCTGCTGCAAAACAGGCGGGTTTTCTCATTCTACTCTCAAATCCAATATTCGTTGCGGTCGCTGTCCATGATGAAATCATGTTCGTGCGAAACCTCGGTCACAACAGACGAGGGCGCGTCCGCCCATGTGCGGAGATTTCCGCTGTAACAAGGAACATCCGGCGAGGTGTCGCGGCCGGTAATCTGGCAGATTGCCTTTGCGCACGTCAGACGGGATACATCACCGCTCAGGCCAATGTTTGCCTTTGTCGCATACGCCACCAGCGAGTTCAGCTGACCAGACGCAGCCCAGATACGCAGGTAGCCGTTCTTCGAGATCGTGTAGTTGATCTCGTAATCGTCACCCTCATCCATGCGAGCGGTATCAAGCGCGGACGCAGGCAGAACGCCGATGGAAACAAAATACTTTGCTTCTTCCGGAATATCGTACTGGTATTTCGGAACGGTAGTCGTGCCGCGCGGCAACCAAGTATTGCCGCCGTTTGCAATCAGACGATATACAACCGTGCAGGCTTCCTGCAGGGATACGCGATCATTCGGACGCCACAGACCATCACCATAGCCGTTGAAAAGCTGATAATGAATACCGGTAACAACTTCATCGGTCTGCTTAAGGACTTCAATCTCCGGCGATTCACCAATAGCATGACCATTATCACCAGTGCCGGTAGCAAGGTTTACATAAGTCTTGCCGCCAGCGTCAGGCTTAAATTCAACCGTAATTTTGATTACACGGCTTTCATTCGGTGCAATATCTCCAAGTTCCAGTGTAAACACCTTACCTTTGAAACTCCACTTGTTATTTAGAACGCCGTCTACATAAACATTATTGTTCACCATCGGCGTTACAAGCGTAGTGTCCAGCGTATCTTTCAGCACAACTCGTTTCCAAGTCTGATTAGAGTTATTGCCTACGGTGATCGTAAAAGTTGCCTGCTTACGCTCTGCTGAAACACCAGTGCCGACATTTACCACGGTCTTATCAACCTCTTTGGTTACATAAAAGTCCGTGGTATCGTTCGGCTGCTTAGATAAGTCCGGTACGGTTACACCGTTATCCGTTGCTGTGCCGCTGCCATTATCACCGCCGAGAACTGCTACATTCGTTACGGTGGTATTGGCTGCGGTATCGAGCACCTGTACAGCGAAAGTGATCTCTGCGGATTCACCCGGTTCAAGATCACCTACGAGTACGGACAGCGCGTTGCCGCTGAGATTGTAAAGTGCAAACTCGTTGTCGATATACACGCCGCCTACCAGCTTAACGCCAGTCGGGAGCGTATCATTCATTACGACATTCTTCCATGCAGCAGTTGCCTTATTGCCGTTCTTCGCGGTAATGGTGTAGGTGAAAGTATCGCCTACATTGGCAGTGGTGACGCTGGCAGTCTTGTTGACAATCGGAGCAGCTTCGCCCTGGTCAATCTGTACGCCGCCGTCCGGCATGGGAGTAGTCTTGCCGTTATCATCGAGGATAGCGGTATTGACAATAAACTTGCCCTGAGAACCATCATCTACGGTTACATCGAAGCTAAGAACAGTCTGTGCGCCTGCTGCGATAGCATCCGGCGTGAAAGTGATCGTCTTAGTGTCTGCGTTGTAGGAGTAATTTACCGTTGCAGAACCGTTCTCCTGCACATTGCCCGCAAAGGTTACGCCATCCGGGATAGTGTCGGTTACGGTCATGGCCTCCCAATCAGCGGTAGCTGCTGCACCATTGGAAAGGCGAATGGAGTAGGTGATCGTATCGCCAACTGCTGCGGTGGTCTTGTTTGCGGTCTTATTGCCCGCATGACCGTCTGCCTTGCCATCTTCAATGTCCACACCGTTATCTGTACCGCTCTTGTCCGGCGTATTGCTGCCGCTGACGAGGGCGGTATTTTCAATGTGCATACCGTAGGCATCGCTGTTGACAGTTACATCAAAGCGGATAGCCTTGGTCTGGTTCGGCGCGATCTCACCGAGCGATACGGTCAGGGTCTTGCCGGTATTGTCGTACTGATATTCTGCGGAGTAGCCGTCTACGGTTACATTGCCGCGGAAAGTCAGTCCGTTCGGAATGGTATCGGTCATAACCGCGTCGCGGATATTCACATCCGCACCAGTCGCATTGGCAGCGTTTACGGTGTAAGTGATCGTATCGCCAACCTTGGCAGTGGTTTTGTCTGCGGACTTGGAAACGGTCAGCAGAGCGTCACCGTCCGCGATTGCTACGCCATCGTCCTTGTCCTGCACCGGGTCTGCATTGTCAGAGGTCAGCGTTGCAAGGTTCTGGATGGTGGTGTTGTACGCGGATTCGTTCACCGTTGCGGTAAAGCCGATGATCTGCTTTGCGTCCGGCTCAATCGTGCCGATATTGACGGTCAGCAGGCGGGTATTCTCATCGTAGGTGTAATCGTTGGTGTTCTTGCCGTTCAGCGTGACAGAGCCGTATTCAAAGGTCAGTCCAGCCGGAAGAACATCGGTGATAACACCGTTCTCAACCGGAACAGTTGCGGTATCGTCATTCTTTACGGTCAGCGTGTACGCGATCTTATCGCCAACACGGGCAGAGGACTTGTTCGCAGACTTGTCGATCTGCGGCTTTGCCTTGCCGTCACCAACGGTTACGCCGTTGTCCTTGCCGCTGGTGTCTGGCGCATTGTCGGACTTCATCACAGCAGTGTTGTAGATGGTCTTTCCGTATGCAGCGGTATTGACTACTGCAACGAAAGTTACCGCTGCGCTTTTCTCAATACCGAGATCACCGACCTTGACGGTCAGAACGCGGGACGCTTCATCGTAGCTGTAATCGTTGGTCAACTTACCGTTCAGCGTAACCGAGCCGTACTGAATATCCAGTCCGTTCGGAATGGTATCGGTCAGCACAGCGTCCTTGATCGCTACGCTTGCGAACTCGCCGTTTGCCAGCTTGATGGTGTAAGTCACCTTATCGCCAACATTGGCAGCGGACTTGTCCGCAGTCTTGGTGACTTCCGGCTTGGTCTTGCCGTCACCGATCTCAACGCCCTTATCCTTACCCTCGGTATCCTTGATGTTATCGCCGGAGAGGAGAGCGGTATTGTGTACGGTCTTGCCGTAAGCCGACTTGTTGACGGTCACAGCGAAAGTTACAGTGCGGGCAGCGTTCGGCTTCAAATTGCCGATCTGCACAGACAGCTTGCGGCTGGTGTTGTCGTAGCTGTACGGATAGGACTTGCCATCCACCTGCACGCTGCCGTCTACGAAGTCAAACTCAGCCGGAATGGTATCGACCATTTCAGCGTTTTCGATCTCGTAAACAGCACCGTCACCGTTGCCAACCTTGACGGTATAGGTGATCTTGTCGCCGACATTTGCGGTTTCCTTATCCGCAGTCTTGGTCACATACGGCGCGGTATCGCCCTTTTTGACATACACGCCATCGTCCTTATCCTCGTAAGAGTTGGTTTTCTTGCCGTCCGCAGCGGTCACATAACCGTTCGTACCCTTGGCAACAGCGGTATTGTAAATCGTCTGATTGTACATATCGCCGTTAATCTTTGCCTTGAAAGTGACAGTTACGGTCTTGCCAGCGGCAATATCACCGAGGTTTACGGTCAGCGTACCGTTCTTGACGGTATGGGTAGCCGCTACATTGTTCACATAGACGCTGCCCTCGATAAAGGTCATGCCGGACGGGATTTTATCGGTCAGCACGACGCTTTTCCATGCGGAACTTGCTTTCTTATCGTTCGCCAGCTTGATCGTGTAGGTGATCTCGTCACCTACCTTAGCGTCCTTAACGCTTGCCGTCTTTTCGATGGACGGGAGCGCGTCACCGGTGCTGTACTTATAAGTGATCGTGCGGATATAGCCGCGATACTCATACGCCGGAATGGACTTGGGCGCGGATTCTGCCTTGCCCGCCGTAGTAACAGACTTTGCGATCTCCTTGCCGCTCGTATCTACGAACTTCTCAACGATGATATTGTACTTGCCATCGTTGTACTTCGCGTCATGCCATTCTTCGGCAGTATGGGATACCGTTGCTTCCATGAGGTCTGTATAGCCCCAGAACGATTCTGCAAGATCGTTGTACGGATTCTTGACATTCAGTTCTTTCAGCTTCTCACGGGTAACGGCACGGTTAATCATGTTATTAACCAGCGTTACGGTTTCGGTTCGGGTGATCTCCTTGTTGGGACGGAAAGTACCATCAGGATAACCCTGAATCCAGCCTGCTTCACTGGCAGCGTTGATATAGCTGTATGCCCAGTGACCCTTTTCTACATCAGAGAAAACCTTGCCGCTGGTGTATTTGAGTTTCTGGAAACGAGCCGCCAGCGCAGCGAACTCGGCACGGCTGATCGGCGCGTTCGGCGCGAAAGTGTCCTTGGACTTGCCCTCCAGCAGACCAATATTGTACAGCGTTTCGACCGGCTCATAGAACCAGTTCTTTGCGTTTACATCCTTGAAAGTGCCGTTTGACATACGCCGCGTAAAGCTGGGATAATCACCGTCATACAGGCGGTAGAAGATCATAGCAGCTTCGGCGCGGGTCAGATCATCGTTCGGGTGTACGCCCTTGTCGGGATAACCGATGATGTAGGTCAAGTCCTTGTGCGAATACACATACTCAACACTTTCGGTATAATCCGCGTAGGTGTAGTTTGTGATCGTCTGCGGGGACTTTTCCTCGTGCGTGACGCTGTATGTCTGCTTTTCGGCAATCTCCTTGCCGTTTTCTGCGTCAAGATATTTTGCCGTCACCGAGGATAGCGTGCTTGCAGATTTCGTGCTGGCGGCAAACGAACTTGGGATAATCGTCGCCATCATCGCCAACGACAGTCCCGCTAAGGTGATTCGCTTTATGATTGACATTGTTTCACTCCGTTTCTGATAAGTAATCTGAAATGCTCAACTGCCCCGGCAGCACGCCGTCCTACAGCCACCAGTGCAGCACTTCTTCTCCGCTCTGTCAGACGAGCGATTGCCTGCTGTTCCTTATTCATTGCGCCCCATCAGCTTGAAATAGGCTTTCGGGCGTTTCGGCAGTTCCGTCCAGAAAATACAGCGTCCGTACGGATCGTGAACAAAGCTCTCACGACCTAAGTAAAGCTGTACGTCCATTTTGCCGTTCGGGTACAGACACAGAACCCGATGACCGCGTTCCGGCAGTATCTTATTTGCGTTTTTCCATTCCATAGATAACCTCTCTGTAAAGTAAAACCGGAGGAATCCATGCGATTCTTCCGGTTTGTGATTATTCTGTTGTCCGGATTTTTACACTATCATATATATCATCACCTCGCATTTCTCTGTCAGCCTACTCGTCCTCACCCCCGGCTGCTGGGAAACATCAGGCGGTCGGCGGCGTACCGACCTCACAGGCATTGCACCTATCTTGTTGTCCGATCTCATGGCCTGTGACGCTTTTAACGCTCGGACTATGACTGATCGGGAGTATCATTATCATCTATGCGGGTCATCGCCTTGTCGGGAGCCGCCCGACAGTTCGCGGCTTTGCGCCGCAGCTCTCCGCACAGAATTTGTACCTGATGTTTGATGTTCAGTTGCCAAGGAGCAGTGAGAGAATATTTATCCCCTCACTGTACCCCCAAGAAAAACGCCTACTGAACACCCTGAAAATCAGAATTTTTCAAAATATTTTTTCAGATACTTCAAAATACGATTTCGGCGCTTAAGCATTGCAGTCTGCGTAATACCCAATTTTTGTGCATATTCTCGGGTCGAATAGCCGTCATAGTACAGCGCTTTAATCAGCTTTTTATCACTTTCCGGCAGTGATTCAATAACTTTAGGCAACTCATCCAGCATTTTTGCTTCATGTTCTGCTTCTTCCTCAAACAAGCAATATTCCTCCGCACTCAGTTCTGCGTTTTCCAACGTTTCGATATGTATACCATCCTCAATCGTACGTTCCAGCGATATTTCGCTCTCTGCGGGAATATCCTCTCCGATATATCTTGCACGCCGGTCCATCTGCGAGTATGTATCAAATATCTCGTCCGAAACCTCTACATCCTGTCCGAACACGGTGATGATGTTTGCAACTACGTTGCCGTCCTTATCTTTAATCCGCTTGTAGTTGCGGTTTTTCTGCCAGTTTTTCATTTTTAAGCTCCAATCTTAAAGTTTTTGTTTAAGATTGGAACTTATGGATAGCGGGCAATGCAGGCTTGCCAGGAATCTATAAAAGAGCGAAATACTCTGCGCTTTTTGATTTGAGGGCAAAAAAATAAAGCCTTCCGCATAGCTATTAAGCTATACAAATGGCTTTGCTTCATAAAACATTTTACAAATCAAAACGCTACTGACAACACCCTTGATTAGGATTACAGTAGCGTACTGATCAAATTTTACAGATTTGAATTTTTTATTTCAATATTTGTACATCCGCCCACATATTATCGCTCACGAAGGCATTCTGAAACTTCCGGCTGATACGATTCAAACAGACAAGTAGTGCCCACAGAAGCGGTTGCTGCAACAATTGCCAGTGCAGCAATAATCTGACCACCATGCACAATACACCAGTTGATATACCTTTCTTCATGTAGTACAAATGAGCACATTACCAAAATTACAATATTCAGAATTGCCGAAACGATCAATTCTAAACCGTACGCACAGATTTCCAATTGTTCATCCGATACAATAATCCCCTTCTTTTTGAGATAATTACAATAAGAATCGACAAACTTCTTCATAAAAATACTCTATTCTCGCTTATTCACTTCACTATACCTGATATTCCTTATTATATCGAGCCCTTGATGTATTTCAATGTCCTTGCAGAGTTTAGTCCCGTTTTTGCAATAATTAGTTGAAAAGATAGTACAACTATTATAAAATGATAGTATAAGTCGCTTCTAATTGGTATCTATGCTACTTAAAATAATAGTATCGCTATACCTGAGGTGATTATAAATGACAGGTCTTGGAGAAATTATTCAAGCCAAACGAAAAGAGTTAGGGTTGACGCAAGAGCGTCTTGCTGAGAAAATCGGAAAAACCGCCGGATATATCGGCCAAATTGAACGCGGACTCAGTTATCCATCTTATCCGGTTTTATTACAGTTGATTGAGACATTAGAACTTGATGTACAATCTTTATTCTGCACATCAACACTCGAAGAAAGCACAAAACTGAAGCAAGAATACGCACAACTCTATTCCAAACTCTCAAAGAAACAGCAACAATTAGCCCTTGGAATGTTAAAACTTATTTCGAGATGTGATTTTTAACAGGAGTATTTATGCGAATTGCAATTTGTGATGATGAAGATCAGGAACGGCTCAATATCGAAGCATTAGTCAAGCGATATGCCCCCGAATTATCTATTGTCCTTTTTTCCTCAGCAGACGAACTGCTGGCAGCAGCGAAGACGACATTTTTCCCATTGATTTTTCTGGATATTGAAATGGATGATACAAATGGCTTTGATGCTGCAGAAGAACTTATGTCAGGAAGCGCAAAACCGCTTATTGTTTTTGTAACCAAGAGCACCGAATATACGATTCGTGGTTATGATGTGGCTTTTCATTATCTTGTAAAACCTCTTAATGAGGCAAAGTTCCACGAAGTTCTAAAGCGCGCTTTGCGTCTGATTATTCCGCAGTATTTTACATTCTCCTCGAATGGCGAATTGTATCGTATCCCTGTACAAGAAATTCTGTATTTCGAGTCTCGTAATTATATGCTTTTCATTCATACACAGCAGCAGATTTATAAAACTCGATTGAGCTTAAAAGAGGTTGAACCACAATTATCATCTGCAAATTTTCTTCGTATTCATGCCAGTTTCCTAATCAATCTGCATCATGTAGTTCGCATAACAAAAGACGATATAGAAATGCAGGACCATCAACTCATCAAAATCAGTAGAAACCGAAAGAAAGATGTCATTGCAGCTTTTACAAAGTTTGCGAGGGAAAACATATGACTTTGCTAATCGAAGCCCTCAGTGGCGTATTAGACACTTTTCTACTCTATCTTTTTGCATCCGGATTTTACTCAAAATATCGCAGCACTAAGTACAAAGGACATTTATACTTACTTGTGGGTATTTTTATTATCGTGATGAGCTGTATCCATATGCCGGGCATACTTCGTATCCTACTTAGCTGGAGCATTATCAGTGTATCAACATATGCGATTTTTGAATCCACTGTTCGCAAGGCACTTTTAACTTCAACAGCATTTATAACCCTCAGTGTGTTGGTTGACGTAATATGTGAATATCCTTTTTATCTCTCCGGCATTTCACGAACGGTTATCCTCGGACAGGGGTTAGCACGCTGCATATTTATCATCTTTGCAAAGCTGATAAACTTGCTGCTCATTCTTTTTATTGTCACACTGTTCGGCAAAAAAGGTTTACTTGATATTCCATTCAAAGAATTGCTCCCACTCACGACCTGCCAGCTCGTCAGTGTATTTATCTGCATTGTATCATTGGAATTGGTCGGAACCGTATCGCACTTTCTTTTAATATTATTAACACTTTCTATTGCCGGAATTTTGTACATCAACATTGTATTCTTCGTATATATGCGATCTATTCGTACAAATTACGAAAACGAGCAGCAGCGGCGTTTGGCTGAACAGCAACTCGAAACTCAGCTGTCTTATTACGAACAGATGAAATCAGCTAACGAGCAAACGCGAAGCCTGTGGCATGATATAAAAAAGCAATTAACTGCTGTTACTGCATTAGTCAAGGACAGTGATGTATCACAAGCAGAGTTATATCTCGAAACCATTACCAAATCATTTAATTCGCTTAGCAAAATCGTTGATGTAGACCATCCGGTTATTAACGCAATTTTGAATGATGCACTGGGAAAATCCTCGCTTGCCGGTATTACTTTAAAAATCGACGTTTTTGTTTCCCCTCAGCTTGCCCTGTCCCCGCTGGTTTTAAGTGTTATTCTCGGAAATACATTGGATAACGCAATTCGCGCGTGCAGCGGTGTATCTGCCGATACGCCTAAAATCGTAAGTTTAACTTTAAGACAAAAGGACAGTATTCTGTATTACCGCATTTCCAATCCCTATGACCCAGAATTTTCTTCTAAGAAACGCGAGGGTATTCATGGTTATGGGCTGAAAAACGTCAGTTCCACAGTAGAACAAATCGGCGGCACAATGCAAATCAATCAGGAGAATAATCAATATACTGTAGAGATTATTTTGAACTTGTAAAACAAAGGGCGATAGCTTCAGAAGCTACCGCCCTTTATTTTTACATTTTACTGCATCAGGCCTGCCAAACTCTGCAATCTCATTGTGTATTTTACCGTATGTTATATAATACAAATACACCAAATGAAGGGAATGAACCCAATGCAGTAAGTCCAGTTAGCACTATAAGCAATCCGTAAATCCATCTGATAGTAAAATATAGATATAGATCTTACTATATGAAAGAGTGATTCCAATGTTCTAACATAACTTATAGACAATTAGTAACTCCAACCATCTGGCAATAGACTATAGTTTCGATATATATAAGATAGGAGGAAGATTATGAAATTAAAATTGCGATTGATGAGCACATTATTTGCTGCAAGCATGCTCGTGTGTAATGCAGGTGCGCTGCCCTGCGGCGAGACTTTGCCCGAGAACGGTGTAACGAATGCAGCTACTGGATGCACGGTTGAAGGCAATCTGGATGGCCAGCAAAAAGCGGCCGATATGCAACGTTTAGTTCACCTGCTCGGATTGCAGGATGCTAGTGAAGCGATGTCGATTCATAATTCCGTTGATACCCAGTCTGAAATTTACGACATTATTTCCAAATATTACGATGATTCTGTTGTCGATCAGATTTTAAACTCGTATTCCGGTATGCAAACCCGTGCCAGCAATAAAAAAGTATACAATTTGAATCTTTCAGCAGTGAAACAAGCGACCAGTTATTGGTGCGGCCCTGCTAGCGCATATATGGTAGTCGCCAAAGTAATTTGTGGCACAGATGCTTCTCAAGCTAAAATGGCATCATTGATGGATACAGATGCTAATGGTACATATCTTAGTAACATTCCTAATGGTCTGAATCCTTATATGCCAAATACCTATAAGTATTATCAGACCGATGGATCAAACTCAACAGCAGAAGCTATCAAAATGACGAATAGTGCGATTGGTACGCTCTCTTCGGGCTATGGCGTAGTATATGATACTGTACAAAGAGCCCGCGGGTCTGCTCGCTTAGTCGGATACTATAATTTGACTCGCGATGTATATCACTATATTGCCGGAGAGGGATATGATATTACAGATGCTTCTAATCGAAAGTGCTATTATGTAGACCCGCATAATACCAGAACGGAGGCGTACGGACACCATACGATTGCATTCAGAACATTATGTACACTTATGTCTGATGAAAATGGCACATCCCCGCTTGGATTAGGATTAGTATTCTAAAATAATAGGCGTCATGAAAAATGACGCCTATTTAATTTAACAACTCTGATTATCTCCAAAAAGCCCGGAAATACGGGCATTTCACGGGATATAAGAACTGAATTTACTACCGATT
>OODU01001085.1_pt1 | contig 28235 bp, 24 predicted proteins | sample 1671171 | NCBI WGS metagenome assembly OODU01 (sample SAMN06348129, study PRJEB24527) | human gut metagenome | biome: human gut; feature: ankylosing spondylitis patient; material: feces | host: Homo sapiens | place: China | collected 2015-10
ATTATAAAGATGTTATTTTTTGGTCATTTAGTCGAAAAGATTATCAGAAAACAAACTGGTGGCCCAAAACAGCAAATACAAAAGTTAGTAAAAAAATAACAATTAGAACAGCTAATACGATTAGAAAAATTGTAAAAATATAAAATAAAAGTTTTGAAAAATTTGCAAATGAGATAAAAACGAAACTTAAAATATCAAATTTAAGAGTTGTAAAATCAAATGAATTTATAAAAACAGCTGCATTTTGTACAGGAAGCGGAGCAGATCTAATAGGTGATTTTGAAGCCGACTGTTTTTTAAGCGGAGATTTTAAATACCATACGGCTTTAGAATGTTATGAAAATTCTCTTAGTCTTATAGATATCGGACATTTTGAAAGTGAGCGGTATTTTGGGGATTCATTGGCTGCTTACTTGCAAAAAAACGGAGTTTTTGCTACAATCACAAATTCAATCAATCCATTTGAATATCGTTAATCAAAAAAAGGACATATATGAACAAATACCTAGAACAGCTAGTTAATCTATCTCAAATTGACCAAAAAATAGATAGCTATGCGCCGCGTATCGAGAATATTAATAAAAACTTAAACGTTAAAAAAGAGGAAATCTTATCTATAGATGAGAAGGTAGAAACTATACAAACAGAAATAGAAGAGTTAAAAAGTCAAATTTCAAATACAAACTCTCATATAGTTGAGTTTGGTGCGAAAATAAAAGATATCGGTAAAAAAAGCGGATCTGTAAAAACTGAAAAAGAGATAAAGGCTCTGAATTTAGAAGAAGATTTAGCAAAAGATCAACTAGAAGCGGCAAACGAAGAGATAACTAGATTGGAAAGGATTATAGAGTCAAAACTTAATTATGAAAATGAATTTAAGCAAAAAAAAATAGAGATATCTAAAACTCTTAGCGAACTTGAAAATGAAGTTTCTGAAGAGCTTTCAAATATAGAAAAAGATAGAAATGAAGTATATACTCAAAAAGAGGATCTTTTAGCTAAGATGAATCAAAAAGTTTTGACTTTTTATGAAAAAATTCGTAAATGGGCTAAAAATACAGCCGTAGTTCCTGTAAGAAAACAGGCATGTTATGGTTGCTTTATGAAAATAAACGATAAAACTTATGCAAACGTTATAAAAAGCGAAGATATAATTACTTGTCCGCACTGCGGTCGTATTTTATACAAAGAAGAAAATGGCGAGTGATCTATACATTTTTAAGCTTTGTCATTTTGATTTTAGCATCGCCTTTTCTGGCTTTGCTAAGCTTTAAGTCTAAATTTAAAAATAGTATTCCTGCTAGATTTTTTTTAAAAAACAGTAAAAAACTTCCGGTTTCAAATTTCCATTTCCATGCATGCAGTCTAGGTGAAGTTGCTAGTATAGAGCCGTTTTTTAATTCTTGCGAGAGTTCGCGTATATCTGTTGTCACGCAAACAGGATTTGATAGGGCTAAAAAGTTTACTAATGATCTATGTTTTTTACCATTTGAATGTTTTTTGCCGTTTTGGTGGTCTCATTGTAAAGTGCTTGTGGTTTTTGAGGCTGAACTCTGGCTAAATTTATTTAAAATAGCAAAACAAAATGGTAGCAAAACCATACTTTTAAATGCTAGGATTAGCGATAAATCTTATAAATCTTATTTGAGATTTAAATTTTATTATCAATGGATTTTTACCTATGTGGATTTGGTATTGGCTCAAAGCGATACTGATAAAATTCGCCTTGAGAGTCTTGGCGCAAAGAACGTAAAAGTGATAGGAAATATAAAGTCTGCAAACTTACTAAAACCAACTAAAATATATCAAAAACCTCAAAAAAGAGTTATTACTATAGCTAGTAGTCATGAAAACGAGGAGAAGCAGATACTCTCTTTATTGAATTTAAAAGATAACGATATGCTTTTTATAGCTCCTCGTCATCCTGAGAGATTTCAAAAAGTAGGTATTTTAGTGAGTGAATTTGCCAGCAAAAACAATTTGAGTTATGAAAAATTTAGCCAAAACTTAGGCTTTAAAAGCGATGTTGTGCTTATCGATACTTTAGGAGAACTTGTAAATATCTATAATATCAGTGATATAGTAGTGCTTTGTGGTAGTTTTGAAAAAGGTATCGGCGGACATAATCCTATAGAAGCGGCTCAGTTTAATTGTTCTATAATAAGCGGTGAGTTTGTTTATAATCAAAAGCCGCTATTTGAAGCGGTAGATGGCGTGGTGATGAGCGATTATAAGAGTTTAAATACGGCTCTAAACTCAAATTTAAAAAAATGTAGTATAAAAAATAGATGCGATTTTAACACAGTATTACAAGAGATAAAAAGCTACTTATAAGAGGTAAAAATGAAACAAGAAAAAGCATATAAACTTCTTGCTTTGCAAGAAGGTATTTCAAACAATGAAGCAAAAGAGTTGATAGATTCAGGTCTTGTGAGTGCAGGCGGCAAAAGACTCGTGCTCGCAAGAGGACTTTTAAACGAAAACACCTCTTTTAAAGTCACAAAACTCGCAAAGCCGGTTATGATTTATGAAGACGACAATATCGTAGCTGTAAATAAACCGCCTTTTATAACGAGTGAAAAAGTAGCAGAAATATTTAAATTTCCGCTTTTAAATAGACTCGATAAAGAGACTAGCGGCGTGATTTTGTTATATAAAAATGAAGAGTTTCAAAAAGCAGCTATAAAAGAATTTGCCAATAACAAAGTAAAAAAAACATATCTTGCTATAGTTAGAGGAATAGTAGTAGATGAATTTAGCGTAGAACTTCCTATAAGTACAGTAAAAACAAAGTCTGGAGCATTTTCTAAAATAGATTTAAGTCGTGGAAAAACAGCTATAACTCATGTAAGTCCTCTTATGGTAGAGGGTAAAAAATCACTCATAAAAGTCGGTATAGAGACCGGAAGAACTCACCAGATAAGATGTCATTTAGCTTACTCCGGTTACGGCGTGATAGGTGATGAAAAATATGCTAAAAATAGCTCAAAAAGAGTATATTTGCATAGTTTTGAAACTGCTCTTTTAGGTTATAAATTTAAAGCTTTGCCCGATAGAAGTTTTTGTGATTTTGGATTTGAAATTTCTAATGGAATTTTAAACCCATAGTTTTTAAAATAAATTTATAAAAAGATACTCCAAATAATTTCGGAGTATCTTAAATTTTTAGAATTTCTTTTTATTTACGTCCGCTAATATATTATCGGCTATGGTATTTACGTTTTGTGTAATATCGTTAGTAGTATTTGCAATTCCGACATTTGTTTGAGTTACGCTTTCTAACTGAGCTATAGATTCATTGATTTGTCCAAGACCTATAGTTTGCTCTTTTATAGATTCACTCATATCATTTACACTTTGTACTAAGATATTTACATTGACTTCAATTTCGCCTAAAGAGTTATTTGTTCTCTCAGCTAGTTTTCTAACTTCATCCGCAACAACCGCAAATCCACGTCCGTGTTCTCCTGCACGCGCCGCCTCTATAGCTGCGTTTAGCGCAAGAAGATTTGTTTGATCTGCGATATCTTTTATCACGCCCACGATATTTTTGATATCTTCGGCTTGTTTTGTAGTTTCAACAGTTCTATCGCTGATACTTTGCATAGAGCAGCTTATTTGTTCTACCGCGGCTGCGGATTGCTCAAGAGAATGTGCTTGTGTGCGCGATCCGTCTGTTAATTTTTGCATAGATTCTCTAAGCTCTTTGCTTTGCTCGGCTAGATCTTTGGCAAAACTTAAACTAGATCTTAGCATTTCTTTTATCTCATCTCCTAATACATTAGTGGTTACTTCTACTTCTCCTTTTGCGTTTGCAATATTTGTTGTAAAATCAAGAGATTTATAAGAGTTAAATACGCGATTTATCTCATTCATATTGCTTCCTACTTTATTTTGAAGCACTAACAACATTTTGTTTAATACGTTTTTGAGTTCGATTAACTGCGGATTTGCAGGATCTTTTACTATCCTTGCGGTAAGATTTCCACCTTCTATTTCTTTTGCTGTTTCTACTGATTGTTGTACTGCTTCTTGATCTTTTATTAAACTATCTCTTGTTTTTGCTATATTTGCATTGATCATATTTCCCATAGCTCCTAGCTCATCGTTTGCATGGATTTTGATCATTTGTACTTCTTTGCTTTCATGATTTATAAATTTAAAGAACGAGTCTAAAGCATTTAATAAAATTGGAAGCCTCATAGCAAGATTTGCTTTGATATAAAAGTAGATAAACGCTAAAGATACAACTAAAAATATCAATGACGCGACAAATATAGTTTTTTGTAGACTGTATAAAGGAGCAAATACAGAATCTATCGGCGCTGTGGTTACAATTGCCCAGTTGCTAGAGTCTCTTGCTGTAGTAAACGGAGCGACTATGGCGTAACTACTTACTCCTGTTGAAGTTGTATAATTTGAGAATATCTTAAATTCATTTTTAGCAACTGCATCTGCCAATTCTTTAGCATGAGGATTGATATCTTGAATCTTTTTTAATATTATATTAGAGTTATCATGCACTGCTATTGTACCATCTTTTGCTATAATGGCTTTTGTATAACCGCTAAATGAATCTAATTTATTATCTAAAAGAAAATTTGAAATCTCTTTAAAATTATATGTAATTTTGCTATGCTATATTTGATAAAAATAAAAAGAGGTGTTATTATGCAAGCATTTATCTTTGACATGGATGGCGTTATCATTGACAGCGAACCTATACATAACAAAGTAGTCAAAGAGGTATTACTCGAAAATAATATCGTAGTTGATGATGAAGAATTCAATAAACTCATTGGTATGACATCAACTTCTGTTTTCTCCTATTTTATTGATAAACATCATTTACCATATACTCCTGAAGAAATGACTAATAACCATATGAATTTCTTCAAAAAATATATCGTTGACCATAATCTTAAACCTATTGATGGCATCTGCCCTTTATTAGAACAATTACAAAAAGCAAATATTCCTTTGGCGATAGCATCATCTTCTCCTTTAAACATAATTGAATTTGTTGTAAAAACATTTAATATTGATAAATACTTTAAATTTTTAATTTCTGGCGAAGATATCCTTCATAGTAAACCTGCTCCAGATATTTATTTAAAAACAGCAAAAAAATTACAAGTTGACCCTAAAGATTGTGTCGTTCTTGAAGACTCTAAAAACGGTAGCATTGCTGCTAAAGATGCTGGCATGTATTGTATCGGTTTTGCCAATCCTAATTCTGGCAATCAAGATTTGTCTAGAGCCGATATTATCATTAAACAAATATCCGATATAAATATAACTCAATTACCATAATAAAAAAACTTAGTGAAGATAATCATAGTTTTATTCTATATTACCATTCACTAAGTTTTTATTTTTATTTAAATTGACATTCTAAATATAATACAGATTGCAATACAGTCATCTCTTTAGTATCTGACGTCGCACTAAAGCCTCTTATCAAATTACCATTTATATCATAAATATATTTACTTCCATAAATATAATATCTTTTATTGGAAGTACTATCTTTTATTTTATTTGCACTAAACTCATAAAACACTACATATTTAGCATTTAATGCTTTTGCTTTTTGAAATACATTTGAAGATAGGTCATCATCTGCAAGGTCAACAAAGCAATCTTCATCTTCTTTTAATAACTTATCTTTCAAAGCTAAATTCATATAATTTATTTCTGATTGTAATTCACTAGGAAAATCATATTTAGGCTTTGCCACATAAGTTTCACATGTTTCAATATCTTCTGTAGCTAAAGATATATCTTCTTTGCTATCATAATAATTTTTAATTGCTCTATCAAAATAAAGCAACATATTATGAGCAAATTTATCATTTTCCAATTTAGATACAGTCCATACTTCATTAGTATTAAATTGCACAAAACGTTCATTAGCTATCTGAGCTAAATTTTTTACAATATCACCTTTCATCGTAATACGAGTCAAATTCATTTTAGGCTCATACATATCTACAAAAGTCTTATTACCCACAGCAGGTGCACCAAACGTAATAGTTTCTATTTGATTACTATTTACGCCCATGTCTAATAATCTAGCTGTCAATAATTCCGCCACTGCTCCACCTAAACTATGACCTGTTATATAAATCTTATCTTCTGGACACTGTTTCAAATGTTCTACTAAATCAAGACCTAAAATCTCACCTGAACTATTCGCGGAAAAAAATCCATCTTGTACATATTGTAAAAATCCTTTATGCACTAAAGGCTTAGTTTCACTTAAATCTTTATCATTTCTACTTTGCAGAAATTCATCTAAATTATGCCCTTGAAATACTGTTGCCTCTACTGCCAAATCAGTTTTCACATCTTGCCAACTACTAGTACCACTGATAGATAAAAAGAATATATCCTTATCATTTATTTTTTTATCAGCTAATAGGTATTTAACATCAGATTTAGCTATTTGTTCATTATAAAAGCGAATATTCCAACCATTACTTTTCAATATATCTCTTGCTAATAAGCTAAATTTATCATTATATACAGCAAGCGATGTCCATGCAGATAAATATTGAATATCTTTTTCACTTAAATTCGTTTCATCAATCTCCAAATTCTGCGCTAATGCTATATTTAAATTTAACATCAATAACATCAGTATAGCTAAGATTTTTTTCATAATAAATCTCCTATTTCTCTATATACAAAAAACAGGATTTTGCTATGCAAAATCCTGTACCTATCAATTATGGCGGAGAGTGAGGGATTTGAACCCTCGATACGGGGACCCGTATACACGCTTTCCAGGCGTGCTCCTTCAACCACTCGGACAACTCTCCATGTGCTCTCAAACAATATTATATTGTTGCTGACAGAAATATATAATATCAGATACTTTCATTTTTGTCAACAGTTTTTTATAAAAAAATAGACTACTTCTTATAAACTCATAAAAAGTAGTCTATTATACATAACAATTATGCATTTTAAGCTTCTCCGCGTAAGTGAGCTAACTCCGCTTGTTTTTCACAATAATACCATCTAACAGATTTACCAATAGCGCATCTAACAGCATCTAATCTACCTTGTATAGCTAATTTTTTTAATCTTATAGCATCTAAACCACTTACTGATAAATAGCTTGCGGAGATATATCCTCCTCTCTTTAAATAGTTACGGTAGTTTTGACAATCTCTACGGTCAACTTCAACTTTTTTAATAGCCATTTACTATCACCTCATAAATTTTCTGTGAGAAATGATGTTGCATTTAAAAAATCTAATGCTGTTTCTTATGGAATTTTCTGTTAAGCTCATTATTATTATACAATGACTATGTAAAATTGTATAGTTTCACATAGTCATTGTTTGTAAAATATAAATGAAATTTTTAATAAATATACTAAAGTTACCGTTTATACTGATTTTTTTAATACATAAATATTACTATAAAAATCTTCTTCTATTTTTGGTATCATCAAACCAGCATACATCAATTCACTACCACTGAAAACTTTATCTGTACCAACTAAATTATATAAAGCATCTTCTTGTAGTCCTTTTAATTTCAAAATTAAATTTCTATATATAGGTTCTACTAAAACCTGATGGAAATAACAAATAACAGTATTTTCATCTTCGGAAATAAAATTCCAACTAATATCATTTCCATCAAAAGGACTCTCTATTCTATAGAAAGTCCCTTTTTGTATAACATCTCTATATTGTTTATACCAAGCTACTTGTTTTTTTATCTCTTCTTTTTCCTCATCATTTAATTTATTTAAATCTAATTCATAACCTAGATTTCCAGAAGAAGCTACATCAAAACGAGTTTTAAGTGGTGTTATTCTACCGACTTGGTGGTTTGGCACTATAGAAACATGTGAACCCATTGTAATTGCAGGAAATAATATACTTGTACCATATTGTATTTTTAAACGACAAATAGCATCTGTATTATCGCTAGCCCATGTTTGTGGCATATAATAGAGCATTCCTGCATCATATCTACCGCCACCACTAGAACAACTTTCAAATAAAACATTTTTAAAACGCTGTGTTAATTTTTCTAAAATATAATATAAACCTAATACATATCTATGTGATAATTCTTTTTGTTCCTTACTATTTAAATAAGCAGAACCTAAATCTGTCAAATGTCTATTCATATCCCATTTAACATAAGATATCTCTACATTTTCTAATATATTAGATATTTTTTCTACAAGATAATTACAAACTTCTATATTCGATAAATCCAATACATATTGGCATCTGCTCAAAATAGGCTCATAATCCATACTTCTAATCACCCAATCAGGATGATTTTTATATAAATTACTATTTTTAGATATCATTTCTGGCTCAAACCACAAACCAAATAATAATCCTTTTTCTTTAATTTTTTGAGCTAAAGTTTTTAATCCATGTGGGAATTTTGCTTCATCTTCTAGCCAATCACCCAAACCTTGTGTATCATCACAGCGATTTTTAAACCAGCCATCATCTAATACAAATAATTCTATGCCCAATTCACCAGCTTGTCTTGCTAAATCCAAGCAATTATCTTCATTGACCTCAAAATGACAAGCTTCCCAACTATTCAATAAAATTGGACGAGCTTTTTCTTTATATAAACCTCGACAAAGTTGATTCCTATACAATTTATGAAAAATCTGAGACATAGTATTTAAACCTTTATCTGTATAAACTAACACAGCTTCAGGAGAAACAAATTTTTCTTTACCGCTTAAAATCCAACCAAAAGTCGTAGGGTTCATGCCCATTTGTACTCTAGTAGTCTCATATTGTCCCACTTGTACACTAGCTTGGAAATCACCACTATAAATAAAATTAAATGCCCAAACAGAGCCTATATCTTCATTAGTATTTTTTTCCATCAAAGCTATAAATGGTGTTGCCTGTGGACTACTTGTTCCTCGTATGCTTTCTAATACAATAGAGTCGGATTTTATAGCTCTGCGATAAATATTTTTTTCATACAAATGAGCACCGGATAATGTCATCACATCATAATCGCTATCCGCAAAATCCATACTAAAGCTCATTACTTTATCTAAATATATGCTCTTATCACTATGATTTACAATTTCAGTATGTCTGCAAATAACATCATAATCAGCAAAAATTGTGTAATACAAATAAATACTTGCATTCATCACTACATCTTTTAAGATAATACATAAAGTTTTAGCTTCATTTTCATTATTTACATAAATAGAAGGCAATCCCTCTAATTTTGGTTTTCCTTCAATGATATTAAAACTATCATAATAAAAGCGATTTACACGCTTGCCATCTTCTGTTTGAATTATATAAGCTGGATTTCTAAAATCCCCTTGATTAAAATCTGGATATTCTTGCAATAAAGTATCTAACGAAAAATTTCTATCTGAAGCTATCGGATTTGAACAAAAACCTCTATCATAAAATAATTGAGCATTACTTCCATTATATGATGATAAATATTTGCCAAAATAAATATGTTTTACATAACAATCTTTTTCAATGCCTAAAATATAACTAATTTTGCCGTTAGATAAATTAAATATCTTTTGCTCTTTATCATAATTAATTACTAACATCTATATTCTCTCCTCTAAATTTATTTTCTACATAATATTTTAAAATATCGTTAGCTATATTAAAATGATAATAAAATGTTATCTACTGTAATTTTTTGTCATCTTCATCTATAAATTAAAGGAGTTTTTTATGTTTAGCACCTTTCCTTATAAAGCTATAAAATATCAGTTTTCCTCTGATTTGCCATTAATAACACTAACAGGTATCGGCTTTCAAAATATCACCGACCACAGCTATTCTTGGCATAATCTACATCGTCATGATAAACATTGTCTTATTCAATATTGCATCAGTGGACAAGGCGTTTTAACCATAAATAATTCCACTTATACCATCACAGCTGGTAAAGCTTTTTTACTCAATATTCCCAGCAATTCCCACTACTATTTACCCCAAAATTCCACTCATTGGAAATTTATTTATTTAGAGTTTTCTCCTGAAGTTTTACCCCTTCTATGTAAAATCTATAATAAATTAGGCCCTGTCATTTCTTTAGTAAACTATCCTTCATTATTAACACAAATAGCTAATTTTTACACCAAAGCCCTCAATAATAAATTACAATCAGTATTTATAAATACAAAATTAGCCTATAATTTTTGGATAGACCTTTTAAAATATAATCTAGCATACGCTGCAAATAATCTCACAAAAACAGACATAGCCAAAAATTTTCTTGAGCAGAATTTCGCTAATAGCAATTTAAATATAGATACAATAGCTGAACAAATAGGATATTCTAAATATCATCTTTGTAAAACTTTCCATAAACAATTTGGCATATCACCTATGAAATACTTACAAAACTTAAGGATTTCTACTGCGTGTAAACTTCTAATCAATAATCCCACATGGACGATAAAAAAAATAGCTCACCATGTAGGCTATAATAATGACGATTATTTTTGTAAAGTATTTAAAAATTTAAAAGGTATCACGCCTAATACTTTTAGAAAACAATCTATCCACTACGATACACTACAAACTATTTATGACTTTTCCGCAACTAAAAAAAATACACTTATGTAATCACATAAGTGTATTTTTATATTCAATATAATTATTTACTGAAAGTATATGTTGTAACAGTATGAGTTTCTTGTCCTGCTTTCAATACTGGAGATGCGAATTTATCACAATTTACAGCATTTGGTACATATTGAGTTTCAATGCAGAAAGCATCACGACGATTGTAAATATGACCTTGTTTACCTGGTTTTCCTTCTAAGAAGTTTGCAGAATAGAACTGTGCACCTGGCATTGTTGTAGCTACGTCCATAATAATACCAGTTTTTTCAGATTTAGCTTGTGCAAAAGTATATAAACCATCATGTTCTGGTAATAATACTGTATGGTCATAACCAGCAGCAATAACTAAACGTTCATCATCTTTGTCTATATCCTGACCAATAGGTTTAGCTTCACTAAAGTCAAATACATCACCTTTTGTAATTGGACGAATTTCACCTGTTGGGATTAATCCTGCATCAGTTGGAATCATTGCTGGGCAATCTAATTTCAATGTTTGATCATAAACACTGCCACTGCCTTCACCAGCTAAATTGAAATAGCTGTGATTTGTTAAGTTAACTACAGTATCTGCATCAGTTTTAGCTTTATAATCAATGCGTAAGCAAGCATTATCATCAAAAGTATAAGTTACTTCTACATCTAAGTTTCCTGGATAATTAGCTTCACCATCTGGAGATGTACGTCTTAAAGATACACTATTTTCGCCGATTGTGAAATCGCTATAAACTTTTTTATCAAAACCATTAGAGCCACCATGTAAATGATTTGCTCCATTATTTGTTTCTAATTCATAAGTTTTTCCATTTAAAGTAAATTTACCATTAGCTATACGGTTACCGCAACGACCGATGAATGCACCATAGAAGAATGTTCCTTCTTCATAGCCTTTTACAGTGTCATAACCTAAAACTACATCATGTAATTTACCATCTTTGCCTTCAACTACAATAGCTTGAATAGTGCAACCATAATTAATAATGCTTACATATTCGCCTTTGGAGTTTTCAATTTTAAATTTATAAACCTGTTCCCCTGTAGAAGCTACACCAAATTCACTTTTTACTACTGCCATTTTTCTTACCTCTTTTATTTATTTGTTTTACAAGGACCTGTAGTATCACGTAAGACTAAAGTATTTTGTAATACAACTTGTCTGCTTGTTTTATTATCACTAGCTATTTTTTCCATTAATAAACTAGCCGCTGTCCATCCTAAAGTCATCATATTTTGGTCCATTGTCGTAAGTTTGGGCTCAATAAAATGACTTAATGAAACATTATCATATCCCATAATAGATATGTCTTCTGGAATTTTTAAATTTAAACGTCTACAAGCATTGACTGCACCGACACCCATCAAATCATTACAACAAAAAAGTGCTGTAACATCTTTTCGATTAGGCAAAAATTCTACAATCTTTTTAGCAGTCAACTCTACTGTATCTATACTATTACCCGCACTAACATTTATGATATTTTCTGGATTATAACAACCCATTTTCTTCATAAATTCAATATATACATCTTCTTTAAACTCATAAGAATCGCTTCGTTCACCACGAACAAAACAAATATTTTGATGACCTAATGATACTAAATGTTCTAAGGCAATTTTGGTACCTATGCGTTCATCATTATATACATAAGAAATAGCTGGACGTTTTATATATGAGTTAATAAATACCAGCGGTATCCTAGATGCCATCTGGTCAAAAAAACTACTATCCACACGTTCCGTATTTGGACTAATATTTATTATTCCTGATACATTTCGCATCAATAATTCATTCATACATTCTTTTTCACAGATAGGGTCATCTTTTGTGTAAGTCAACAATAACGAATAGCCACTACTTGTTGCAAAACTTTCTATTCCACTTACAACTTCAGCAAAAAAAGTATTAAATAGACTAGGCACAATAATTCCAATTATTGAAGAATGTTGTGTATTTAATTCTCTTGCTTGAATGTTTGGAATGTATTCTAAATCTTTTATTGCTTCTAAAACTTTCTTCTTTGTAGCTTCTTTTACTGGATAATTACCATTTACTACACGGGATACCGTTGCTACTGATACTTGTGCCTTTTTGGCTACATCAATTATCGTAGTTGACTTCATTGTCTTCAATCCTTATTAAAATAATATATTAAAATATAATAATATATTATTTCTATATTTTCAATATTTTCTTGATTAAATATATGCCATCTATAAAATTTATAGATGGCATAATTATTAAAATTATAAAGTTGCTACAAATTTATTGAAAGCTTGAATACCTTGTATATTGCGTTTGAATACACCTGCATGAAGTAATACAACCATAAAGATTTTACCTACTTCTAATTTAAGCATATCTTCAACTTCTTCAGCTTTAATATCTGTGTATTTTGCACGAATTTCTTTGTACCAATCTGCATGTTTAGCGATTTGTTCATCATCACTAATATCTTCTTTACCAGCGATAAAGCATTCTTTTACTTTTGCTAATTCGTCTTTTAAACGAGCTGGAAGTACTGCAAGACCCATTACTTCAATTAAGCCGATATTTTCTTTTTTAATATGATGAACTTCATTATGTGGATGGAAAATACCTAATGGATATTCTTCAGTTGTACGGTTGTTACGTAAAACTAAATCTAATTCATATTTACCATCACGAACGCGAGCAATTGGAGTAATTGTATTATGTGGTTGTCCATCGCTTTCAGCTAAGATATCTACACTTGCGTCAGAATATCCACGCCATGCATCTAATACATGTACAGCAAAATTAATTAAATCCTGTTTATTAGAAGAAGCTGCACGAATTACAGACATAGGCCATTTTACACGACCAACAGTAACATTATCAAAACCTTCGATATTGAAAGTTTCTTCGATTGGAGCTTTTTCCATAGCGAATGTATAATGTCCACCTTGATAATGGTCATGAGATAAAATAGAACCACCAACGATTGGTAAATCTGCATTGGAACCTAAGAAATAGTGTGGTAAATAATCCACAAAGTTTAATAAGTTTTCAAAAGTAGCACGGCAAACTTTCATTGGTACATGCAAGGAATTTAATAAAATGCAGTGTTCATTGTAATAAGTATATGGGGAATACTGCATAAACCATTGATGACCTTCAAAATCCATAGGAATTAATCTATGTGTTTGACGAGCTGGATGATTTGCATGACCTGCATAACCTTCATTTTCACGGCAAAGTAAGCATTTTGGATAAGAAGAAGATTTTACAAGTTTTGCTTTAGCAATATCTCTTGGATCTTTTTCTGGTTTAGATAAGTTAATTGTGATATCTAAATCACCATATTCAGTATTTGCTTTCCAAATAATATTTTTATCAATACGATCTTTACGAATATAGTTAGAAGCAATACTTGTTTTATAGAAATAATCAGTAGCTTGAACTTTTGATTTTTCGTATAATTTTTTGAAATTGCCTACAACTTCAGAAGGACGAGGCATTACGCAGTTCATGATACGAGTATCAAATAAATCACGCTGAGTTACAGTATCTTCACAAAGACCTTTTTCTACAGCATAATCTAACATATTTTCTAAAATATCATGAGCTATTGGTAATGTTTCATCTACTTCTACAACTTCAAACTCATCTACACCTAATAAATCTAAAAGTAAGTTCGCACTATAGTATTTATCTTCTGGTGCAATAAGACCTTGTTGTAGAGCAAAGTTTAACAAACGATTTATTTGTAAATTCATATCCATTATTAAAAATCCCCTTTTATTAACTAAACCCCAAAATTAGTCTTCATATCCGTTTGGATGAGCTTGATGCCATTTCCAAGCAGTTTTGATAATTTCTTCCATGCTTGTATATTTTGGATGCCAGTTAAGGATTTTCTGAGCTTTTTCACTAGAAGCAATTAAGCGAGCAGGGTCACCAGCACGGCGTTGACCATATTCTACTTTAATTTTTAAGCCTGTAGCTTTTTCAGCAGCGTCGATCATTTCTTTTACAGAGAAGCCTTCACCAGTACCTAAATTGAAGATATTGCTTTCATTACCTTCACGTAAATAGTTAAGAGCTTTCATATGTGCATCTGCTAAGTCCATTACATGTACATAGTCACGGATACAAGTACCATCAGCTGTTGGATAATCTGTACCAAATACAGTGATGTGATCGCGTTTACCAAGTGGAACTTGTAAAATGATTGGAATTAAGTGAGTTTCTGTTGTATGAGCTTCACCAATATGACCATCTTCAACAGCACCTGCTACGTTGAAATAACGTAAGGATACATATTTAATACCGTTAGCCATATCTACCCATTTCATCATTTTTTCCATCATTCGTTTGGATTCACCATATGGATTAGTAGGATTTGTTTCATCAGTTTCTAAAATAGGCACACGTTTTGGTTCACCATAAGTTGCAGCAGTGGAAGAGAATACGATTTTCTTAACATCATATTTAACCATAGCTTCAAGAAGAACTTCCATACCGCAAGTGTTGTTGTTGAAATATTTTAAAGGAACTTGCATACTTTCACCAACAAGAGAATTTGCAGCAAAATGAATAATTGCTTCAATATCATTTTCTGTAAAAACTTTATCAAGGTCTGCCATATTGCGGATATCGCCTTTATAAAATTTTGCTTTTTCATGAACAGAAGCTAAATGACCTGTTTCAAGATTATCGATTACAACAACATCTTCACCATTATTGATAAGTTCATAAACCATATGAGAGCCGATATAACCTGCTCCACCACATACTAAAACTGCCATTTTAAAATCCTCCTAAGAAAATAATATTATTAATATTTTTGATTAATTTTCTATATAACAGTAAACGTTTTCTAATTTCAATTATACATCAATAACATATATAAATCAATACTTTTTCAAATTATTTTATTTTTAAATTTTACTGAAAACTCATTTTTTATTTTATTGTTTATTGTGATTTTATGTGGTATTATATTTAAAATAACAAAAACAACAAAGATATAAACAAAAATAAAGATTTTATCATAAGAAAGGATATTTTATGTTAATTACTAATGCTGAATTTATTCAAGGATTTATACGTCTTACTGACGATGCATTCAAAAAAGGTTGGCATGAACGCAATGGCGGCAATCTAAGTTATCGTATAAAACCTGAAGAAATCGAAGAAATAAAATCTGAATTAAAAGCACCTACTAATTGGATTCCGATTGGTGTAAGTGTGCCTAATTTAGCTAATGAATATTTCTTAGTTTCTGGAACTGGTCGTTATATGCGCAATGTTATCTTAAAACCAGAAGATAATATTTGTATTGCTAAAATCGATGATAAAGGTGAAAATTATGCTATCGTTTGGGGATTAGAAAAGGGTGGTCGTCCAACAAGTGAATTTCCAACTCATCTTATGAACCATAGTATAAAAAAAGACCTAACAAATGGTCAAAATCATGTAATTTATCATGCTCATCCAACTAACATCATTGCTCTTACTTTCGTTTTACCACTAAACGATAAAGAATTTACTCGCGAACTTTGGGAAATGGCAACAGAAGATCCTGTTATTTTCCCTGAGGGTATCGGTGTTGTTCCTTGGATGGTTCCAGGTGGTAGCGAAATAGCTAAAGCTACAAGTGAACTTATGAAAAAATATAATATTGTAGTATGGGCTCATCATGGTATGTTCTGCTCTGGTAAAGATTTTGATGAAGCTTTTGGTCTTATGGATACTGCGGAAAAAGCTGCTGAAATCTGTGTAAAAGTCCGTTCAATGGGTGGCAAAAAACAAACTATTACCACTCAAAATTTCCTTGATTTAGCTAGAGATTTTAAAATAGATTTAAATAAAACTTTCTTAAAATAAACATCATAAAAAAGCTGTAACAATTAGAGATATCCTCTTTTGTTACAGCTTTTTTTAGTAAATCAACTTTATATCATTTTCTTTAATATAATTAAACCACTCAATATTAGGTTCTTTGTCCGTTACAATTGTGTCAATTTCAGCTAAATCACATGTTTTAATAAATGCAGTTTTATCAAATTTTGTACTGTCTGCTAATAAAATACTTTTTTGTGCTTGTTCTATCATTTGTCGTTTAATAATACTTTCAGGCTCATTTGATTCCATCAAACCTTTTTTCATATCCAAAGCCTTACAACTGATAATAGCCATATCCACATAATATTTTTTTATAGTCTCACAAGCAGTAGTTCCAACTAAAGCATAAGAATGAGCTCTTAATTCTCCACCAGTTGAAATTATTTTAAAATCACTATTCACAAATTCATTTATAAGTCGTATAGAATTTGTAATTATAGTTAAATCTTTCTTATCTTTTAAATATCGCAATAATGCTAAACATGTAGTACTTGCATCTACCATTAAGGTATCGCCATCATTAATCAAGTGTTCAGCTTTTTTAGCTATATAAACCTTATTACTATTATTAATATCTATGCGTTTTAAAAAAGAAATATCTTGACTTGTATGGTCATTTATTACCGCTCCACCATAACAACGTTTAACTAAATTTTGTTGCTCTAATTTCTCTAAATCACGCCTTATTGTTTCATCAGTTACATCAAATAATTTACTCAAATCTTGTACATAAACTTTTTGGTGCTGATTTAATAATTTCATTATTTCCCGACGTCGCTCAATACCTAGCATAAAATCACCCCAAAATCTATAAATATTATTTATAATCTTATAATCATTATAGAATATCCCTATAAAAAATACAAATAAATTGCTCTTAGATGAAGTTTTTGTACCTAATCAATTTGTTCAAATAACTATCTTCACGCAATAATAATTTCTTTATATTACCTTGTTCTATGATTTTTTCTTCTCCACAAATAATAATATCATCAAAAAATCGCAACAAACTTATATCATGAGAAGTTACTATCATCGTTTGTTTTTGATATTTTTCCATAAGTTGACTACATATATTATTTGTCGTTTTTATATCAAGCCCTGCTGTAGGTTCATCTAATAAAATTATATCTTTTTGTTTTGCTAAACAAATAGCTAATTGTAATCTATGCTTTTGCCCACCTGATAATTTATTGCCATCATTGCCCACTATATAATCCAATCCCACTTGCTTTAGAAAATCTAATAAATATACATTTTCTAAGGATTTATATATTTCTTCATCAGTGATATCTTCATAAAGCATTTTAAAATTATCGCGTATAGATAAATTAAAAATATGATGCTCTTGAAATGCTACTGCAAAATGTTCACGTATGGATTTTTCAGCTAAATCATCGTAATTTTTGCCTTGTATAAATATATTTCCCTTCAATGGATATAATAATCTCACCAATACATAAAATAATGTGGATTTTCCACAACCACTAGTGCCGACAATCAAGGTTTTATTACCTTTTTTTATAGATAAATTTATATCTTTCAATAAAACTTTATCATATCCGTAAGCTAAATTTTTCAACAATAATTGCACATCTTCACATTGCTCATCTTCTTGATTTTCATTTTTTACTTCATTATTTGTATTAGCAATAAATTTTTTCTCTTGCATAAAAATAGCTAAATCTTGCCAACGTTTACTAGCTTCGTCAAAATGCTCTATTAATGAAGGCATCATCGCTAACACTTCTAAGACAGCTTGATAAGTCAATATTATTGTAATCGCCATAATGGGATTAAAATCTTGTGTATTCACCAAATAAATACTTATAGCCAAACAAATAACTAAATAAGCTCCCATTATAAATTCACTACATAGATTAACTTTTAATTTTAATTTAAATAAATTTTGCTGATATTGTTGATACTGCTCAATACTATGGTTAATATTTTTCAATCTATATTTGTCATAATTATAGAAAGATAGTTCCCTATTACCTTCATAAAACTCTATAATCTCTTGAGTCAATAAAAATTTATGTTTTTTTAATTTCAAATATCTTCGCCATGTCATATAAGGTATGACTATCATAAATATAAGCCATGAACTAATTAGTAATATCATCAAATCATAACTATATAGAAAAAACCATATAGATAAGATAAATACACTTATCGTAGTTATAATAGGTGGCAAAAAGAAACGCAGAAAACTATCCCTTAAATTATCCACTGCATTTACAATTAAATCAAAAGCATCTCCATTTTCTGTTTGTTGCTTGAATGGCAATGCTTTGATAATTTTTGTCAAAACAAATACTCTAAAACTCGTAAATAGAGAAAAACCTACTTTATGTGTAAAATATCGCTCTAAATAACGAAAGACAGCCCTCATTACACCGCAAAAGCGTACACCTACAATAGCAAGTGATAAAACATAAAGTGGCGGTTGCAAGGCAGCACTAGCTATCAACCATGCTGAAAGTCCCATTAAACTTATTGAGCTTAATGTCGAAATAGTACCTACTAATATTGCTAATAATAAACTCCATACTACAGGTCTTATCATATTACTCAATATCTGTACCATTTCAAATACTCCTTTCACCTTCTATTATTTCACTAAAATAATTTATTTTATCCTTAATTTTTTCATTATCCACTAATTTTCCCTGTTGTAAATAAATCAATTCATCAGCATTTTTTAAAGTCTGTAAGCGATGACCAATGATTATTACAGTTACTTTATTTTTTAAATCAGATAAAATTCTTTGTATCAGCTTTTCATTATACACATCTAAATTTTCCATAGGTTCATCTAATAATAATAATTTTGGTCTACCAATTAAAGCTCTAGCTAAACCTAAGCGACGCTTTTGCCCAGAACTTAAATTCATCGCTGAAGTCATTTCTGTATCATATCCCTGTGGCAATGATTTTATAAATTCATCTAAATTTACCAACTGACAAATATGTTCTATTTCTTTTAAATTAAAATCTCTACCTAAAGTTATATTTTCCCTGATTGTCGCTGAAAAAATATATGGCTCTTGAGCTACCCAGCCAATTTGACTTTGCCACCATTGTTTATCTAAATCAGCTAAATTATAATCATTGATTAAGATTTCTCCAGATTGGCATCTTTCTATACCTAATAATAATTTAAATAATGTGGATTTCCCTGCCCCATTATCTCCAGTCAAAACCAACTGCTTGCCTTTTTCTATTTTTAAACTTAAATCATCAATTGCCCATTTATCATTATCTTGATATTTATAATAAACATTTTTCAATTCAATCTGCACCATATCTGCATCATCAAATTTTAAATTTGTCTTACTTTCCTTTATACAGTTTAATTTATCAATCATAGCATAAATTTCACTAGAAGCTGTAATCCCATTCATGGCATCATGAAAAGCTGAACCAAATTGACGAAAAGGCTGATAAAATTGTGGTGCTATCAATAAGATAAAAAATACAGGTAAAAATTCCACATGTCCATAGATAAGTCTAAGACCAATATTTACAGCAATAATCGCTATACTTAACGTAGAAATAAATTCTAACATAAAAGCTGAAATAAAAGCTATGCGCAAAACTTTTAAAGTCGCTTGACTAAAAAGTTTACCATTTTTATTTATTTCACTTAATTGTCTTTGTGTTTGATTATACGCTTTAACAATCAATAAACCAGGCAATAAATCTGCCATATACATAGTTAATTTTTGAAAAACTTGCCACTGCTTTTTATTTTCCTTATCGGCAATCTTACCAATTAAAATCATAAAAAATGGTATTAATGGTGCAGTAATCAAGAAAATCAATCCAGATATCCAATCATTGATAAAAGTAAATATCAATAAAATGAGCGGAATTGTACTCAGTAAACCTAATTGCGGTATAAATGACGTTAAATAAATATCTAATTTATCAACGCCTTTTGTAATCAACGCTATCCATTGTCCTTTTTCATATGAATTAGCTAAAAAATTACGCTGAGCCAATACTTCAAATAATTGTTTACGTAAATTGCTTTGTACATTTAATGATATCTTCTCCATTTGATAATGATTAAAATAATTCAATATCGCCTTTATACAAAAAAAGAAAAACAGCAACACCAATAATGGCGTTGCTGTACTACTTTCTAAGCGAGATAAAAGTAATTTATCTGCTATATAAGCAATAATATATGCTATAGCTACAATCATCATAGCTTGCATAATATTTGATATCATCACCAAAATCAACTGTCGTTTAAAAGGGAAAATATCTTTTAATAAATTTTTATCTATCATTTTTTTATTAATATTCTAAGTCATGATGACTTACACGTTTTCTAAATACCCAATAAGTCCAACCTTGATAAATGAGTACTACTGGTACAAAGCAAACAGCAGCAATTGTCATTATAGTCAAAGTATATTCAGTAGAAGAAGCGTTATAAATTGTTAAACTCCAATCTGGATTTAAAGTGGATATTAAAATACGTGGGAATAATCCTGCAAATACTGCAACTGTTGTAAATACAATAGCTAAAGAAGAACCAATAAATCCTTTAACATATTGTTGTTTTTTATAAACTAATAAGATAGAAGCTACAAAAGAAACAGCTGCTAAAATAAATAAAATAACAGAAGAAATTGACGCAAACATATCTGTATTCAATGCAGTTAAAATCAAGCAAAGCACATAGAAAATAGCTGCTGTACCACCAAGACATACAGATACGATACGCAATCTATCAATCATTTTTGTATCAGCAAGACGAAGTGTTAAAAATACTGTTCCATGATAAGCAAATACCAATAAGAAAGTAATACCACCAACGATAGTATATAAAGATAATAAATCAAAGAAAGTACCTTTATAAATCATTTCACCATTGATAGCGAAACCTTTCATCATATTACTTACAGCAACGCCCCATAAAAATGCAGGTAAGGCACTGCCAAAGAAAATCATATAATCCCATAAGCTTCGCCAATATGTGCAATCGTGTTTACTTCTAAATTCAAAAGCTACACCACGAACAATTAAACCTAAGAGCATTAAAAACAATGCCATATAAAGCATACTAAACATAGTAGCGTATACATGAGGGAATGCTGCAAACATAGCACCGCCAGCAGTAATCATCCAAACTTCATTACCATCCCAAACTGGACCTATGGAATTAATGAGCATACGGCGTTCTACATCATTTTTCGCAAAAAATGGTAAAATCGTGCCTACACCATAGTCAAAGCCCTCTAAGAAGAAGAAACCTACAAATAAAACTGTTACAAGTATAAACCATACAATTTGTAAATCCATTATGCCTGCCCTCCTTCATCATCCATCTTATGAGCATCTTTTTTCACGAACTTAAGAGCTATAAAGATAGCAGCTACAGCTAATAAAGCATAAATAAGTGTAAAACCTACCAATGTAATTAAAACTTCTGTGCTAGTGATATTTTGAGATACTGCATCAGATACTTTTTGCAAACCTACTACCATCCATGGCTGACGACCAGCTTCAGTGATTATCCAACCAAAAGTATTTGCTATAAATGGCAATGGCAATAATAATACTAAAATATTTAAGAGCCAACGAGCATTTTCCAAACGTTTTGTATAGAATAAAAAGCCTGCTAAAATCATTGCACCAATCATAGCTATACCGCAAGCTATCATAATTCTAAAGCTCCAGAATAATAAAACTACATTTGGAATGTAATCATCATAACCATATTGTTGAATATATTGTTCTTGCAATTCATTGATGCCTTTTACTTCGCCTTCTGGGCTATCATAAATAAGCATAGATAACATATATGGCACTTCAATAGCATCATGATTTACCTTATTTTCTGTATCAATATTAGCTATTACAGTGAAAGGAGCTGGATTTTCAGTTTCCCATAAAGCTTCCATAGCTGCCATCTTCATTGGTACATTTTTACCGATAAACTGAGCCTGTAAATGTCCACTGCCCATTACTAAGAACAAACCAATTAAACTATAGATAATACCTGATTTTATCGCTGTTTTAAATGTTTCTACATTTTGACCAGACAATAAACGATAAGCACTTACAGCCACTACAATCACACCAGCTGTAACAATACCAGATAATACAGTATGAGCATATTGCCCTACAACATAAGGATTAGTTACCAATGCCAAAAAGTCTGTCATTTCAGCTCTGCCATTAGCAATAGTATAACCTACAGGATGTTGCATAAAAGAATTGGCAACTAAAATCCAAAAAGCAGATAAATTACTACCAAAAGCTACAAGCCAAATAGATAAACAATGTAGTTTTTTGGATAAACGACCTTCACCAAAAATCCATACACCTAAAAATACAGACTCTAAGAAAAATGCAGTCAATGCTTCTAGTGCAAGTGGTGCCCCAAAAATATCTCCCATGAAACGAGAATATTCAGACCAGTTCATACCAAAATGAAATTCTTGTACGATACCAGTTACCACACCCATAGCAAATGAAATGATAAAGAGTTTTCCAAAGAATTTTGCTAAACGCTTATAAACTACATTATCTGTTTTTAAATACATAGTCTGCATAATAGCAATGAAAATGGATAAACCTAATGAAACCGGAACAAATAAAAAATGGTAAATTGTTGTGATTGCAAATTGCAATCTAGATAGAGTTATAACATCCATAATATAAAACCTCCTTTGTAGTGTATATTTAAGTTAAGTATACACTAATAACTTATATAGACGCAAGATTTATTATTTATAGATAATTATTATCACAACTCCTTAAAAATAATCTTTATAAAATCATCTAAATAATATATACTCGTTATTATCCAATTTATTATCTTTGGTTTTTATTGCAAATTTTTATTTTTTATCTAGGTGGTTTATGTGAAAAAATTTCTTCATTCTTTATTTATATTTTTTATTGGACTTTTAATCGGTGCTATTTTAACCTTTAATACCTTAGGTTTAATTTTAGGCAATATTTTATATATGGAGCTTAGCAATCCCCAATTAAATATCAATCTCACTAGCATCGTAAATCATTCTCAAGATTTGACGAGAATAAATCAATATCAACAAGAAAATCCTAATGCTCAAAAAGTTGCTCTATACACTCCTTATGGTGATAGCTCTCGTGAATTAGTTGGCACTTTTATCAACAATAATTCCAAATATAAAAAGACAATTATTTTAATTCATGGTCTTTATCAAAATCGTTCCATGTGCTTAAATTATGTCAATATCTATAAACAATTAGGATTTAATGTCTTATTGATTGACTTGCGTGGTCATGGTGAAAGTGATGGCATCATCACTTGGGGACAAACAGAAATCCGTGATATTGATATGTGGTGCGATTATCTTCGCAATACGAAACAACAAGAATTAATTGGCATTCATGGAATTTCTCTAGGTGGTGCATTTGCACTCCTGCACAGTGGATTGTCTGTTCACCCTGCTGATTTTTACATTGAGGATAGTTCCTATAGTGATTTAAAAGGTCTTTATTACAATCATCTACACAGCATGATACAATTACCTAATGATTCCAAAATTCTTGATATCTTGTGGATTTATTCTCAAGTCTGCATGTATTGGCATACAGGCTCAACTTTAGATAAATTAGCTCCATTAAAAGCAGTAGCTCACTCCACAAGCCCTACATTATTTTTACATGGTAGTGCAGATACTTTAATCCCGCCAAATACACTTCAAGAATTATACGATAATTGTCGTGCAACAAAATCTATGCATATGTTCAAAGACTCTACACATGCTCAAGCTATTTCTAATTATCCTAATGAATATTTTAATGTAATAAAAGATTTTCTCGTTAATAATCATTTTACAACTATACAAAATTAAAAATTTTATTGTGTCTTGACAATAAAAAATAGTTTTGATATCATGAACACAGATTAATATATTTAAAATCTATGAGCAAGAATAGTAACTATGATAAAAGCTTTACAGAGAATCGACGATGCTGAGAGTTCGATAAGCACTTATGATAGCGAATGGACTTGTGAGATGTAGCCTGAGCCATAATATTATGGGGTAAGCACTATCGGCCTTTTCCACCGTTATACGGAAACGAGTATCGGATATAAAAAATCCCGCACTTTGTATTTAGTAAGATAATTTGCTACTTAGTTTAACTAAGGGTGGCACGAGTATAACGCCTCTCGTCCCTTTTTATAGGGATTGAGAGGCTTTTTTATTTGTTTGTTATTTGATTGGAGGATTTATTTATGGAGTTACGTTGGATAACTATTACTACTTTATTATTAGCCATCGGTGTAATTTTACGTATGGTTTCGCCAAATATTGGTGGCATATCTTTAAACTGGAATATTGTAATGTATTGTTTAGCAATATTATTATGTAGACCTACAATAAAACAAGGTTTTGGCATTGGTTTAGTTTCCGGTATCATTGCTATGATGACATCTAAAGCTGCTCTACCTTATGCTAATTTAATAAGTGACCCATTAGCTGCTACTATTTGTGCTTTAATGGTTAATAGCAATCTTTTCAACATCAAAAAATCTAAAATTTCACTAATTCCTTTTATCGTTGTATTTATCACTACTTTTATCAGTGGCGGTACTTTTGTTACTTTGACGAAAATCTTTTTACAACTTCCTATGAATATTTATCTTTATGCTATGCTTCCTGCTGTAGCTTTAGTTGCTCTTTTAGGTGCTGTTGCTGGTCAATTGCTATATTTACCTGCTTTTAAAATTTTCAATGCCAAATTAAATAAAAATGATAAACAATTTTCTTTGCACGATATAAATTTGACTATTCCTAAAGGTTCTTTTTGTGTAATCACAGGTGTAAATGGCAGTGGTAAAACTTCTTTAATCTTAAATATAGCTGGCAGTAAACCTGCATATCTAAGTGAAATCACCACTAGCAAAATAAATATAGCTGATATTGATATCTTGAATACACCGCCTAAAAAACTCAATGAATTAATCGGTGTTGTCATGGCTGATTACAATGCTCAACTCGTAACGCAAACAGTTGGCGATGAAATCGCTTTTTCTCTTGAAACATCTGGTCTTAATGCTCAAGAAATCATCAAAAGACGACGCGAACTTTTAGCTAGTGTTGGTCTATCCGATAAAGAAGATATGCCAATTTCAGCTTTATCTGGCGGACAAAAACAACGACTTGCTATTGCCTCTATAATGGCAATGAATACGCCTATCATCATTCTTGATGAACCAGTTGCTGCCATTGACCCTGAAGGCGCAAAAGATATCTATAATTTATTAGTTGATCTCAATAAAAGATACAATAAAACAATTATTGTAACTGAACATGACTTGAAATATGTACTTGATATTGCTGACCAACTTTGTGTAATTGATAACGGTCATTTAGCTTACAGTGGTAATGTAGATGATTGTTTAAAATATATGTATGAAGAAAAAATTTATCCTGAAGTTATTCCTCTTCGCTGGAAAATACGCTATGAAATAGGTGATAATCATGTTAACGCTAAATAATATTTCTTTTAGCTATCAAAAAAATAGATTTATCTTAAAAAATATCTCCACAAATATAGATGATACAAAAATCACAGCTATAGCTGGCAGAAATGGCAGTGGTAAAACAACATTAACTAGACTTCTAATGGGACTTGTGCACCCTAATAGAGGCTCTATGACTTTAGATGATATTGATATCACCAAAAAAGAACCATATGAAATGGCTCAATATATCGGTTATGTATTTCAAAATCCTGACCAACAATTATTCGCTTCCACTGTTTTCGAAGAAGTAGCTTTTGCTCCTAGAAAATTAGGTTGTAATGAACATACTATAAAAAAACGTGTCGAAGAAGTTTTAAAAATAACTAATCTTCAAGATGTAATTTGGGAAATGCCTCAAGTTTTAACCTTAGGGCAAAAACAGCGATTATCTATTGCTTGCGCCTTAGCTGCCAAACCTAAAATCTTAATCTTAGATGAACCTACCTCTGGGCAAGATTGCCGAGAACGCACTATGTTATTGCGCTTGATGCGAAAACTAAATGCTCAAGGTCTAGGTATCATTATGGTAACACATGATATGGATATCTTAGCTGAACATGCTGATAAAGTCATCGTCATCAATCAAGGAGAACTTGCTTTTGATGGTACGCCACTTGATTTATTTTCTCAAAAAGAATTGACGCTAAAGCTCGGTTTAGAATTACCTGAAGCTGTTTGTATCAGTCAGGAATTAGGTCTAGATATTTGCCTTACACCTATGGAAATTTACGCTCATTTACACAAACGAGGTTGATTATAATGTATAAATTAACTGCTTTAACAAAATTAATTTTAGCTATTATGATTTCAATAGCGTCTTTAATCACTAATGACTTATATATCTTAAGTATATTAGCCCTTATCGAAATTTTTACTTGTTTTTATTTACCTAAGACAAAATTACTTTGGAGCGCTCTTGGTATTTTAATTTTTTTCAGCTTTATTTTATTTCTAATTCAACTTGTTTGCGGTACTGATTTAAATACTTCCATTGCTTCTGCTCTCAAAATGTTCATCATGGCAGTATCTTTATTATTGCTCTTGCAAACCACTTCTGCTAGAGAACTCACTGCTTCATTAGTAAAACAATTGCATTTACCTTATCAATACGCTTTTATGATTACTGCTATTTTGCGTTTTGTTCCTGATATATTAGAAGAAAGCTCTGCTGTTCGCGATGCCCAGAGTTGCCGTGGTTTTAAACCTTCATCAAATCCATTTCGTCGCATTTTTGACTATATGATGGTAATTAAACCCATGGTTTTTCGCTCTATTTCTCGCAGTGAAAATATGGCTCTCAGTCTTCAAATGAGAGGATTTTCTTCTCTTAAACCAAGAGTATTTATCATTGATACTAAATTAAGAGCTATAGATTATATCTCTATGATTTTATTTCTTATAATCTTATCTTTATTATTTTATTTCATTTAAAACTAATAAAAAAACTGCTAGCATATTATATCTAGCAGTTTTTATTTATAGCAATTTTATTTTTTTAAAATAACATCAACAAGACCTACTGCATATGGTGTTATCTCATATCTTTGGAACAATACATGTAAATCCATATTTTCATCTAAATAAAATTCTTGAGGAAATGCTGTTACATCTTTATGGAAATCAAATAGATGCTGACCTACCTGTGCTTTTATTTCTTTATTTAAATTATCTATTGTATAAATATTTTTTCCACTTTGTTTATCTATATTAATCACTTGGGAAAATTGTATTAAATTACCTTGTTCATCAAAGCTTAATCCATAAGCATACGTATTTGGATGAGCCGCACCTTTATACATAGTAGAACAATTTATTATCACACTAAAAATTTTATCGCTATTTGCTTTTATTTCATATCCGATAAAACCTGTAAGGTCTCTACCAATATCATTTTCTTGTTGAACATTTTGATTAAAGTCGTTTATTATCTTAGTAATCTGTCTATTTATTCTAGATTTCACTAAAATATTATCTGCATTTACTACTGGATATTTTCCCTCTACAAACTCACTGTTCAATGTCTTTTCTCGCACTTCATAATAGCTTGATTGCGCAAATGTAACCGACATTGACAAAAGCATTACCATAAATAAATTCATTAAAATTTTCCACGATTTTTGCATAAGAAACCCTCCCTTAAATGCACTTTTTTTCATTATATCTTAACAATATTAAAAAATTCTTAAAATTACTTGTTATT
>OODU01001087.1_pt1 | contig 28227 bp, 25 predicted proteins | sample 1671171 | NCBI WGS metagenome assembly OODU01 (sample SAMN06348129, study PRJEB24527) | human gut metagenome | biome: human gut; feature: ankylosing spondylitis patient; material: feces | host: Homo sapiens | place: China | collected 2015-10
GGCCTCGTCCGCCGTGCGGACGAGAGGGGGGTATCTCAAAAAGTTTCTTCGGAACTTTTTGAGTATCCAGGGGGGACAGCGTCCCCCCTGGAAAAGCGCAAAAAAACCGCTGCCGAAGCAGCGGTTTTTATTTGCGCTTTACTTAGTTGCCATGCGGCGAGCCTTAGCTTCCATGCGCTCACGGGTAACGTCGAGCAGTACGGCGCCGATGATAACGAGGCCGAGAACCAGGTTCTGAACTGCGGACGAAACGGACAGCAGCGAGAAGCCGTTACGCAGTACAGCGATGATCAGAGCGCCCAGCATGGTACCAACCATGGTGCCCTTGCCGCCCATGAAGGATGCGCCGCCGATGATGCAGGCTGCGATAGCGTCGGTATCGTACGGCTGGATTGCGTTAACGCCGTTGCAGATACCGGAACGACCGATGGAAACGATGCCTGCCAGAGCTGCCATGAAACCGGACAGGGTGTAGCAGAAGGTCAGGACGTTAGCGGAGTTGATACCGGACAGACGAGCTGCTTCCGGGTTGCCGCCTACACAGTAGATCGAACGGCCCAGAGCGGTCTTGGTCAGCAGGATGTGCATTACGATGTAGATAGCGATAACAACGATGAACGATACCGGGAAGCCGCCAAAGGTCTTGGAGCCGAGCCACATAACAGTGTTATTGCCGGAGAAGGATACCATCTGAGAGTTGGTAACGATCAGTGCGCCGCCCCAGAGTACGTTCTTCATACCGAGGGTAGATACGAACGGATGGGGGAGGTGCAGACGGGTAAGAAGCATACCGTTGATCCAGCCGACCAGCGTGCCGCCGACGATTGCGACGAGCAGAAGAACGAACGGATTGGTCATGCCCTTGTTCATCAGCATACCGGCGAGGCAGGCTGCGAAGGTTGCGTTAGCACCAACGGAAAGGTCGATGCCGGCGGTGATCAGGCAGAGCAGCATACCGGTGGAAACCAGTGCATTAAAGGACGTCTGCTTGAGGACGGACATCATGTTGGAGTACTTAAAGAAGTTCGGCGATGCGATTGCCAGAACTACACAAAGGATTACCAGTGCACCAAAAGTACCAGCATAAGTCATCAAATTGCTGGATTTCTTCGATTTAGTCATCTAATTTACCTCCCCAAGCTGCCTTCATAAGGTCTTCCTGATTGAAATGTTCGCTGTCACGGTCTACTTCGGCCATTACTTCGCCGCCGCGCATTACGATTACGCGGTCGGACATGCCGAGGATCTCAGGCATTTCCGAAGATACCATGATAACGCACTTGCCCTGCTTGACAAGGCTGTTCATTACGTTGTAAACCTCGACCTTTGCGCCGACGTCGATACCACGGGTCGGCTCGTCGAAGATAAAGATGTCTGCGTCCGTGTTGACCCACTTGCCGATAACGACCTTCTGCTGGTTACCACCGGACAGCTGGCCAACGATCTCGTCGATAGACGGGGTCTTGATGCGGAGCGAGGCAATGTTGTTCTGACCTACGTCCTCGATCTTCTTCTCGTTGAGGAACAAGCCCGTCGAGAAGCCCTTCATGTTCGCGAGGATGAGGTTGGTGCGGATAGACTGCGCCAGAACCAGACCCTGACCCTTACGGTCCTCGGTCAGGAACGCGATGCCGTGCTGGATCGCCTGACGCGGGGTCTTGATGTGCGCCTGCTTGCCCTTGATGGTGATCGTGCCGCCATCGATCGGGTCTGCGCCGAAAATCGCACGCATGGTCTCGGTACGGCCTGCGCCGACCAGACCCGCGAAGCCGAGGATCTGACCGCCGTATGCTTCGAACGAAACGTCCTTCAGCACGCCGGTCTCCTTCAGATGCTCAACCTTGAGCATCGGCTCAGCACTCTTGACGCCGATTTCCTTCGGGAACTGGTTGTCGAGCGAACGGCCTACCATCGCGGTGATCAGGGAGTCGTTGTCCCAGCCGCTGATGTCGCGGGTCTCGATGTACTCGCCGTCACGGATAACCGTTACGCGGTCGCACAGTTCAAACAGCTCCTCGAGCTTATGAGATACAAAGACGATGCCGATGCCGCGTGCCTTGAGTTCACGGCAGGTCTTCATCAGCTGCTCAACCTCTTTTTCGCCCAGCGAAGAGGTCGGCTCGTCCATAATGATCATTTTTGCGTTGATGAGAACCGCTTTCGCGATCTCGATCATCTGCTGAACGCCCATGCCGAAGTTGCCGGCCGGCTTGGTCGGGTCTACATCCTGACCGAGGGAAGCCATAACTTCCTTTGCCTTCTTGTGCATGGCCGGGTAGTCAAGAAGAGAGCCCTTCTTGAGCCACTTGTTGATGAAAATGTTGTCCGTAATGCTCAGCAGCTTTTCAATATTCAGCTCCTGATAAACGCAGGCGATGCCCGCAGCAGCGGACTCGTTCGGGTCCTTGAAGTGCTGCTCTACGCCATCTACGAAAATCTGGCCCTCATCCGCCTGATGTACGCCGGTGAGTACCTTGATCAGCGTCGATTTGCCGGCGCCGTTCTCACCGATCAGGCCGAGGATCTCGCCCGGCTTGACTGCCAGCTGCATGTTTCGCAGAGCCACTACGCCCGGAAAACGCTTGGTCGCGTTTTTCAGTTCTACTACGTATTCACTCATTTGCATATCACCTTTTCTTCTCCGAGATGAAGTGCGGGACAAAGTAAACTGTTCTCGGTTCAGTTGCAAAAAGGAGGAGGTTTGCCGCAACAATAGCTCCTGCCGATCTCGTCTCGCGGGAGAATGACTTTTTCGAAAAATCGAAAACTTACTCTTCGAAAAGAGAACCCCTGCATCAGATCCTGTTCAAATCTTGCAGGGGTTTCTTCTCGTTCACTTAAATGCTAAGAACAAATGGAAAACCACTCGCGTACTAAAAAGTGCTAAACTGATTAGCCGATGTAGCCCTTCAGGGTGTCCAGACGCTCCTGGGCGTTGTCCTTGGTAACAACAGAGCAGCCGGAGTCGATGAACTTCTCCAGGGTCTCCTTGTTAACAGCCTTTACAGCAGCCTCAACTGCCTTGTAGCCCATGTCGTAAGCTTCCTGTGCAACGGACATGGTCTCCTCGCCGGAGAGGATAGCGTTGCAAGCGGACTGGATGCCGTCGAAGCCAACGAAGATGGTCTTTTCGTAAGCAGCATTGCCCTTTGCTGCACGTGCAGCTGCCATTGCCATATCGTCGTTGTTGCAGACGATGATAGCAACGCCGTCCGGATGGTTCTGCATGATAGCTTCCATGGAGGTTGCAGCCTTATCAGCAACAGCGTCAGCGTACTGGATCTCCTTCTCCAGGAACTCGCCGCCAGCCTCGGTGACGCCCTTCTTGTAACCGGTCAGACGAGCTTCAGCGGTGCCGTCGCCCTGTACGCCGGAAATTGCGATTGCCTGAACCTTATCCCAGCCAGCAGCCTTAGCAGCCTCTACAGCAGCCTTGCCGCCCATTGCAGCTGCGTCCTCGTTACCGGTACCTACGAAGGAAAGTACCTCGGGAGCGTCGATGTTGGTGTCAACAGCGATGATCGGGTCGGTCTTGCCGGCGATCAGGGTCTTAACCAGATCAGCCTGCAGCGGAGCGATTACGAATGCGTCGTAAGCGCCGGAGTTCAGGTCGGTCTCGATCATGTTCTGCTGCTCGTCGTAAGCGGTCTCGGAGGTAGCGCCCTTAACCTCGACCTGTACGTCCGGGTTATCCTTGCTGTAAGCCTCTGCGCCGGCCTTAACGTAGCTCCAGTACTCGGAAGCGGTGGTCTTCAGGATGACGTCAACAGAGCAGCCAGAAGCGGTATCGCCGCCGGTCTGGGTGTCGCCGCCGGTCTTGGTGTCGCCGCCGGTCTGGGAACCGCCGCTGCAAGCTGCGAGGCTTGCAACCATAGCGCCGGACATCAGCATAGCAAGTAATCTCTTCTTCATAATAAAAACCTCTCTCCTTTTTCGTACAGGCTGAACCGCGCAGTCACGGTGAGCCTTGCGGCTCTTTCAGTCTGTCATTCAGTTTCACCGCCTGATGCGGTACAACGAACGCTCCAACGTTCTGGTAATATTTTAATGCAAAGATTACAGTTTGACAAGGGGGTGTTGTTATTTTTGGAGGTAATGGCGAGTAAGGCACCCGGGTCTTTGTGCATCTTGACAAGGAGGGGGCGGGGATATAAAAAACCGCCTCTGTGCATTGTGCATTAAAATTAAATCCTTGGCAGAATTTGCTGTTTTCGGCGGGGGGAATTGAGGGATTTTGGTCATATTATGAGATTGTGTCTTGCAAATTCAGGTTACAGTATGGTAAAATTGCCATGACAGGACAAGGGGGGAGTCTGCGCCTTTTTCCGGCAGGAAGGAAAAAACGCACGCGCCCCGCCGCTCGTCCCGCACTCCATAGATTGAGAGAAGGAAAAAACGAATGAAACTGGCCATTAAGACCTGTACACTTGATATGCCGTATGAGGAAATGCTGGATTTCTGCGTGCAGCAGAAAATCGCCGCCATCGAAATCGGCACGGGCAACTGGTCGGGCGCACCGCACTGCGACCTCGATCTGCTCGTAAGCGATAAGACCGCGCGCGAAAAGTGGTTCGACGCCATGCGTGCAAAGGGCCTGGAGCTGTGCGCACTCAACTGCTCGGGCAATCCGCTCGCGTATGAGAAGGATATGGACGTCACGAAAAAGACTTTCGAGCTTGCGCAGATGCTCGGCGTTAAGAAAATCGTTATGATGAGCGGCCTGCCGGCCGGCTGCAAGGGCGATAAGACCCCGGTCTGGATCACGACCTCGTGGCCGCCCGAGACGCAGGACATTCTGGATTATCAGTGGAACGAAGTCGCGATTCCCGAGTGGAAGAACATCGTGAAGATGGCCGAGGACTGCGGCATTGAGAAAATCGCCCTCGAAAACCACGGCATGCAGCTGGTTTATAACCCGGAAACGCTGCTCCGCCTGCGCGAGGCGGTCGGCCCGATGGTCGGCATGAACCTCGACCCGAGCCATCTGTTCTGGATGGGCGGCGACCCGATCGAGGCGGCCCGCGTGCTCGGCGAGCACGGCGCGATTTATCATATCCACGGCAAGGATTCGCGCCCGGAGCGCCGCTACTGGCAGCCGAACGGTATGCTCGATACCAAGCCGATCGACGCCTTCGCACGCCGCGCGTGGAACTATGTCGCCTTCGGCGCAGGCCACGACGCAAAGTGGTGGAAGGAGTTCTTCTCGGTCGTCCGTATGTCCGGCTACAACGACGAGGTTTCGCTCGAAATGGAGGACCTGACCCTCTCCATGCTCGACGGTCACCTTGCCAGCCTGCACGTCCTCCGCGAGGCTCTGAATATCGAATAAGCTGTCGCAAACGTTTGCGCTCGTATATTTATATAAGGTAAAGAAAGGCACGCCAAAGGCGTGCCTTTTCCTGTCCCGGAGAGTGTTTGCAGATTTGTCGGACGGCGGGATGAGGTCAGAAGGTGAATTGCGGCAAAGCCGCAAGAGAAGCCACTCTGGAGTGTCCCGCCCTACGGGAGCAGTCCGGAAAAATCCCCCCGACCGAGGGAGCGGCGGGGTGAGGGCACCCCGCCCTACGGGAGCAGCCCGGAAAGAAATTCGCCGCCCTGCGGGCAAAAGGAAAGCGCCCCGAAGGGGCGCTATTTCCTGCCGCATTCCGACGAAGTCGGAACAGGCAGGACAGGCGCACCGCAGTGCGCCGCATAAAATTCCCCGTAAAAGTCGGGGCGTGTACCTGACTTTTACACCTCTGCCCGCGCCGTGGCGGCGCGGCCTCGTCCGCCGTGCGGACGAGAGGGGGTTATCGCCCCCGGTTTCTCCGGAACCGGGGGCGTATCTAAGGGGGACAGCGTCCCCCTTAGAGTCAAATCTGCGGCAGCAGATTGACCAGCTCCAGCGCCGCCATCGCCGCATCTGCGCCCTTGTTGCCTGCCTTCGTGCCGGCACGCTCGATAGCCTGCTCGATGTTTTCGGTCGTGATGACGCCGAACGTTACCGGAACACCGGTCTGGAGGCCGACCTGCGCGATGCCCTTGGCGGTTTCACTGCAAACCAGCTCGTAGTGGCTCGTCGAGCCGCGAATGACCGCGCCGAGGCAGATTACCGCGTCATACTTGCCGCTCTGCGCCAGCTTCTGTGCCGCAATCGGAATCTCAAACGCGCCCGGTACCCAGACGAGCGTGATGTCGTCCGTGTCTACGCCGTGGCGCACGAGCGTGTCCTCCGCGCCCGAAATCAGCTTGGATACGATAAATTCGTTGAAACGAGCACCAACGATAGCGAATTTGCCCTTGCCTGCAACCAGTTTTCCTTCGAGTACCTTCATTTTTAGTCTTCCTTTCAGATAAACAAATTTAATAGAGTGTAGAGTTAAGAGTTGAGAGTGAAGAGAACGTAAGGGAGGGAGCGGCGGGGGGCCGCTTCACTCTCCAATTTTCACTCTCGGCGAAAAATTTATAATTTTTCGCTGAACAGGTGTCCCATCTTGATTTTCTTGGTGCGCAGATAGAACGCATCGTCCTCCTGCGGTGCGATTTCGATCGGTACGCGCTCGGCGATTTCCACGCCGAAGCCGTCCAGACCGTAGATCTTTTCCGGGTTGTTCGTCAGCAGACGCAGCTCCTTTGCACCGAGATCCTGAAGAATCTGTGCGCCGATCCAGTATTCGCGCAGGTCGGGCGCAAAGCCGAGCTTGACGTTCGCTTCCACCGTGTCGAAGCCCTGCTCCTGAAGCTCGTAGGCCTTGAGCTTGTTGATAAGGCCGATGCCGCGGCCCTCCTGACGCATATAGAGCAGCACGCCGCGCCCCTCTTTCTCGATCTGCTGCATCGCGGCGGCAAGCTGCTGGCCGCAGTCGCAGCGGCGCGAGCCGAATACGTCGCCCGTCAGGCACTCGGAATGCACGCGGCAGAGCAGGTTCCTTCCGTCCCCGATGTCGCCCTTGACGAGGGCAACGTGGTGCTCACCGGTCAGGTCGTTGACGTAGCCCATGATGCGGAATTCGCCGAAACGGGTGGGCATCTTGGCGTTCGCCTCGCGGACAACGTGCTTGTCGTGGCGGCGGCAGTAGTCCTGAAGGTCCTTGATGGTGATGACCGCAAGACCCCATTCCTCGGCCTTTTCGAGCAGCTCGGCGGTGCGCATCATCGTGCCGTCGTCGCGCATGATCTCGCAGCACAGGCCGCACTGTTCCAGTCCTGCCAGACGGCACAGATCGACCGTCGCCTCGGTGTGGCCGTTGCGGGTGAGCACGCCGCCGCGCCGCGCAATCAGCGGGAATACGTGACCCGGACGGCGCAGGTCCTCGGGACGGGTGTTCGGGTCCACGCAGCTGCGGCAGGTAAAGCCGCGCTCCTCGGCGGAAATGCCGGTCGTGGTGTTCACGTGGTCGATGGAAACCGTAAAGGCGGTGTGGTGGTTGTCGGTGTTGACCTTGACCATCTGCTCAAGGCCCAGACGGCGTGCGACCTGCTCGCTCATCGGGGTGCAGATGAGTCCCTTGGCCTTTGCCGCCATGAAGTTGACGTTTGCGGTCGTGGCGAACTGCGCCGCGCAGATGAGGTCGCCCTCGTTTTCGCGGTCGGGGTCGTCGATGACCATGATAAGGCGGCCCGAGCGAAGCTCTTCAAGCGCCTGTTCAATCGTGCTGTATTCTGCTGCCATGTGTATTCCTCCGGAAATAATCTATTGTGGTGACGCGGCTCAGATAAATCCGTTCGCCGCGAGGAAATCTGTGCTGATGCCGCCGGTCTTATGCGGCTGAATGAGCTTTTCGACGTATTTGCCGATAACATCGCATTCGAGGTTGACCGGCTCGCCCGGCTTCTTGCCGAGCAGGATGGTCTGCGCCCCGGTGTGCGGAATGATGGAAACGGAGAAGTCGGTTTCCGTGACCGCCGCGACCGTCAGGCTCACGCCGTCTATCGCAATCGAGCCTTTCTCGACGATGTAGCGGAGCAGGGGAGCGGGGGTCTTGACCTTGACCCAGACCGCGTTGTCCTCGCGCTTCTGCGAGGCAATCGTACCCGTGCCGTCGATGTGGCCGGAAACGATGTGTCCGCCGAAGCGGCCGTTCGCCGCCATCGCCCGTTCGAGGTTGACCGGCGAGCCGCTTTGCAGACTGCCGAGCGCCGAGCGCCGCAGGCTCTCCGCCATGACGTCGGCGGAAAAGCTGTCGCCATTCATCGAAACGACCGTCAGGCACACGCCGTTTGTCGCGATGCTGTCACCGATTTTCGTATCCTCAAGCACGGTTTTCGCGCCTATCGTCAGCCGTGCGCCCTTCGCGCCGCGCTCGATGCGCCGGACCGTGCCGACTTCTTCAATGATGCCGGTAAACATTTACAATCTCCCTTCGATGAGAATATCCTCGCCGAGCGGCGTGCAGCGGACGTTTTTCAGCGTGAGCGCGTCCGCCATGCGGTCGAAGCCTGCGCCGCCGACCGGCGTTTTCGCGTCTGCGCCGCCGATGAGCTTGGGCGCGACATACGCCTGCACGCGGTGGACGATGCCCTCGCGGAGGGCGGAGAACGCAAGCGCCGAGCCGCCTTCGAGCAGAATGCCGTTCACGCCGAGCGCACCGAGCTGCTGCATGAGGTCGGTAAGGTCCACGCGGCCGTTTTTCTCGCCGCAGACCAGAATGTGAACGCCGTTTTCCTCAAGATAAGCAGTGCGCTCGTTTTCCTCGACGACTGCGACATAGGTCGGAATCTCGCGGGCGGTCTGCACGAGCTTGCAGTCCGCCGGAATGCGTGCGTGGCTGTCGCAGACGATGCGGACGGGATTGCGTCCGCCCTCGATGCGGCAGGTGAGCAGCGGGTCGTCCGCAATCACCGTGCCCGCCCCGACCATGATGCCGGACAGGCGGTTTCGTGTTTCGTGGACATGGCGGCGCGCCGCCTCGCCCGTCACCCATCGGCTGTCGCCCGTGTGCGCCGCGATCTTGCCGTCGAGCGTCATGGCGTATTTGAGCACGACAAACGGGGTTTTCTGCGTGATGTAGTGGAAGAACACCTCGTTCCTCTCGCGGCACTCGGCCTCGCACACGCCGGTTTCTACCTCGATGCCCGCGTTCCGCAAAATCTGCACGCCCTTTCCGGCAACGAGGGGGTTGGGGTCGAGGCAGCCGACGAACACGCGGCGGATACCGTGCTCGATGACGGCATCCGTGCAGGGCGGCGTGCGCCCCCAGTGACAGCACGGCTCAAGCGTGACGTAAAGGTCGGCTCCGGCTGCATTTTCCGTGCAGTGCGCGAAGGCGTTGCGCTCGGCGTGCAGGCCGCCGATGTGCTCGTGCCAGCCCTCGCCGATGATGCGTCCGTCCTTCACGATGACACAGCCGACCATCGGATTGGGGTCGGTATGGCCCGCGCCGCGCGAGGCAAGCTCGAGCGCCCGGTGCATGAAATATTCTTTCTGATCCTGCATGAGATCACCTCGGTCAAAATAAAAACGCCCCGAAGACGAAGCGTATCCGAACGGAATGCCAGATAACGCCCATTCTTCGGGACGCGAAAAAGCCTTATTTTGTCGTGAAAAACAAAAAATCTGAAACATCAAACGACATTTCAGAACAGCAAACAATCGGAAATCACTTTCCGTGCATTCTTCTTTCATCCAGACTTTACTGTCGGCCCTGGAGTTTCACCAGATCATGCTCATGCCGAAAAAAGGCACTCGCTCGCGGGCTTTACCGCCGGTAGGGAATTTCACCCTGCCCTGAAGAACATGGTATTCGGTTTTTGCGGTTTGAAAAGGCGGCTTGCCGCTCTTTCTGGATACAGTATAATCCTGTCGGACGGAAAATGCAAGAACTTTTTTGCGAATTTCAAAAAAGAGAAGCGCCCCGCAGAAACGGAAAATCCTGCGGAGCGCCTTTTGTCAGCAGAGTTCGGAAAAACCTTAGTTTTTCAGGCTCTGAATGGGGGCCGGAATGCGGCCGCCGCGACCAATGAATTTCGCCGGGGAGCCGGTCTTGATGGGCATGATCGGAGCCGCGCCAAGCAGACCGCCGAATTCGACCATGTCGCCGACCTTCTTGCCGATGGCCGGGATAACGCGGACAGCGGTGGTCTTGGTGTTGACCACGCCGATGGCGATCTCGTCCGCGATGAGGCCGGAAATGACCTCGGCGGTGGTGTCGCCCGGAACGGCTACCATATCGATGCCGACCGAGCAGACAGCCGTCATGGCTTCGAGCTTTTCGAGGGTGAGGGCACCGGCCTGTGCCGCCGCGATCATGCCTTCGTCCTCGGATACCGGGATGAAAGCGCCGGACAGACCGCCGACACTCGAGGACGCCATGACGCCGCCCTTCTTGACCGCGTCGTTCAGCATGGCGAGGATAGCGGTCGTGCCGCAGCCGCCGCAGACCTCCAGACCGACCTCTTCGAGGATACGCGCGACCGAGTCGCCGATGGCCGGGGTCGGCGCGAGCGACAGGTCAACGATGCCGAACGGCACGCCGAGGCGCTGGCTTGCGAGTGCGCCGACGAGCTGACCCATGCGGGTGATCTTGAAGGCGGTTTTCTTGATAACGTCCGCGACCTCGCCGATGGAGCAGTCGCCCGCGCGGCGGATGGCCGACTGGACAACGCCCGGACCGGAAACGCCGACGTTGATGACGGTCTCCGGCTCACCAATGCCGTGGAATGCGCCCGCCATGAACGGGTTGTCGTCTACGGCGTTGGCGAAAACGACCAGCTTGGAGCAGCCCATGGAGTCGTTGTCCTTGGTGAGCTCCGCGGTCTGCTTGATGATGCGGCCCATCAGACCGATGGCGTCAAGGTTGACGCCGGCCTTAGTGGAGGCGACGTTTACCGAGGAGCAGACCAGATTGGTCTCCGCCATGGCCTCCGGAATGGAGTTGATGAGGATTTCGTCGCCCTTGGCGAAGCCCTTCTGCACGAGGGCAGAGAAGCCGCCGACGAAGTTGACGCCGGTGGTCTCGGCCGCGCGGTCGAGCGCCTTTGCGAGCGGCACATAGCTGTTCGCGCTCGAGGTCGCGCCGACCATTGCGATCGGGGTGACGGAAATGCGCTTGTTGATGATCGGAATGCCGAGCTCGCGCTCGATCTGCTCGCCGGTCGCGACGAGCTTCTCTGCACGGCGGGTGACCTTGTCGTAGACCTTGTCCGCGAGCACATTGATGTCGTCCGCCGCGAGATCGCGCAGCGAAATGCCCATCGTGATGGTGCGGATGTCAAGGTGCTCCTCCTCGATCATCTTGATGGTTTCCAGAATATCTTTCGTGTTGATCATAGACATAATTCAGTTAACCTCGCTTGCCCGAACCGGCTCAAATCTTGTGCATTGCGTCGAAGATATCCTCGTGCATGGTGTGAATCTTCATGCCGAGCTCTTCGCCGTCCTTGTCGAGCAGGTCGATCAGGGTATTGAAGTCAACGGTGCACTTGTCGATGTTCACGAGCATGACCATGGCGAACATATCCTCCATGACGTTCTGCGAAATATCGACAATGTTGACCTGGTGCTCATAGAGCGTTGCCGAGATCTTGGCGATGATGCCGGTGCGGTCCTTGCCGGTTACTGTGATTACTGCGCGCATAATAGTTCCTCCATTTTGCGTATATGTGAATTTTTTGCTGACGTGTATATATCATTCAACGGGAAGCAGCGTCGGTTATCATATTGATGATGCTGTTCGAGACGAGAAAGCCTGCATCGGTCAGATGCCAGCGCGTGCCGTTCTGTTCGGTCAGACCGGACTTTGCCAGTGCGCGGAACACGGCCTCATAAGGGGCGGGGTCGACATGGTAGCGTTCCTCGAGGTCGCGGAGCTCCACGCCGTCCGAGGTGCGCAGACGAAGCATAAGGTACTCGTTCTGCCGCTCGAAGTCGGGGACTTCCTCCTCGTTCCGCACGGCGGCCGTGCCGTCAATAAAGGCGGCGATGTCGCGCGGGAACGCAAACCTGCGTCCGCCGAAAAGCGAGTGGGCGCCCGGGCCGAGGCCGATGTATTCGGAAAAATCCCAGTATCTGCTGTTGTGCCGCGAGCGGAAGCCGGGCAGGGCAAAATTCGAGATCTCATAGTGTTCAAAGCCGTGACGGCGCAGCTCGCCGCACATGGCGAGGTAGGTGTCTGCCTGTGCGTCGTCGTCGGGCAGAGTCGGGTTTTCGCGCCCCATTTTTGTGGCCGGCTCAAGTTTAAGTCCATAGCAGGAAAGGTGGGTCGGCTCAAGCGCAAGGCACTGCGAAAGCGAGTCGAGAAACATCTCCTGCGTCTGACCGGGCAGGCCGTACATAAGGTCAAGACTGATATTGTGAAAGCCGCAGCTGCGTGCGAGCAGCACGGCGTTTTTTGCTTTTTCGAAGTCGTGAATGCGGCCGATGCGGCGCAGCTCATCGTCGTGGGCGGCCTGCACACCGAAGGAGAGCCGATTCGCGCCGGAGGAAAGCAGCGCCTCTAAAAGCCGCCGGTCGGTGCTCTCCGGGTTGCATTCTATCGTGATTTCGGCGTTTTCCGCGAGAGAAAAGTGTTCGCGTACCGCTCTCAGGATGCGGCAGAGCCGGGCTTCTCCGAGGTACGAGGGCGTGCCGCCGCCGAGGTAGACCGTATCGGTCACATATCCGGCGGCTTTTTCGCCGTAAAGACGGATTTCGCGCACGAGAGCGTCAGTATAGGCGTCCATGAGCGCGGCGTCCGTGACCGAATAGAAGTCGCAGTAGTCGCACTTTTTCACGCAGAACGGGATGTGCAGATAAAGGCCGAGAGAGGGGGGCGTGCTCATGACTCCTCGTCCAGCTTGAGCACGGCCATGAACGCCTCGGTCGGCATCTGGACCGTGCCGAGCGCACGCATCTTCTTTTTGCCTTCCTTCTGCTTTTCGAGCAGCTTTTTCTTTCGGGTGATGTCGCCGCCGTAGCACTTGGCGAGAACGTCCTTGCGCATCGCCTTGACGGTCTCACGCGCAATGACCTTGCCGCCGATAGCAGCCTGAATGGGCACCTCGAACAGCTGGCGCGGAATGTTCTCCTTGAGCTTTTCGCAGATGCGGCGGGCGCGGCCGTAGGCCTTGTCGCGGTGCACGATGAACGAAAGCGCGTCCACCTGGTCACCGTTGAGCAGCATATCGACCTTCACAAGGTCGCTCTTGCGGTAGTCGAGAAATTCGTAGTCGAGCGATGCATAGCCCTTGGTGCGTGCCTTGAGCGCGTCGAAGAAGTCATAGATGATCTCGCCGGTCGGCATTTCGTAGTGCAGCTCGACCAGATTTGCGTCAAGATACTGCATATCCTTGAAGATGCCGCGGCGGTCCTGACACATCGGCATGATGTTGCCGACAAACTCCTGCGGCGTCATGATGGACGCCTTGACATACGGCTCGCGTGCCTCCTCGATGACCGCCGGGTCGGGGTAGTCGTGCGGATTGTGGCACTGCACGACCGTGCCGTCGGTCTTGACGATCTCGTAGGTGACAGAGGGGAGCGTGGTGACAAGGTCGAGGTCGAACTCGCGTTCCAGACGCTCCTGAATGATCTCCATGTGGAGCATGCCGAGGAAGCCGCAGCGGAAGCCGAAGCCGAGCGCGACCGAGCTTTCCGGCTCAAACGAGAGCGCGGCGTCGTTCAGCTGGAGCTTTTCAAGTGCATCGCGCAGATCGGGATACTTGGAGCCGTCCTCGGTGTAGATGCCGCAGAACACCATCGGACGCGCCGGACGGTAGCCGGGCAGCGCCTCGGGGGTGGGGCGGTCGGCCTCGGTGACGGTGTCGCCGACACGGGTATCCGAAACCTTCTTGATGGAGGCGGTGAAGTAGCCGACCTCGCCCGCGCACAGCTCCTGCTGCGGAGACAGGCCGAGCGGCAGCATATAGCCGCATTCGAGCACCTGAAACTCCGCTCCGGTCGCCATCATCTTGACCTTCATGCCCGGACGGATGGTACCATCGAGCAGGCGCATATAGACGATAACGCCCTTGTAGGGGTCGTACTGGCTGTCGAAGATGAGGGCGCGGAGCGGCGCGTCCGGGTCGCCCACGGGCGCCGGAACATCGGATACGATGCGCTCGAGCACCTCGTGGATGTTGATGTTCATTTTTGCGGAAATCTCGGGGGAGTCCTCGGCCGGGATGCCGATGATGTCCTCGATTTCCTTCTTGACGCGCGGGGCGTCCGCCGCCGGCAGGTCGATCTTGTTGATGACCGGAACGACTTCCAGACCTGCGTCGATCGCGAGGTAGGTGTTGCCGAGGGTCTGCGCCTCAATGCCCTGCGCCGCGTCAACGACGAGAAGCGCACCCTCGCAGGCCGCGAGCGAACGCGAAACCTCGTAGTTGAAGTCCACGTGGCCCGGGGTGTCGATGAGGTTCATCTCGTAGGTCTTGCCGTTGTCTGCCTGATACTCCATGCGGACGGCGCGGGCCTTGATGGTGATGCCGCGCTCGCGCTCGAGGTCCATGTTGTCGAGCAGCTGCTCCTCCATCTCGCGGACGGAGACCGCCTTGCACTGCTCCAGCAGGCGGTCGGCAAGGGTGGACTTGCCGTGGTCGATATGCGCAATAATAGAAAAATTGCGAATTTGCTCACGATTTTTCACGTCGAAAGCTCCTTATCTGATTGAATATGCCCCTATTATAACACGTTATCCCGCGCCTCACAAGCGTTCATTTGCAATCCGTGCGCCGTGACGGGGTCTGGCAGGGGAATTTTGTATGGTTTTCTAAAATCGTGTACGCGACAGTCGGAATTTAAGGAAAGTTGCCAACAAAAGAAAAAGGCCCCGAAATAATCGGAGCCTTTAATACATAGCGGAGTTCTGTACCGTAGGGCGGGGTGACCTCACCCCGCCGCAGATACAGCATATTATCTCGCCTGCTGATTGATGATAAACACCGGAATGTACCAGATGAGGAGGTAGAGCAGCAGGTGCTGCACGGGCAGTGCCGCCGCCTGATTCTGGAACACGAGGTAGAACACGATGAGTATGCCGAACAGACCGGCGAACGTGCTGAGCGTCAGCGCGGAGCGGACCGCGCCGGCGAGCTTGTCGGCGCAGCGGAGCACCTGCATGAACGGGCCTGCGCCCTCGCGGGTCAGGATAGCCGCCGGGGCATCCCCCTTGGCGTAGGACGGGTCGAGCAGACGGCGGACGCCTGCCGGGTCGGGCTGGTCGGCGAAGCCGCGGCGCAGGTCGAACTCCTCCTCGACCATGGCCGGGGAAACGTTGAAGTCGCGTGCGGCGATAACGGCGTTCATGTGCATGCGGCGCATCAGGCGCATCGCCTTGTAGGTGTTCTTGGTCGGCATATAGCGCAGCGCGATGATGCCCACGAGCTGATTGTCCGCGAGCAGATACATAGTGGTCGCGTCGCCCTCCGCCGGGATGGTGATGCCCATGTTCACCATGAGCGCACCCGTGCCGAGTACGACATAGCTGCTGCCGACGTGGCTGGTAAGGCCGCCCTCAACGGCGCGGACGTCCTGTGCGCTCAGCGGCACGATGGCGTGCTGACGCGCGGCGGCGTCCAGCGTGCGGCCGAGCTCCAGACCTGCGGCGGTCGTGAGCGAGGTCGCGAACGAAAGAATGCGCTCCTCGGACATCTGGCCGACGGCCTTGATGCTTTCAAGCTCGATGGAGCCGGTCGGGAACAGGTCGTTCTCCGCAAGGACGACTTCCTCCGTGCCGCGCAGCAGGTTCGCCTGACGCGCACCGGCGATGGCAGCGCCCGAGGCCAGCAGACGGCGGGCGATGTTCTTGTAGCCTGCGCCGAAGGCACAGAGCAGACCGATCGGCGCCGCAACCGCTGTGACGGCCGAGAACGCCCAGAAGAAGCGAACCGGTTCGCCGCGTCCGAGCGAGGACACGAGCGCGAGGATGATGCTGAGGGCGAGAGCGAGCGGCGCGTAGATCATCGAGAAGCGATCGACCGTATCCGGACGCTCAAGCTCGGTGAGAAAATCGTTCTTGTTAAACAGCGGGCCCTTTGCGGCGCGGCAGGCGTCGTCCACCTCGTCATAGTGGCTGTAAACCGCAACCGGACGGTCGGCCTGCGCCACCGCCTTGTAGGAACGGGAGCGTGCGGCGTAGCGTGCGCGGTCCTCGCGCATCATGGCGTAGAGCAGCAGGATGGTCGCCGCGATATACGGAGTCGTGACGCCGTTCTGCTCGGGGAATACGATAAGGGAAACGCTGTGCAGGATGGCTGCGATGATGGCGACCGACACGAGCGTTTCGCGGCACGGACGGCCGTGCAGCAGCTCGGAGAAGCCCATGCTGAAAATATCCACGCCGATGAGCATTGCGAGCAGCTGAAGCAGGAGAAGCGCGCCGATGCCGAGGGTGGGGTTCGCGACGATGTCGATGACGCTCGGCAGCGGAAGCTGCGTAAAGTTCGGCGCGAGCGACAGATAGGCGGCAGCCGCCGCCAGAATGAGCACTAAAATCGAGCGGGCGTTGAGTCCGGCGCTGCGGCGGCGGAACACACGGGCGGACTGGTCGGGGTCGAGCACCTCGATGTCCTCGTTTTCCTCCTCCTGCTCGGCGGCGAGACGCTCGGCACGGGCCTGCTTGCGCGAAACACGCTCGGCTTTTTCCTTCTTGGGCGCGGCAGCGGCCTTCTCTGCCTGCTTTTCCTCGAGCTCGGCGAGCTTTTCTTCGCGCTTTGCACGGCGCTCGGCACGCTTTTCGGCGGCCTTCTGCTCGTGCTCGGCGGCTTTCGCCTCACGTGCGGCGATACGGGCGGCGCGGGGGTCCTCGGACTCTGCCTCGGGAGCGGTGTCAGGCTCGACCGGCGCAGCCTTGGTTTTCGGCGCCGTCTTTACCTTGGGCGCGGTCTGCGCGGGCGACGGCTCGCGGGCAGGCTCTGCGGTATGTACCGGCGCAGCTTTCGCCGGTTCGGGTTCGGGTTCGGGTTCGGGCGTGGGGGCGGCAGGGGCGCGGCCCTCTACCTCGGCGATGATCGACTCCAGGTCGAAGCCGCCGTCATCCGGAACGTCGCTCAGAAGATCCTTGAGCTCGTCCAGATTCATATCATCATTTCTGTCCATGATCTGACCTCTTTTATCTGTTTAGTGTCCCATGCGGCGGCGGACTGCCTCGAAAAGCAGAACGGCTGCGGCGTTGGAGGCGTTGAGCGAGTTGACGCGGCCTCGCATCGGAATGCTCACGATGTAGTCGCACTTGTCGCGCGTCAGGCGGCTGAGACCCTGACCCTCCGAGCCGATGACGATGGCGCTTGCGCGGTCGAACGGCGCTTCGTACAGGTCTACCGTGCCGTCGGCCTCCGCGCCGAACAGCCACACGCCGCGCTCCTTGAGCTCGTCAAGGGTGGAGGCGAGGTTGTTTGCCTTGTGCACGCCGACGTAGGCGAGCGCACCGGCTGCCGAGCGGGCGACTGCCGCCGTCAGGCCGACTGCGCGGCGCTTGGGGATGATGACGCCGTGCGCACCGGCTGTCTCCGCGGAACGGATGATCGCGCCGAGGTTGTGTGGGTCCTCGATGCCGTCGCAGACGACGAGGAGCGGGGTCTCGCCGCGCTCCTCCGCGACGCGGAAGATGTCGTCGAGCGAGACATATTCCTGTGCGGCGGCCTGCGCGATGACGCCCTGATGGGTGCCGGTGACGCTCATGTGGTCGAGCTTGCGGCGGTCGCAGGTCACGGTCGGGATGCCGCGCTTTTTCGCCTCGGCGGCAACGTCCGCGAGGTGTGCGCCCTCGGCGAGGAAGATCTTGTCCACTGCGCGTCCCGAGCGCAGGGTTTCGAGAACGGCGTTGCGGCCCTCGATCAGGGTACCGTCGTCCTCCTGCGGGGGACGGCGCTTGTGTTTTTCATATGCCATAAATCAATACACTCCATGCACTTGATGCAAATTATTCTCAGACAGGGTAAGTATAGCACAGAAGGCGGGCACTTTTCAACGTCAAAACGCAGAAAATGAGAGAAATTCCCGGAGATAAACGGGAAAATGCCGTGTCAGCTTTTTCTCTTGCCATTCTGTATGAAAAGATAGTATACTGGAGATACGCAAAATTGAAAGCCAAGGAGCGAATGTTCTTATGAATATCACCAAGGGCGATGTGCAGGAGCTGCGCCGCCGACTGAAAAAGAAGGAATGCACGTTTGACCGGATGTGCGGCTGCTACGTCAACAGCGGCAAGCAGATCGTGCTCAAATTCACCGATATGTTCTCCGAGCTGGAGGAGGACGAGTATTTCAAGTATCTTGAAATCGCGAAGAAAACCATCTCCGGCACGCTCAGCAGCAATCTGCTCGAGCTGGAGTTTGACCGGAACGAGGCGTCCGACGAGCGCCGCGCGTATCTGCTGACCCTGCGCGACAGCAAGCTCGCGAACGAGGAGCTGCTCGACCGCCTGTACGAAAAGGTGATCGAGGAATACAGCTATCCGGGCAACTACCTCATCCTCGTCTACCACGACATCTACGATGTCCCGTCCAAGGCGACTTCGGGCGAGGAGCAGGAGGAGTCCGAGGAGATTTACGAATATCTGCTGTGCGCGGTCTGCCCGGTCGATCTGGCGAAGCCTGCGCTCGGCTACAAGGAGGACGAAAACCGCATCGGCGCACGCGACCGCGACTGGGTGGTAGGTCTGCCCGACCTCGGCTTTGTCTATCCGGCGTTTGCCAGCCGCGGCAGCGACGTCAATTCGGTGATGTACTATGTGCGCACCGGCCGGCCGTCCCACGCGGAGTTCATCGAGAACGTGCTCGGCTGCATCTCGCAGCGCACCGCCGCCGAGGACAAGCTGGCGTTCAAGAACGTGGTCATTGACGCTTTCGGCGAGGACGAGGAGCAGGCCGACCAGGCGTTCTTCAAGATGCAGCGCACCATCAGCGCGATGGTCGCGGAGCGCGAGGAGGACGAAAGTCTGCCGCCGGTCGAGCTGACCGCCGAGGCTGTCGCGGATCTGGCGCTCGAAGCGGAAATCCCGGAAAAAGTGCGCGAGCAGATCGGCAAGTCCTACGCGCACACTTTCGGTGAGCAGCCGCCCGCGGCGCAGAACGTACTGGACAGCCGTCTGGTCGAGGAGGGCGCGGTCCGCGAGCACACGGCGGCGCTCGAACAGAAGGTCGCGGTGCTTCAGCAGGAGCTTGCGCAGCACGCGGCAAGCGCCGATGAGGAAAACGAGGACGATGTGCCGTGGGTAACGGGCGGCAGCATCAACATCGAGCTGCGCGTGCCGGAGGAGCGGGCGTCCGCCATCCGCACCGGCATCGTCGAGGGCAGAAAGTGCCTGCTCGTGCCGCTCGAGGACGACGAGGAAGCCTGCGTCAACGGCAAGAACCTGCCGCTGTAACGGGAGGGAACCGGCATGGCGAAAACGGTGACGGCGGCTGAAATGAAGGCGCGCGAGCGGGCGGCGAACGAGGCCGGCCTGCTGTACATACAGATGATGGAGAACGCGGGACGCGCGGCGTGGAAAGAGCTGAAAGCGCGTGTTCCGGCGCTGAAACGCCTGCTTGTCGTCGCAGGCAAGGGCAATAACGGCGGCGATGGCTTTGTAATTGCGCGTGTTGCGGCAAAGGAGGGCGTGCAGGTGCGCGTGCTGCTCGCGGAGGGCGAGCCGAAAACCCCGGACGCGCAGACGAACCTTGCGCTTCTCGCGGAAACGGCGGCGGAAGTCGTTCACGCACCCGAGGACGTGCGGTTCGGCGCGGATGCGGTCGTTGACGCGCTGTACGGCACGGGGTTCCACGGGGCGCTCCGCCCGTCCGGCGCGGCGGCGTGCGCACTCATGAACGAGGAACGGGAACGCGGGGCGTTCGTGCTGGCGCTCGACCTGCCGAGCGGGGTGAACGCGGACACCGGCGACACCGCGCCGGGCGCTGTGCAGGCGGACGCGACGGTAACGTTCGACTGCACCAAGCCGCTCCATTTCGCGGAGCCGTCCGCGCCTCTCTGCGGCGAGCTCGTCTGCGCGGACATCGGGATAGCGGCGGCACTGGGGGAATAAAAGAAAACGAGGGAGATGAACAAAAATCTCCCTCGTTTTTTGAATGCTGTCGAATGCTTAAAATTTCCGTCAAGCCTTGCATGACGACATAGAAAATGGTATACTATGGTCAAGGAAAACAGAAAATGCGGCAGTCATAGGGTGCGCCAACACCCTATGACCTATGCAGGTGCTTACCCACCATACACAACGGCAACATACCGCACCACAATTATGTATTATAGCGGAAGTGCACGCAAATTACAAGTTTTGCATTGCATTTTCCTTGTACATCGGTGTGCTGCTGCGCATTCACATATATATTTCTTGTGTGAAATCCGTGTGTGGACGGTCCTGTCGGGCCGCACTTGCACGGATTTTTTGTTTTCCCAAACCGTGGGCAGGGCGGTTTTACCGCCCTTTGTGCCCCGGTAGGGAAAATTCACACAAGGAGAGGTACACACATGGCAAAAGAAAAATTGAAGAAATGCGAAACCTGTGGGCAGGAGATTGCAAAGAGTTGCAAGGTATGTCCGAACTGCGGTGCAAAGAACAAGAAACCGTTTTATAAAAAATGGTGGCTTTGGCTGATTGTAGTTATCGTAGTGGTTGCCGTAGCAGGAGGCGGCGGGAGTAATACGCAGGAACCGGTGTCTGGTACGGTAGGCGGCGATTCTGCGCAGGCAGAAACAGAGACTAAGACCGATGCAGCAGATACGTCTAAGACGGAAAAAGCACCGGATTTGGAACTGGTCGATAATGCGGTAACGGAAGAAAAAGACGATTTTTCTCTGTATTTAGTTGGTACGGTTCGCAATAATCGCGCAAAGGACTATTCGTATGCACAGATTACCTTTAATTTGTTCGATGCAGACGGCAATCAGATTGGCACAGCGATGGATAACATCAACAATTTGAAGTCCGGCGGCACATGGAAGTTTAAGGCGATTTCGATGGAATCTCCGGATGCGGTAGCGTCGTATGAACTGGCAGAAATCACTGGCTGGTAATCAGTCGAACGATGTAACACAGAAGTAACTTTACAAACCTCCTTTACCATGGTATTATATTATATACCACGGTAAGGGAGGTTTTGCCATGGCTGTCGATAAAAAGGGCACAAAGCAGGTCACTGCCAACAAAAAAGCATGGCATGACTACTTTGTCGAGGAAAAATACGAGGCAGGCATCGAGCTTGCGGGTACCGAAGTGAAGTCTATCCGTCAGGGGCACATCAACCTGAAGGACAGCTACTGCACCTTCAAGGACGGCGAGATTTTCGTGCGCGGCATGCATATTTCGCCGTATGAAAAGGGAAATATCTTCAATAAGGACCCGCTTCGCGTGCGCAGACTGCTCATGCACAAAAAGGAGATCGTTCAGCTGTTCAGCAAGACCAAACAGGACGGCTATTCGGTCATTCCGCTGGCGGTCTACTTCAAAAGCTCTCGTGTCAAGCTGGAAATCGGTCTGTGCAAGGGCAAAAAGCTGCACGACAAGCGCGACAGTATCGCAGCCCGCGATGCAAAGCGCGAAATCGACCGAGCGATGAAAGAGCGTAATCGTTAAATCTACCCATTTTCATGGGGCCGTAACGGGTTCGACGGGGGTGTTGAAGCCGGGATAGCGGGCCGCAGCGGGGATCTGCGATAAAAGCTCCAACTGTTTATAAATTAAACAACAACAATTATACTCTTCAGGCTGCCTAATTAAGGCTTAGCCCGTCGGCTCAGGGAGGACCACGGCCCAGAGACCCGGCGTCGATTAGTGGTGAACGTGTACGGGGTAAGAGTTGCCTCCGTCATGTAACATGACTCTACCAAAACGGTAAGCCTGTTTGCCGGCGTACCGCGGCGGGAATCTTAATCGACAAACTGCGCCCGGAGAAGTCCTTGTGGATGCGCTTTCGGACAGGGGTTCAACTCCCCTCGGCTCCACCAAAACTAACACAAAACCGACGGTTTAGACCGTCGGTTTTGTGTTTATCTGCGAGAAATCATAACTTTTGTGAGAATACGATTTTGCGTTGTAGCCATTTGTAGCCATTGACAGACGCAAAATTCCGTGGTATCGTTAAGCCACAGAGGTGAAGAGCATGGCATACGGCAGCATTACGCAGCGCGGCGACAAGTACCGCGTGTGCTTTGACTACGGCATTGACCGCGAGGGAAGGCGTGTCCGCAAGTACCGGACGTTCGACACGAAACGCGACGCGATCCGTGCGTTCAATGAGCACAAGGTCAAGATGGACAAAGGGACGCAGGTCCTGCCGAGCGAGTACACATTCGCGCAGTGGCTTGACTACTGGTACAAGGACATCATCCTGCCGCAGATCGAGGAGACGACCGCATACGGCTACCGCGGCATGATCGAGAATTACCTCAAGCCGCAGCTCGGCGAAATCCGGCTGCAAAAGCTGACGGCACGCGATATTCAGCAGTATTACACTTGGCTGATGGGCGAGAAAGAGCTGTCACCGAATACGGTCATCAAGCATCATAATCTGCTGACGAACACGCTGAACGCGGCGGAGCGGCAGGAGTACATCACGAAAAATCCGATGCGTGCGGTGTCGCCGCCGAAAAAGCGTCAGCGCGAGGCGAAGTTCTACACGCCAGAACAGCTTGGCATTCTGCTCGACAAGGCTGTCGGAACGCGGCTCGAACTGCCGGTGTTTATCTGCGCGTATCTCGGACTGCGCCGCGGCGAGCTGTGCGGTCTGCGGTGGAGCGATGTTGATCTTGAACACCAGACCATCACGATTGAGAATACGCGCACGCAGGCGGGTAAAAAGGAAATCGAGAAGGGCACGAAAACGGCGTCCTCGACGCGCACGCTGTACCTGCCGGATACGCTGTGCGATATGCTGAAGGCGGCGAAGGAGCATCAGCAGGCATGCAGGGCAGAATATAAGAATGCCTATGACGATAACGACTATGTGGTCGTGATGGAGGACGGCAGGCCGTTCCGGCCGAATTATCTGTCTGAGCTGTTCGGCAAGTTCCTTGCGGATAACGATCTGCCGAAGATCGTACTGCATGAGCTGCGGCACACATTCGCGTCGCTGTCCAATCAGGCGGGCATTCCGGCATATAATATCGGCAAGGCGCTCGGCCATTCCACACCGGCCACCACGCAGAAGATCTACACGCATCTGCTCGACCAGACGCACACGCAGGCAGTTGAAGGCGTGGCCGCAATCGCGGACGAGGCGCGGCGGAAGGTAGGCAAGGAATACCTTTTACAGCTTGCGAAGGCGCTTATTGATGAAATCCGCATGTGGGACCCGATGAAGTTCGGGGACTGCAACGAGTACATGGAGGAAATCCAGTCGATCGGAGGGCGGCTCGAACCGCATACGGACGCGGCAGCGCTCGGCAGCATGCTTTACGAGACGTTCCGCGCGTCCTTCGGCACCCGCTCGTTTCGGTGCACGCCCGAGGAGTGCGAAGCGATAGCGGAGAGGGTGTTTGAGAAGGTGCAGAGGTGAAAGGAGAGGCGATATGGACTACATTTTAATGAATAAAGACGTGCCCTGTGCGCTGTTCTCCTGCGAGCAGGACGAATTTGGCGAGGAGAGTGCTATTCTTCGTGAGTGGTATACCGACCTGCGGCCAATCGGCCTGCAATCGCTGACGGCATGGCTTGAAAAGCGCAAGGCACCCAAGCATCGTAAGCACATCGAGCAGCTTCTCGAGCAGTACGGCTGTGTCGGTCTGGAGGGCTTTCTGCGTGTGACGCATGCGCTGTCGCTCAACGATACGTTTTGGGTGAAAGAGGAGTCGGAAACGCTCTGCTGGGATGAGGTTTCGCTTTACCGGAACGAGTTTGATGCGCTGATCGCACAGGCGGCATTCAGCGGCGTAATCAGCGAAGAAGCGCTGTCCTCCACTTCGCCGGAGTTCGGCACAGATGGCTATTACGCGAAATGCTGGGTGCGCGAGAGTGACGGCATCTATCTGTACAAAAGCGGCAGCGATACCTATGAGATTGAGCCGCTGTCCGAGTTTCTTGCGTGTCAGCTTGCAGAGCAGATTTGTCCGGCGGCGGTTCGGTACGATTTGGACTTTTATCATCATAAATTGATCTCCAAATGCCGTCTGTTCACGGATGAGGAGCACGGTCTTGCGAAAATCAGTGATTTTCCCGACCACCCGAATAGTGTATCGGGACTGCTGAAATTCTATGAGAAATTCGGAGCTGAAGATGTGCTTCGGCGGATGTTCGTGCTCGATGCACTGATTTTGAATACCGATCGCCACCTCGGCAATTTCGGTTTCCTGTTCGATAATCAGACGATGGAAGTCAAGGCTCCTGCTCCGATGTTCGACCATAACCGCAGTCTGCTGTTTGACCTTGATGAAGATCAGCTGGCAAAGCCGGAATGGTATGTCGGCAAGTGCCGTCCGCGCATCGGCGTGGACTTTATCAAGACGGCAAAGGGAATGCTGACGGACGAAATCCGGCAGGAGCTGAAAAATCTGGATGGGTTCCGCTTTGCGTCGCATCCGACGATCGAGCTGCCGAAAGGGCGGCTTGAGGCACTGTTGGATGTCGTGGAAGGGCAGAGACTGAAAATATTAGAGACAGTATACTCTTACTGAATAGCTATATATGAACACCGCTCGATCGAGCGGTGTTATTTTGGTTTGGCACAAGTCAATTCAACCAATTGTTGCAAATAATTAGAAGAAAGTCTATAATTATTTATTGATTTGATAGACGCAAAACCTTTTATAAGTCCTCACAAATGTTTATAAACCAATGTGAAAATGGCTTAAAATCAAGGTTTTCCGCATATCTTCATTTTTCTTGTCATATCTCCGCATAAGGTGTTTTTGTAAGACCGGGCACCATTTTAGCACCACAGAATATAAGGAGGACGACATGAAAAACGAACTTTTGACTAAGGGTATTATACTTCCGTCCGGCGAAATCGGCAAGGATAAGATAAACCTTGTCGCCGGGGCAATCACGCAGCCGTTCGCGGAAATGGTATGGGTAACGACAGGCGGCGACATGGAAACAATCAACCGCCTTACCAACGTACTTGTAACCATGAACAACCCCACCGACCGGGGCAAGCTGTTCAAAATCATCAAACTGCTTTATGGGCTAATGGGCTTGCCTTTTTCAGAGGAAGCCGAGCCTATGGACGCAGACCCCGACGTTTTGGAATACTTCATCTTTTCTTTCATGGCAGACTTTGGAGAAGTCATGCAAGAACTGATAGCAGAAGAAATGAAATAGCGACCCGCACAGCGGCGTTTCTCACTCTCTCACTGGGAGAACAGGAACGCAGCTATTTTTATGCCCTCATGTTACGCAGTAGGGGCAAAAAAAGCCTTGATTTATCGGGCTTACAGAACGCAAAACAGAGGAAGCAAGGAAAAGATACCTTACCCCTCAAAATCCGCGTTCTACTGCGCAACAAATCTAAAGCAAAGGAGTGATGAAGCTATGGCAGTTTTCCGTGTGGAACGCAACACAGGCTACACCGTAATGAGCAACCACCACTTACGCAATAAGGAGCTTTCCTTAAAGGCAAAGGGGCTGTTATCTCAAATGCTGTCCCTGCCGGAGGATTGGGATTATACCCTTTCGGGGCTGTCCTACATCAACCGGGAAAGTATCGACGCTATCCGTACCGCCGTTTGGGAGCTTGAAAAAGCCGGATATATCACAAGGCGGCAGGGACGCGACGAGAAAGGCAAAATGACCGCTATCGAGTACACCATTTACGAACAGCCGCAGCCGCCGGAATTGGATTGCCCGGTATTGGAAAATCCAACAGCGGATAACCCGATATTGGAAAATCCGACAACGGATAATCCGACGTCGGAAAATCCAACGCAATTAAATAAAGATATACAAAGAACTAACTTACCAAAAAAAGAAAAATCAAATACGGATTTATCAAGTACCCATTCCATTCCTATCCATTCCCTAAATCCCTTGCCTTATGGCGAGGACGAAGCGGCACAGCCGCCGGAACGGAAAGGAACGGAAAGGAACGACGCTTACAGAGTGTATGAGGAAATCATCAAGGACAATATCGAGTATAACATTCTCTTGCAGGATATGAAGTTTGACCATGACCGTCTGAATGAGATTGTTGACATTATCCTTGAAACGGTCTGTACGTCAAGAAAGAAAATCCGTATTGCAGGGGACGATTACCCCGCCGAGCTTGTGAAGTCAAAGTTTATGAAGCTGGACAGCGAACATATCCGCTTTGTCCTTGACTGTATGCAGGAGAACACCACGAAAATCCGCAATATCAAGCAGTACCTAAAGGCGGTTCTTTTCAATGCCCCGTCTACCATTGACAGCTATTATACTTCCCTTGTCGCTCACGACATGGCAAGCGGCGCATTATCCGGCAAGCCTAAATACGGCGACCCGGACTACTACACCTACAACGAGGGCGAAAGCCTGTAAACGAAAAAAGGAGGATTTACCACATGGCACAGAAAACAGGAGCTTTAATTTTTGACGAAACCGCTGACCGCTACGATATTCGCTTTGATATTGCCGACTATTACGGCGGCTTGCATTGCGGCGAGTGCATGGACGTATTCACAGGCGGCAAATGGAAGCCGACCCGGATTGAGTACGGGGACAACTGGTATCTTGTAGGTATCCGCGCCGAGGACTTGAACGGGCTGCGGGTGCGGATTTAACGGGGCGGCGTGAAGAACGGACGCCCTTTTTTCACGCCCAAAAGCGGCGTACCACCTTAACACTATCACTACTACCGGGAAAGGAGGACGGTAAACATTGCAAGATGAAATCAACGAAAAAGTGGTTGCGCTCTCTGTCAAGGGAGCGAAGCTGACCGCTGAAACGCTGCAAAAGGCAATCAAAGCCATGCTTGCACAGGCAAAAAAGCAGCAGGAAAAACAGCCCCACGGGAAGCAGACCCTAAAGCAGCTTGCGAAGCAGAACGCGGGGCTATCCAACATTGAGATAACCGAGGGCAATATCAAAGCCTTTGAGCAGACGGCAAAAAAATACGGTATCGACTTTGCCCTAAAGAAAGACAGCACCGAAACGCCGCCCCGTTATCTCGTCTTTTTCAAGGGGCGGGACGCGGACGCTCTGACCGCAGCCTTTAAGGAGTTTTCCGCAAAGAAGCTGACACAGGAGCAAAAGCCCTCTATCCGAAAGGCACTTGCCACATTCCGGGAAGCAGCAAAGCAGCTTAACGCGAACCGTCAAAAGACAAAATACAAGGACAGGGAGGTATCGCTATGAAGCCGAATATCAAGAAGCTGCTTATCCTAAACGCCCCCTATCTGCTCTTTGTGTATCTCTTTGATAAAGTCGGACAGGCGGTGCGGCTCTCGCCGGGGGCTGACCTCTCCGGCAAGCTGGTTTCCATTGGCAGCGGCTTTTCCGCTGCCTTTTCAAATGCCCTGCCGAGTTTTAACCCTATGGATTTGCTTATCGGCATTGTCGGGGCTGTCGTTATCCGGCTTGCGGTCTATGTGAAAGGCAAGAACGCAAAGAAATACCGTAAGGGCATGGAGTACGGCTCTGCACGTTGGGGCAATGCCGAGGATATAAAGCCATATATCGACCCCATGTTTGAAAATAACGTGCTGCTGACGCAGACCGAAAGGCTGATGATGAGCAGCCGCCCGAAGCACCCGAAGTATGCAAGAAACAAAAACGTGCTTGTCATCGGCGGCTCCGGCAGCGGCAAAACAAGGTTTTTTGTAAAGCCCAACTTAATGCAAATGCACAGCAGCTATGTTGTCACAGACCCGAAAGGAACGGTTTTAATCGAGTGTGGAAAGCTCTTGCAGCGGGGCGGGTACAAAATCAAGGTGCTAAACACCATCAATTTCAAGAAATCCATGCGGTACAATCCCTTCGCCTATCTGCGCAGCGAAAAGGATATTTTGAAACTGGTAAATACCATTATCGCCAACACCAAAGGCGACGGGGAAAAATCCGGCGAGGATTTTTGGGTGAAATCGGAACGGCTTTTTTACTGCGCCCTTATCGGCTACATCTGGTACGAAGCCCCGGAGAATGAGAAAAACTTTACGACGCTGCTTGAAATGATAAATGCGTCGGAAGCCCGCGAGGACGACCCGGAATTTCAATCCCCCGTTGACCTCATGTTTGAACGCTTGGAGGAAAAAGACCCGGAACATTTTGCGGTGCGCCAGTACAAGAAGTTTTTGCTGTCTGCCGGAAAAACAAGAAGCTCTATCCTCATTTCCTGCGGTGCGCGTCTTGCCCCCTTTGACAGTGCAGCGACACGTTGTCGCATACAAACTCTGCGTGGGATTTTCCTGCAAAGAGGTAAAAGTGA
>OODU01001118.1_pt1 | contig 27674 bp, 30 predicted proteins | sample 1671171 | NCBI WGS metagenome assembly OODU01 (sample SAMN06348129, study PRJEB24527) | human gut metagenome | biome: human gut; feature: ankylosing spondylitis patient; material: feces | host: Homo sapiens | place: China | collected 2015-10
TGAGCGCAGCGAAACTGGGGAGCGAGCAATGTTTGCCCCTGCGGGGCAAACAACCGCACGAGCGGGTTTGCGCAGCAAACTGGCGGCGCTCGTTGTGCGCCGCCAAGCGCCCCCGAACCCCCGCAGGGGTGAACGACTGCTGTTTCCGCGATGACCTCCACTTTACATCACTGCCCTGTAGGGGCCGGGCATGCCCGGCCCACGGCCTTGCCATTACCGCCCATTTATCTTTTGCTTCGTAGGGAGGGGTCTTGACCCCTCCGCGGGGCGTCGAGGACGCCGCCCCCTACAAACGCAAGCTGCAAGCCTTTCGCCAGTCGTAGGGGAGGGATTCATCCCTCCCGCGCCACATCCCATTGCTGCCCGCCATCCCAAAGAAAGGAGGCCCCCATGCCCACCATCAACGATTCCGTCCAATTTCTCAAGGGCGTTGGCCCGGCCTTCGCCAAAAAATTTGAGAAGCTCGGCATCCTCACGATCCGCGACCTGCTTTTGTGCTATCCGCGCAAATATATCGACTACACGCAGCCCTACACCGTCGTGTCCGCGCCGTATGACGTGGAATGCTGCGTCCGCGCAACCGTACTGCAAAAGGAGCCCGCCCGGCGCGTCAAGGGCGGGCGGGTCATGAACCGGGTGCTGGCGGCGGACGATTCCGGCATTCTGGCACTGTCGTGGTTCAATGCGCCCTACGCGGCGGACAAGCTGGAAGTGGGGGAGACCTACTACTTTGAGGGGCGCATCGGCGGGGCGCTGACCCGCCGCGAGCTGCTGCACCCGCTGGTGCGCACCGAGGCCCAGGTCGCTGACTGCCCGTTTGTGGCGGTCTATCCCGGCACCGACGGTCTGCCCGCCAGCCGCCACGCCAGCTGCGCCCATGCAGCGCTGGCGTTCGCGGACCAGCTTGTGGACCCGCTGCCGCCCGAGCTGCTGACCCGCTACCGGATGCCCGCCAAGGCACAGGCCGTGCGGGGCATCCACGCGCCCAAAAACGCGGACGACCTAGCCGCGGCGCGGCGGCGGCTGATTTTTGAGGAGCTGTACCTGCTCCAAATCGGCATCTTCCTGCTGCGCAGCCACGGGCGGCGCAAGACCAGCGCCCCCATGCACCCGCTGGACCTCGGCCCGTTCTGGCGCAGCCTGCCGTACCCGCCCACCGGTGCGCAAAAGCGCTCCACCGAGGAAATTCTGGCCGACCTCTGCGGCGACGTGCCGATGAACCGGCTTTTGCAGGGCGACGTCGGCAGCGGCAAAACGCTGGTGGCCGCCGCGGCCATCTGGTTTGCCGCGCAGAACGGCTGGCAGAGCGCCATGCTGGCCCCCACGGAAATTTTAGCCCGCCAGCACGCCGCCACGCTGGCGGACCGGCTCGAGCCGTTCGGCGTCAACGTCACGCTGCTGGTCGGCGGCATGAAAGCGAAGGAAAAGCGCATCGCGCTGGAGGCTATCGCCGATGGGCGGGCAAATTTAGTCGTAGGTACGCATGCCGTGCTGACCGACACCGTGGAATTTAAAAATCTCGGTCTCGCCATCGTGGACGAGCAGCATCGCTTCGGCGTGCGGCAGCGCGGCCTGTTGGCGGGCAAGGCACAAAGCCCGCACCTGCTGGTCATGAGCGCCACGCCCATCCCGCGCACGCTGGGGCTGCTCATGTACGGCGATCTGGATATTTCGGTGCTGGACGAGCTGCCGCCGGGCCGCAAGCCCATCAAAACGTGGTTCATCACCGGCAAAAAGCGCCGCGACATGTACGGCTTTCTGGACAAGCAGATCGCGGCGGGGCATCAGGTCTACATCGTCTGCCCGGCCATTGAGGAAAACGAAGCCATGGGCGATCTGCAGGCCGTCACGACCTACTACACCGAGACCGCCTGCGCACTGCTGCCCAACCGGCGCATCGGCCTGCTGCACGGCAAGCTGAAGCCAAAGGAAAAGGACGATGTCATGCAGAGATTCAAGGCCGGTGAGCTGGACGTGCTTGTCTCGACGACAGTCATCGAGGTCGGCGTTGACGTGCCGAACGCGACGGTCATGGTCATTGAGAACGCCGAGCGGTTCGGCCTGTCGGCACTGCACCAGCTGCGCGGGCGCGTGGGGCGCGGCGCGGCGGATTCCTGCTGCATTCTGATTTCCGACAACGGCAACGACGCGGTGCGCGAGCGGCTGCAATTTCTGTGCCGCACGTCGGACGGCTTCGCCGTGGCGAAGTATGATCTGGAGACCCGTGGCCCGGGTGATTTCTTTGGCTCGGCGCAGCACGGTCTGCCGACGCTGCGGGTGGCAGATTTAGTGCAGGACACCCGCACGCTGCGCGTCGCGCAGGACGAAGCCAAGGCCCTGCTGGCCAAGGACCCGAATCTGATCGACCCCGCGCACCGTGCGCTGTCCGATGAGGTGGAGCGGCTGTTTGAGACGGCAGGGGCGATGAATTAGCAGCTTTCTTTGGCTTCCCCCTCGGGGGAAGCTGCCGCCCGCAGGCGGCTGATGAGGGCAGAGTTTCCCACAGGCAATCCGCAAACGGGATTTCCCGGCAAGTTTCCCCTCATCCGAGCGCGGGCGGGGCCGCGCCCACCTTCCCCCAAGGGGGAAGGCACTCTGCCCTGCGGGGCGGCCTGCCCTCACCCCGCCGCAGCTGTGCTATTGTATCCCGTTGCTCTCCCGCGATAAATTCCTTTCTATCCCTTTTATTTTCCCTTCAAATTTGCTATACTGATAGGTAACTTTATAAAGGAAATCTTGCCTATGAAAAAATTCTGCGCGATTTTATTTTCCTTCGTGCTCGTTCTGATGCTGGCGCTGCCCGTCGCGGCAGAGGACGCGGCAGGGGAGAGTGACTCCCTCTTTGACACCGCACCCGCGCTGACAGCGCCCGCCGGGTATGTCGTCAACCTCGACACCAACATCGTCGTGTACGAGAAAAACAGCGAGACCCAGCTCTCCGCCGCCAGCCTGACCAAGATGATGACGACACTGCTCCTGCTGGAAAATTACCAGGATCAGCTCGACTCCATCAGCCTGACCGCGCCAAGCTACATCTACGATTTAATTTGGGAGCAGAGCACGAACGCTTCCACCGCCGACATCCGCCGGGGCGAGACCCAGAGCCTGCGCAACCTGCTCTACGCCATGCTGCTGCCCAGCGGCAACGAGGCCGCCTACATCGTGGCCGACTACATGGGCGGCGGCAGCATCGACAACTTCGTCGCCATGATGAACGACGAGGCGAAGGCCGTGGGCTGCACGGGCACAACGTTTGTCGATCCCTGCGGGCTGAACCCCAACAACATCACGACGGCGCGGGACGCCTACCTCATCCTGCGCGCCCTGACGGCCTACGATGTGTTCGCCACGGTCATCGCCACCCCCAGCTACGACATGGGCACAAATGACCGCTACACGACGCCCGGCACCTATATCATCCAGAATACCGACAAGCTCGTGACCAACAGCAGCTACCACCGCGACTACACCAGGGGCGGCAAGACCGGCAGCCTGGGCGAGTGGCAGAACTTTGCGGGCTGGCACAGCCAGAACGGCGAGAGCTACATCAGCGTACTGCTGAACGTGCCCTACGACGCCGACCCCGAGGGCATGCGCCCCGCGCTGGCGGAGACCGGCACGATCATGGACTGGGTGTTCGACACCTACACCATCGCCCCGGCGCTGGACACGACCCAGCCCATCACCGAGGTCCGGGTCGCCTACTCGACCCAGACGGACACCGTCATGCTTTATCCGGCTGACAATATGATGACGCTGCTGCCCGCCGCGGGCGGCGCTGCGCTGACCGAGCCGGTGTTCAATGTGCCGGACGAGCTGGCCGCGCCCATCAGGCAGGGCGACGTCGTCGGCACCGTCACGCTGACGATCCAGGGCGAGGTCATCGGCACCGCCGATTTAATTGCGGGCAGCGATGTCTCGCGCAATCAGGTTTTGTACACGCTTTCGCGCGTGAGCCTTTTTTTTTCAAGCACATATTTCAAAGTCGTCATTGCGCTGACGATCTTCGTCGTTGGCTGCTATGGAATATATATTGCCGGCCGCGTCCTGCTCGCCTCACGCAAGACACGCTGAGCCGCATATACAGGAGGGTTTACCCATGCTGGATGTAAAACGCAATCTGACCACCATGACCGATTTCTACGAGCTGACGATGTCGGCGGGCTATCTGGACGAGGGATATGTGGATAAGATCGCCGTCTTTGATATGTTCTTCCGCCGCGTGCCGGACGGCGGCGGCTACGCCGTTATGGCCGGTCTGCAGCAGTTCATCGACGCCGTGGATCACCTGGAATTTACCGACGAGGACATCGACTATCTGCGCTCGACCAAGGCGTTTGACGAGAAATTCCTCACCTATCTTGCCAACTTCAAGCTGCACTGCAATATCTGGGCCATTGAGGAGGGCATGCCCATCTTCCCGCAGGAGCCCATCGTCACCGTCGAGGGCCCGGCCATCGAGTGCCAGCTGCTGGAAACGCTGCTGCTCGTCACCTTCAACCACCAGTGCCTGATCGCCACCAAGGCGAACCGCATCGTGCGCTCCGCCGCGGGCCGCCCGGTCATGGAGTTCGGTGCCCGCCGCGCGCAAGGGTACGACGCCGCCTACTTCGGCGCACGCGCGTCCTACATCGGCGGCTGCGGCTCCACCTCCTGTGTCATGGCCGCGCGTGACTTTGGCATCCCGGCCTCCGGCACGATGGCCCACAGCTGGGTGCAGATGTTCCCGACGGAGTACGACGCCTTCAAGAAATACGCCGAGATGTACCCCGACGCCTGCGTGCTGCTGGTGGACACCTACAACGTGCTGCGCCACGGCGTACCCGATGCCATCAAGGTGTTTGACGAGGTCCTGAAGCCGATGGGCAAGCGCCCGAAGGGCATCCGCATCGACTCCGGCGATATTGCCTACCTGTCCAAGAAAGCCCGCAAGATGCTGGACGAGGCCGGCTACCCCGACTGCACGATCTGCGCGTCCAACTCTCTGGATGAGTACATCGTCCGCGACCTGATCCTGCAGGGTGCCCGCGTGGACAGCTTCGGCATCGGCGAGAACATGATCACGGCCAAGAGCGACCCTGTGTTCGGCGGCGTCTACAAGCTGGCCGCCGTCAGGGAGGACGACGGCAGCTACACCCCGAAGATGAAGCTGTCCGAATCCGCCGAGAAGATGACGATTCCCTGCCTGAAAAAGGTCTGGCGTATCTACGACCAGGACGGCAAGGCGATGGCCGACCTTATCACGATGGCCGACGAGGTCGTCGAGACCCAGCACGGCATCACACTGTTTGACCCGATAGAGACCTGGAAGGAATGCACCTACGTCAACTGCACGGCCCGCTGCCTGTCCACCCCGATTTACGAGAACGGCAAGCGCGTTTACAGCTCCCCGAGCCTGGACGACATCAAGAAGTTCTGCAAGGCGCAGGTCAACACCCTCTGGGACGAGGTCAAGCGCTTCGAGAACCCCCACCGCTACTACGTTGACCTGAGCCAGAAGCTGTGGGATACCCGCAGCGCGCTGCTGAAGAAGCTGTCGAAATAAAGATCTCTGGTTTCCCCCTTGGGGGAAGCTGCCGCCCGCAAACGGCTGATGAGGGGCAGGTTTGCCAATACCGTCCGTTTACGGGCCGCCGCGGAAACGCAGCCCCTCATCCGTCTGCGGGCGGGACCGCAGACACCTTCCCCCCTTGGGGGAAGGCATTTCTTCCCAAAAACTCCCACCATCCTTACAAAACGGTTACAACCCGCGCCCCCTGCACATACTGTGGCTATACAGCTTGTGCAGGGGGATTTTGTATGCTGGAACGTGCTTCTCTGTTTTTGCTCGGCGGCGGGGCGTATGCCGCGCTGGAATTGGCCTGGCGCGGCACCACGCACTGGACGATGTTTCTGACCGGCGGGGTCTGTCTCTGCCTTTTGCAGGCGCTGGCGGATCGTCCGCTGCCGCTGGGTCCGGCGGCGGCTGTCGGAGCGGCGGGCGTCAGCGGGCTGGAGCTGGCCGTCGGCGCAGTCTGCCGCCGCGTGCTGCACACCGCCGTCTGGGATTACGCCGACGAGTGGGGCAATCTGGCCGGGCTGGTCTGCCCCAAATACACCGCCTACTGGTTTTTGCTGTGCGGGTGGGTCATTTTTGTGCTGCGCGGTGTTGAAAGTACCGTTTATCACCCTCAAAAATCCGCCTCCCGGCATTAAAGTCCAAATTATCGTACTGCCTGTCTGGTATAATAAAAGCATGGAAAGCAAAACCGGACACAGAAAGGCGGTATCCACCATGACCCAGCAGTTCAGATACGTCGGCGGCCACATCGAAGTCTTTGCCGAGAATGGAGAGTTCCTTTTTTCAGCAGACACCATGCAGGAGGCATGGGAGGAACTGTCCGCGTAACGCGCACACTCGCAACGTCCGTATGTACACTATGCCGAAATAGTTTAAAATATACAAATAACTTTTGTAAGTTTGTACAAAATGCAGCTTGCAAAAGTCCGGCCTTTCGCATATAATAAAGACAGAAAGAGGGGAGCGAAAGCCCCCGGAACACTTAGCCCTACACTAGGAAAGGAGACGGGGTTACTATGTTGAAGCTGCACACTTTAGCCGAATGGATGCACGGGTTTTTGGATCCCGAACGTCCCTACGGACTGCCGGAGGATGTTTACAATGACGTGATTCCGTCAGGCGTCCACAATTTCAACCGCAACGATCTTTTTTAAAGCCGTCTGAATCCCACAACCCCCACCCCGGTGCGGCCCGCAAGCCCCGCACCGGGGTGGGGGTTTATTTTGCAATAAAAGAGCGGCGCGAATCGTAGTGTAGGTAGGGGCCGGGCATGCCCGGCCCGCGGCTTTCCCGTAAGCGCCCGTCCGCCTTATACCTCCGGTCCGGGCATGCCCGGCCCCTACCGTGCGGCGTCTTTCAAAACTCCCTCTTGTTTTTTTTGTCAAAACACGGTATTCTATAATAAGTATATTATGCCTTTCAAAAGGAGCGACCTATGAAACTCATCACCTTTACCGTGCCGTGCTACAACTCGGCCGCCTATATGGATCACTGCATCGAGACCCTGCTCACCGCGGGGGAGGACGCCGAGATCATCCTTGTGGATGACGGCTCCAAGGACGACACCGGCAAAATTGCCGACGCCTACGCCGAAAAGTACCCCACCATCGTCCGCGTCATTCATCAGGAGAACGGCGGCCACGGCGAGGGCGTCAACCAGGGCATCCGCAATGCCACCGGCGTCTACTTCAAGGTCGTCGACTCCGACGACTGGCTCGACACCGATGCCCTGCAGCAGGTCCTGGCCGAGCTGCGCGCCCACCTCAACGACGAGCAGCCGCTTGATTTGATGATGGCCAACTATGTCTATGAGCATGTGGCCGACAACACCCAGAATGTCGTGGACTACAAGGGTATCCTGCCCGAAGGCCGCGTTTTCACCTGGAAGGAGATCGGCAAGTTTCCGCCGAGCAAAAACATCCTGATGCACTCGGTCATCTACCGCACCGAGATCCTGCGCGCCTGCGGCATGGAGCTGCCCAAGCACACCTTCTATGTTGACAACATCTTTGTCTACCAGCCGCTGCCGCAGGTCAAAACTATCTACTACATGAACCTTGACCTCTACCGCTACTTCATCGGGCGCGAGGATCAGAGCGTCAACGAGGCCAACATGATCAAGCGCGTTGACCAGCAGCTGCGTGTCACCCGCATTATGATGAACGCGGTCGATGTCTACGCCCTGCCGCCGGAGCAGGCCAAGCTGCGTGCCTACATGCTGAACTATTTCTCGATGATGATGGCGATCTCCAGCATCTTCCTGACGCTGGACGGCAGCAAGGAGGCACTGGCCAAGCGCCGCCAGCTGTGGGATGACCTCAAGGCACACGACGGCCACCTCTACCGCCGCTGCCGCTTCTCGGTGGCGGAGGGCTGCAACCTGCCCGGCTGGCTGGGCAGCAAGATCAGCATCGGCGGCTACCGCATCGCCCAGAAGATCTTCAAGTTCAATTAAGGAAGTTTTATGCGTAATTACGATGTTATTTTGTTTGATTTGGACGGCACGCTCACCGACTCCGCGCCGGGCATTTTAAACTCGGTGCGTTACGCCTGCCGCAAGCTGGGACTGCCTATCCCCGGCGAGGAAACGCTGCGCCGCTTTCTCGGCCCGCCGCTTATCGCCTCCTTCCGGGAGCTGATGGGGCTGGACGCCGCCGACGCAGACCGCGCCGTCAGCGCCTTTCGGGAGTATTTCCCCACGAAGGGCCTGTTTGAGAACGAGGTCTACCCGGGCGTCCCGGCCCTGCTGGCCGATCTGAAGGCTGCCGGGAAAACCGTCATCCTCGCGACGAGCAAGCCCGAGGCGTTCGCCAGGCGCATCATGGAGCACTTCGATTTAGCGCGGTACTGCGATTTCATCTGCGGTGCCACGCTGGATGAGACCCGCACCGACAAGGCCGAGGTCATTGCCTACGCACTGGAAACTGCGGGCATCACCGACAAGACCGGCCTTGTCATGGTTGGTGACCGCGAGCATGATGTGCTGGGTGCCAAAAAGAACGGCCTGCCCTGCATCGGTGCTGTCTACGGCTACGGCACAGCCGGGGAGCTGACCGCCGCCGGGGCCGCCGCTCTGGCCGATACGGTAGAGGAACTGCACAAGCTGCTGCTGGGATAAATCAAATGGGGAGACAGCCCGCGCTGCCTCCCGTTTTTTATTGGTCTCGGTCGTTGTAATAGAGATACCACCCGCGGAAGCCGTATCCGATGCCGAGAGCGCCCAGCACCAGCAGCATAGCCGCCTTGTCGGGCCAAAGCGGCATATTCCGGGTGCAGACCCAGACCACCGCCAATGCAAGGCATACAAGCATCGGCAGGCCATAGTGCAGCAATCTCTGCACCCGCAGCTGCTTCGGGTCACTCTCCACCGCCAGCGCCGATGGATCGCACACCTCGCACCGCACCCGCAGGATCGGGATATTGCGCACATGGCTTGAATACCGCACGGCCCTGTACTCGATGCCGTCCAGCATAAACCGCGGCGCCATGCTCTCGTGGGTGATGACGATCTCCTCGCCGCAGTTAGCAGCCCAGGCCAACAGCTCGGCGGTAAACTCCTGCGGGGTTGCAATGGCGGTGTCCGGCGTAAAGGTAAACTGCCGCTTATGCTCGGCTGCCGCCATTTTCCGGTAGTCCTGCACCCAGCCGGTAAACCAGCCGCCCGCCGGGGCAGGGGAGTCCATCCGCTCAAGGCAGCTGTCCACATCCAGCTCTGCCGCCGTTCGGTCGCCGGCAGCCAGCTCCGTGCAGAAGGCTGCGGCTGCCGCCAGCTTTTGCTGCTCGGCCTCCAGCCGCTGCCGCTGGCGTTCGGCAGCCTCGGCCAGCGGCATGGTGCCGTTCAGCACAGTGCCGATCTCCTCGACCGGCATATCCAGTGTGCGCAGCATCCGGATCAACTTCAGGGCGCGCACATCCGCCTGCGAATAGATGCGATACTCATTTTCAGGGTTGCGGGCAGGGGTCAGCAGCCCGGCCTGCTCATAATAGCGGATATTGCGGGCGGACACGCCCGATTGCTCCGCTGCCTGCTTGATGTTCATAACATCACGCTCCTTTCGCTCTCACCTTACACCGTGCACCCACTGGAAGGTCAATACTTTTTCATAAAATAACCATACCATATTTGTAAAATTTGTGCTATACTGTTTTCATATATCAATGTAAAAGAGGGAATATATCATGTACAAACCCGGTGACGATAAATTGGAAGTCCGCGAGCTGCTTGTCAAGGCGTTCGCCAGCGCGTGGGAGGCCGGCGACAAGGCCGTTGACCGCGACACCTACATCAATTCCAGCATCAATGTGATCGACTCTCTGCAGGTCGGCCCCGAGATGATCTACGGCGAGGAGGGCCAGGGCCTGCTGGACGATGAGCTTGACCATCTGCCCGATATGCTGCGTGCCGACGGCGCGTGGGTCTACTACGCCGTGCCCGCAGAGAACTACTTCATCCTGACCTGGATGGAGGACGCCGAAAAGGCCGCCGCCAAGGTCAACTCCCTGAAGGACGAGGATGACAGCCTGGCCTGCATCGTTGACCTGACGCAGGAGTGGACCCGCGCCGCAGAATAACCGCCGGAAACACCGCGAGAGGGGAGGGGAACGCATGAGCCGCGATACGATACGTCTGCCGCACGACGCCTACCGGCTGCTGCAGACGCTGCGTGCTGCCGGGCACAGTGCCTACGTGGTGGGCGGCTGCGTGCGCGACAGCCTGCTGGGCCGTCTGCCCGGCGACTGGGACATCTGCACCTCCGCCCGGCCCGACGAGATGAAGGCGCTGTTCTGCAGCCAGCGCCTGATCCTGACCGGCGAAAAGCACGGCACGGTGGCCGTCATTCTGCACGGAAAGCCGTATGAGATGACGACCTACCGTCTGGACGGCAGCTACCGCGACCACCGCCACCCTGATAACGTACAGTTTGTGGACGACCTGGCCGCCGACCTGGCACGGCGGGATTTCACGATCAACGCCATGGCCTACGCCCCCGGCGAGGGAGTCATCGACCTGTACGGCGGGCGCAGCGATCTGGCCGCGCGTGTCGTGCGGTGCGTCGGCACGCCCGCGGACCGCTTTGCCGAGGATGCGCTGCGCATCCTGCGGGCGCTGCGGTTCAGCGCAAAGCTCGGCTTTGCGCTCGACCCCGCCACCGAAGCCGCCGCGCTGGCCGCGCGCGACACGCTGCACACCGTCAGCGCCGAGCGGCTCTACACCGAGCTGGACGGCCTGCTGCTGGCCCCGGGGGCCGGGCAGACGCTGGCGCAGTACGGCGAGATTTTAAGCGGCGCTGTGCCGGAGATCCTGCCCTGCATCGGCTGCACCCAGCCCGGAAAATGGCATTGCTACGACGTCTGGCAGCATTCTGCCGCCGCCGTGGGCGCACTGGACCTGCGCGGGCAGGACACCCGCGGCGTGCGGGTGCTGTGCTGGGCCACGTTTTTGCATGACATTGCCAAGCCGCTCTGCCGCAGCGTCGGGCCGGACGGGGCTGCGCATTTCAAAGGCCACAACCAGCGCGGTGCGCAGCTGGCGCGGGTCATCCTGCGCCGTCTGAAGGCCCCCGCCTACCTTGTGGACGGCGCGGTGGGGCTGATCGCCGTGCACGACGCACCGCTGCCCGCCGACGATGTGGGCATTTTAAAGCTGCTGAACCGCAGCGGTGCGATCTTTCTGCGTCGTCTCTGTGCGCTGAAATACGCCGACCTTGACGCCCACGCCAATACACCCGAGGTTGCCGCCCGCCGCGCCGATGTAGCAGCCTTTGAGCGCCGCATGAACGAGCTGGCCAAGACCGGCTGCTACACCATGCGCCAGCTGGCCGTCAACGGCGCGGATCTGATGGACATCGGCATCCCCGCCGGGCCGGGCGTCGGCGCAACACTGCAAACGCTGCTGAACGACGTTATGGAGGGCACACTGCCCAATGAGCGGGAAGCCCTGCTGGCGGCAGCGGTAAAGTGAAGGGTATCCGCACCCTTTTTCCGCCGCTTCGCAGGGAGGGGTCTTGCCCCCTCTGCGGGCGCATATAGAATGCGCCCCTACGGACTGTGCAGCCAAACGGGTCATGGGTGGATACCGCCCTCTACACCGTAGGGGCGGATTCCATATCCGCCCGCGGGGCTTTCCGCCGCCGCACACGGCCACGGCGGCCAGAGGGCTGGCCGCCCTGCATACTGCATTATAAATCACCTGGAAATTTACAAAGGGGGTTCCCACTATGTCCATCCAAAACGAAATCCTCAACGCTATCGCATCCCGGCGCAGCTGTCGGGCCTATAAGCCGGAGCAGATCACGGCGGAGGAGCTGGAGGCCGTCACCACCGCAGGCACCTGGGCCGCTACCGCTATGGGCAGGCAGAGCCCCGTCATGGTCGCTGTGCAGGACAAGGAAACGCTGGCCGAGCTGTCCCGCCTGAACGCCGCCGTCATGGGCACCCAAAACGACCCGTTCTACGGCGCACCCACCGCGGTGCTGGTCCTGGGCGAGAAGAATAACCCCAACGGCGTGCAGGACGCCAGCCTTGTGATGGGCAATCTGCTGCTGGCCGCGTCCGGCATCGGTCTGGGCTCCTGCTGGATCAACCGCGCAAAAGAGACGTTTGAAACGCCCGAGGGCAAGGCTCTGCTGGCCAAGTGGGGCCTTGATCCCGAGAAGTACATCGGCGTCGGCTACTGCATTCTTGGCTATCCCGCGCCCAATGGCACCCGCACACCCGGCCCCCGCAAGGCCGGCTATGTCCTGCACGTATGATTTTCGGCGTCGGCATCGACCTGTGTGACGCAGGCCGCCTTGAAAAAAGTTTGGCGAAGCAGAGCTTTCTCGACCATGTATTTGCGCCGTCGGAGCAGGCCCTGCTGGCATCCTTAGGCGAAAAGCGACGCGCCGAGACCGCCGCCGCAAATTTTGCGGCCAAGGAAGCCTTCTTGAAGGCCGCCGGCACCGGTCTGGGCGGCTTTGCCATGCCCGAGCTGGCCGTACTGCGCCAAAAGAGCGGTGCACCCTATTTTGCCCTGACCGGCGCAGCCGCTGTCTGGGTCAGGGAGCAGGGCCTGACCGTTCATGTCAGCCTGACCCATGAGCGCGGGCTGGCAAATGCGCTTGTGCTTTTGGAGAAAGAGTAATTCTTGGCCCCCTCTGCGAGGGGGCTCCGCCCGCAGGCGGTGGGGGAGAGAGCTTCGCGGCAACCCGAAATATTTCGGGCTGCCGCAAGGTTCTCTCCCTCCGGCCCTACGGGCCACCTCCCTCGCAGAGGGAGGCAAGTATGTCACGGAGGTGACCTATGCCCGGCAAAACGACACGCAGCAGCAATCTGGAGCTGCTGCGCATTCTGTGCATGCTGCTCATCATCGGCGACCATCTGACCGGGCAGGGCGGCATTGCGGACTACACCACGCTGCCGTCCTCCTTCGCGTTCTGTCTGATCGGCTGCGGGTCGCGCATTGCGTGCAGCGTCTTTGTGCTGATCGGCGGCTGGTTCCTGTGTGAGCAGCCGTATAAGACCCGCCGCCCGCTCTCGCTGTGGCTGTCGCTGTGGCTCTATACCGTGCCTGTGACGCTGCTGTGCAAGCTCGCCGGGCTGGATGTCTCGTGGGGCGCACTGCGCTGGGCGGCGTTCCCGGCGTCCACGCGGCAGCTGTGGTTCATCTCGGACTATCTGCTGCTCTTGCTCTGTGTGCCGCTGCTCAACCGCCTGCTGCGCGGGCTGTCCCGCCCGGCGCACCGCGGTCTGCTGGCTATGCTGGCTGTGCCGCTTATCGTCTACCCGACGCTGTTTGGCGAGAACGGCGCGGTCAGCGACACCGCATGGATGTTTTTGTATGAGTACCTGCTCATCGCCTACCTGCGCCGCTGGCCGGACAACCGGCTGGCGCACCTTTTGCAGCACCGCGCGGCGGCGCTCGGGCTCGGGCTGGGGCTGCCGCTTCTCAACACGATTCTGCGCGCTGTGCTCGAGACACGCGGCCTGACCGACGGCAAGGCGTTCCAGTACATGGCCTACTATCGCACGGCGCTGGGCGCACTGCCCAACCTGCTGGCCGCGCTGGCGCTGTTCTACCTGTTCAAGGGGCTGGATCTCGGCTGCGTGCGGTGGGTCAATGCCCTGGCCGGCACAACGCTGGGTGTCTACATCCTGCATCAGGTGCCCGCGTTCCGCGGCTTTTTATGGAACGGCCTGCTGCAGGCAGAGGCGCACCACGGGTCGGTGGGGTATACGCTGCTTGCGATTTTGGCCGTGTTCCTCGGCTGTGCGGCGGTGGACGCCCTGCGCACGGTGCTTGTGATGCGCCCTCTGGAAAATACCCGCCTGTTTAAAGCGCTGTGCGAAAAAGGCGACGCGCTCGCCGCAAAAATCACAGCGGATGATTAAAAAGACCTCCCTCTGCTTATACTTTCAGTAACAAGCAAAGGGAGGTCTTTTCTATGGAAGTGCACCGCGGAGAGGTTTTTTACGCCGATCTAAGCCCCGTCGTGGGGTCCGAGCAGGGGGGCATACGTCCGGTACTTATCATTCAGAATGAGATTGGCAACCGGCACAGCCCCACGGTCATTGCGGCAGCCATCACAAGCCGCCAGGACAAGAACCGTCTGCCGACGCACATCAGCGTGCGGGCGGACCGCTGCGGGCTGGCCAAGGACAGCATCATTTTGACCGAGCAGATTCGCACGCTGGATAAGCGCCGTCTGCGGGAGCGCGCCGGTGTCATCCCGCCAGACGATATGCGCCGCGTCGATGAGGCGCTGGGGGTCTCTATGGGGCTGGAAAGCCAGGATGTGCATACAAATACGGGGTACTTTTGAGCAGCTGCTTTGTAGGGGCCGGGCACGCCCGGCCCGCAGCCTTGCCAATGCACCCCTCTTTAATAGTCGCTTTGTAGGGAGGGGTCTTGACCCCTCCGCGGGGCGTCGGGGACGCCGAGCCTTACCGCTGCCGTCCTTTTACGGCAAAAAATTCGCCGCCACAGGTGCCAAAATCGCGGTCATGATGCCCGCTACGGCAATCGCAAGGCCGCTCATGGCGCCCTCGATCTCACCCATCTGCAGGGCCTTGCTCGTGCCGATCGCGTGCGCCGATGTGCCGAGCGCCAAACCCTTCGCCAGCGGATCGGTGATGTGGCAGATCTTGCAGACCGTCTCGCCCAGCAGGCTGCCGACGATACCGGTCAGGATGATGACCGCACCGGCCAGCGCCGCCGTGCCGCCCAGCGTCTCGGCCACATCCATGCCGATGGCCGTCGTAACGGATTTCGGCAAAAAGCTCACGGCGTGGGCGCGCTCCAGCCTGAGCACCCAGGCCATCGCCAGCACGCTGCCCAGGCTCGTCAGCACGCCCGCGGCAATCGACGCAAAAATCGCGGCCAGGTTCTTTTCCAGCAGCTCCCACTTTTCATACAGCGGGATCGCCAGGCTGACTGTGGCGGGCATCAGAAGCCAGTTCACGGGCTGGGCGCTGGACTTGTAATCGGCGTAGGGCACGCCGAAGCAGCTCAAAAACACGATGACGAAGATACTGCCCATCAAAAGGGGATTGAACAGCGCCTTGCCGGTCTTGCGGTTGACCCAGACGCCCGCGGCGTAGGCCGCCAGCGTGGCCAGCACGCCCCAGCTGCCGCATTGCTGCAAAAATTCAGCCATTTTTGTGCTCCTTTCCGCCCGCGCATTTCTGCGCGACCATGCCCGTGACCGCCATGACCAGTGCTGTGATCGGCACAATCGCCAGCACGGCGGGCAGTAAAAGATTCATCAGCTGGCTGCCCAGCTCCATGACGCCCGCCGCCGCGGGCACGAACAGCAGCGGGAAGATGCCGGTCAGAAACAGCCCGGTCTCCCGCACCTGATCGAGCTTGAGCACGCCGAATTTGAGCGCCGCGGCCAACAGCAGCAGGCCGTATACGCTGGCCGGGATCGGCAGCGGCAGCACCGCCGCCAGCACCTCGCCCGCCAGGCAGAACGCCGTGATGCGGGCAAACTGGAAAATATACTTCACACAATAACCCTCTTTTTTACAAAATTCGTGTACCATCATACCACGCCGCCCGGCTTTCGGCAAGTTGTACATTGTATGAAAACCATCCACATTTTCCTATCGGCATTGTGGGAATCGGCACTTGTATTTTGGGGGTGAGTGTGGTATACTAACCGAAAATGAATGATTTTCACTTGAAAAGAGGTTTTGACTATGTCTTTACTGAAAAAGCTGGCCGGTCTGGCCGTGGGTGCCGCTGCTGTGGGCGCTGTCGCTTATGTTTTACAGAACCGTGAGCATCACGACGACGAGTACGAGCATATTTGGGGCCCGGAGGACGAGGTCGAACCTGAGACCGATTCCGCCGAGCCCGCCGCTGACGATGCGTCCGCCGAGGCTGAACCCGCCCCCGCTGCCGCACCTGAGGAACCTGCCGCCCCCGCCGAGGAGCCGAAGCCCGAAGAACCCGCGGACGCTGCTAAAACGCCCGCCGCTAAGACTCCCGACTTTGACGCCCCCAACGTGAACCCCGTGGAGCTGGGTCATGTTGAGGCATCCCGCACGCCGGACGGCAAGATCGACCCCACCCAGATCGTTGACCCCGCTGTGGCCGGCGATTGGGAGGAGCAGGGCTGCAAGGGCTGATACACCAAACGCGCAAGGCGCATCTTTGTTTTATGGCAAAGGTGCGCCTTTTTGTTTTTTGCGTTACCGTGCGGGCGGGCACGCTCCTCCCGCAGCTGTAGGGGGCGGCGTCCCCGACGCCCCGCGGGCGGATATGGAATCCGCCCCTACGGTTTTCACCGCCCTGTAGGGGCCGCACATGTGCGGCCCGCGGCCTTCCCGCATACGGCCTTTTATGGGAAACCTCCGGGCCGGGCATCCCCGCCCCCTACACCGCGCCTATGGCTTTCCGCGCACAAATGTCCGTGAAATTACTACAAACCCACTTTACAACTTTACTGCACTAAAGTATAATAGAATTTGTATCGGATCAGAGAGGTAGGAATGTTATGGAGATCGAACTCAACCGCTTTACCCCCGCCGAACAGGCGACCTTCCGCCTGCGTGCCCTGTATGAGCAGGCCGGCTACCGCAAATACCGCGCGTCCCGCTTTGAGGAATACGCCCTGTATCAGGAGTATCAGCGCTTTCTGCCCGACGCACAGGTCATCACCTTCACCGATCTGGACGGCAAGCTGCGGGCCATCAAGCCCGACGTAACGCTGTCCATCGCCAAGACGGCCCAGCCCGCGGCAGGGGAGTGCAAGCGCTTTTATTATAATGAGGAGGTCTGCCGCCCCAGCCGCGAGAGCCACACCTTCCAGACCATCCACCAGATGGGATTGGAGAGCATGGGCGCGGTGGACGCCGACGAGCAGGCCGCCGTGGTGCGGCTGGCCCTGCAAAGCCTGGCCGCGCTGGATGTGCCCACCGTGCTGGAAATCAGCCACATGGGCTACCTGACCGGCCTGCTGGACGCGCTGCATGTCCCCGCCGAGGCACGCGCGAAGCTGCTTGATTTCCTGCGCGCCAAGAACGCCCACGAGCTGCGCACCGCCGCACTGGCCGCGGGGCTGGACGAATCCGCCGCTGCCGCGTTGACCGGCCTGCTCGACCTGCACGGCCCGCTGGGTGCAACGCTGGCCGCCGCCCGCGCCGCCTGCCGGTGCGAGACCCAGCGCGCGGCGCTGGAGGAATTGCAGGCTTTGCAGAATGCGCTGGGCGAGGCGGGCCGCGGCACCCGGCTGGACCTGAGCATGGCCGACGAAATGGAGTATTACAACGGCCTTGTGTTCACCGGCTACGTCGCGGGCATCCCGTGTGCGGTGCTCAAGGGCGGGCGGTATGACTACCTGATGCAGCGGTTCACGCCGGGGGCCAACGCCATCGGCTTTGCCATCTACTTAGACGAGCTGGAACGCCTGGCCGCGCCGCTGCCCCCCGTGCAGCAGCAGGGCCGCGAGAAAAGCTGGCTGAACATTGCCCTGCCGAAGGGCCGCCTCGGCGACAAGGCGTACAAGCTGCTGGCGGGCGCGGGCTACAGCGCCACCGAGGACTACAACGACACCCGCAAGCTCGTGGTCGAGAACCCCGACGCCTGTGTGCGGTACTTCCTCGTCAAGCCCAGCGACGTTGCGATTTACGTCGAGCACGGCGCGGCGGACATCGGCATCGTCGGCAAGGACATTCTGACCGAGTCCGGCGCAGACGTGTATGAGCTGCTGGATACCGGCATGGGCAAGTGCCGGATGTGCGTGGCCGGGCCTGCGGGCTTCACCGACGACGAGAGCCGCGCCTTGCGCGTAGCCACAAAATTTGTTAACATTGCCCGCGACCACTACGAGCGCCGCGGACGCGACATCGACATTGTCAAGCTGAACGGCTCCATTGAGCTGGCCCCGATTTTGGGCCTGTCCGACGTCATCGTCGATATTGTCGAGACCGGCACAACCTTAAAAGAAAACGACCTGACCGTGATCGAGGAGTTTATGCCGATCTCGGCGCGGTTCATTGCCAACAAGGCAAGCTACAAGTTCAAATACGCCCAGCTGACCGAGCTGCTGAATAAGATGAAGGAGGCCCTTGCAAAATGATCCGTCTGTATGACTTTGATGAGGTACGCCCCGAGGAAATTCTGAACCGTGACATCCGCGCCGAGGCCGACGTGGAGGCCACCGTCGATGCGATTATTGCGGACGTCCGCGCCCGCGGCGACGCCGCCCTGATCGAGTACGCCGCCAAATTCGACCACGCCGAGCTGACCGACGTGCGGGTCAGCCAGGCCGAAATTGAGGAAGCCTTTGCCGAGCTGGAAAAGACCGATCCCGAGTTCATCACGACGCTGAAGATGGCCGCCGAGAACATCCGCCACTTCCATGAGCAGCAGCTGCACAAAAACTTTGTGGTCAACGACAAGCCCGGCATCGTGCTGGGGCAGAAGTACACCCCCATCCAGCGCGCGGGCGTCTACGTGCCGGGCGGCACGGCGGCGTACCCGTCCACCGTGCTGATGGATGTCATTCCCGCCAAGGTCGCGGGCGTCGGGCAGATCGTCATGACGACCCCCGCGGGACGGGACGGCAAGGTGAATCCCGCGATTCTGGCCGCCGCCGTCATTGCGGGCATTGATTTGATTTTTAAAACGGGCGGCGCACAGGCCGTGGCAGCCCTTGCCTACGGCACCGAGAGCGTCCCCGCCGTGGATAAGATCGTCGGCCCCGGCAATATCTACGTGGCCACGGCAAAACGGAAGGTGTTCGGCAAGGTCGGCATTGATATGATCGCAGGCCCGTCGGAAATTCTCGTGCTGGCAGACGGCACCTGCAACCCCGCATGGGTCGCCGCCGACCTGCTCAGCCAAGCCGAGCACGACAAGCTGGCCAGCCCGGTGCTCGTCACCGACAGCCGGGATTTAGCCAAGGCCGTGCAGGCGGAGCTGGAGGTGCAGATCCCGCAGCTGCCCCGCGCCGCCATCGCCCGCGCCAGCGTGGACACGAACGGCAAAATTATTGTCACCGACGACATGAACAAGGCCATTGAGGCCGTGAACATCATTGCGCCGGAGCACCTGGAAATCTGCGTCGATGACCCGTTCGCGGTGCTGAACTCGGTGCAGAACGCGGGCAGCATCTTCCTGGGCAAAAACGTGCCCGAGGCACTGGGCGACTACTTTGCCGGCCCGAACCACACGCTGCCCACCAGCGGCACGGCGCGGTTCTCGAGCCCGCTGGGCGTCGATGATTTTGTGAAGAAGTCGAGCTTTATCTATTACACCCGCGAAGCCCTCGGCGAGGTGCAGGGACGCATCGCCAATTTTGCCGAGCACGAGGGGTTACATGCCCATGCCAGGAGTGTGACGATCCGGTTTGAGGAATGAGCTTGCCAAAAAGGAAGCCCAATCGTTTGCCGCGGTTTGATTACGGAACGGTTGGTGCATATTTCATCACGATTTGTGCCCGGGAAAAGAAGAAAGTTTTTGGCCGCGTTGTAGGGGGCGGCGTCCTCGACGCCCTGCGCGTGTCACCGTCGCCGCACGGGGAAATCGTCATTGCGCAGTTGGAGGCCATGACAAATTTTTACCCGGATTTGCAAATCGAAAAGTACGTCGTTATGCCGAATCACATTCATTTCATTGTTGTAGTCACGCAAGGCCCGTCCGGGGCGTCGAGGACGCCGCCCCCTACAGAGGTGCGTGCCAACCAAACCATTCCGGCATTCGTTTCCACGCTCAAGCGCATGACAAACCGCACCGCAGGCGTGCAATTATGGCAGCGCGGCTACTACGACCACATCATCCGCGACCAGCTCGACTATGACACCATCTGGCAATATATCGACGAAAATCCCGCCAAATGGCCCCACGATCAATTCTACACTTCGGACGGGGAGGAACACCCATGAGCCGTTATTTTACCAAAACCCTCGCTTCGCTGGAGCCGTACACCCCCGGCGAACAGCTTAAAATCGCTGACATTGTCAAACTCAACGCCAACGAAAACCCGTACCCGCCCGCGCCCAGCGTGGCGGCGGCGGTGGCCGCGGCGGTGCCGGGGCTGCGGCTGTACTCTGATTTGACCAACGGCGATCTCAACGCCGCCATTGCGCGCCACTGGGGCGTGCGCCCGGAGAATATCCTCTGCGGCAACGGCAGCGACGAGAACCTGCTGCTGGCCCTGCGCGCGTTCTGCGACGAAAGCACGCCGCTGGCCTTCGCCGATGTGACCTACAGCTTTTACACGGTGCTGTGTGATTTACTGCACATCCCGCAGCACATCATCCCGCTGGAGGCTGACCTGACCATCGACCTGAAAAAATACTGCGGCCTGCACGAGACGATTGTCATTGCCAACCCGAACGCGCCCACCAGCCTGCTGGCCCCGGTGAACGCCATCGAGGAGGTGCTGCAAACGAACCCCGACAACATCGTGATCGTGGACGAGACCTACGTCGAGTTCGCGCCTGCCGGGTCGTCCTGTCTGCCGCTTTTGGAAAAATATGACAACCTCGTCATCACCCATACCTTCTCCAAAACGCACAATTTGGCGGGTGCACGGCTGGGCTTCTGCATTGCGCGGCCCGCGCTGATTGCCGACATGAACCGCGTCAAGTTCAGCTACAGCCCCTACAACGTCAACGCCATGACCCAGGCCGCGGGCGCGGCGGCGATCTCCGACGAGGCCTATTTTGCCGATGTAACGGCAAAGGTCATTGCCGAGCGCACCCACACCACCGACGAACTGCGCCGCCGCGGGTTCACGGTGTTTGACTCGGCCACAAATTTTTTATTCGCGACCACGGACCGTATGCCCTGTGTGGAAATTTTTGAAAAGCTGCGCGCCCGCGGCATTTTAATCCGCCACTTCAACGCGCCGCGCATCTCGGACTATCTGCGCATCACGATTGGCACACCCGAGCAGATGCAGCGGTTCTTTGCGGCGCTGGATGAGATCCTGGGTGAATAAATGCCGCTCCCGCAGCGCAAGACACCGCGCCTGAAGGGCTATGATTCCATTCTCACCAACCCGGCCCGCTGGGCCATGGATAAGTTTTATACAGAGGGGGAGAACCATACATGATCGCAATCGTTGACTACGGCGTGGGCAACCTGTTCAGCCTGTCGTCCAGCGTCAGAAGCCTAGGCGCAGAGGTGCGAGTGACCCGCGACGCCGCGGACCTGCGGGCGGCGGATCATATCCTGCTGCCGGGCGTCGGGGCGTTCGCCGACGCAATGGCCAAGCTCGAAGCCACGGGCCTTGTGCCCGTTCTGCGCGAGGAAACGCAGAAAAAGCCGCTGCTGGGCATCTGCTTAGGCATGCAGCTGCTGTTTGAAAAAAGCTGCGAGTACGGCGAGCACCGCGGCCTCGGCCTGATTCCCGGCGAGGTCTGCCCGCTGGCGGACGACCTGACCGATCCGGCGCTCAAGGTGCCGCACATCGGCTGGAATGCCATGGACATTGTGCCCGGGCGCGAGGCCGACCCGCTGTTCAAGTACGTCAAAAACGGCGAGTACGTCTATTACGTACACAGCTATTACGCCAAAAACTGCGCTGCATCGACACTGGCGACGAGTGACTACAGCATCCCCGTCACGGGCGCGGTGCGGCAGGGGCTGGTGTACGGCACCCAGTTCCACCCCGAAAAATCCGGTGATACCGGCCTGCGGCTGTTAAAGGCCTTTGCCGAGCTGTAAGCGAGAGGGAGGAAGTACCATGAAGCTATACCCCGCCATTGACCTGCGCGGCGGCCAGGCCGTGCGGCTTTATCAGGGCGATTACGACCGGATGACCGTCTACAACGCAGACCCCGTCGCCCAAGCGCAGCAATTTATCGACGCAGGTGCGAAGTATTTGCATGTCGTCGATCTGGACGGCGCCAAGGACGACACCACGGCCAATTTGCAGACGATTGCCGCCATTGCCAAGCTGGGCGGCCTCAAAATCGAGGTCGGCGGCGGCATCCGCGACGAGGCGCGCATCCAACGGTATCTTGACCTCGGCGCGGACCGCTGCATTCTGGGCACGGTGGCCGTAAAAAACTTCGATTTCACGGCAGAAATGGCACAGAAATACGGCGCACAGATCGCCGTCGGCGTTGACATGAAGGACGGCGCTGTCGCTGTCAACGGCTGGAAGGAGGTCACCCCCGAGCCGGGCGTGGCATTCTGCCGCCGCTGCGCCAATGCGGGCGTCAAGGCCATTATTGCCACCGATATTTCCCGGGACGGCACGATGCAGGGCACCAATATGGCGCTGTACCGTGAGCTTTTGACGATTCCCGGCATCGAGGTCACGGCCAGCGGCGGCATTGCCGCCATGGCCGAGCTGGCCGAGCTTTCCGCCATGCACTGCCACGCAGCCATTTTGGGGAAGTCGATTTATACGGGAGCGATTGATCTGGCCGAGGCCGTGAGGCTGTACGAGGGGGAATGAGGACATGATAACCAAACGCATAATTCCTTGTCTGGACGTCAAAAACGGGCGCGTGGTCAAGGGTGTCAACTTTGAAGGATTGCAGGACATGGCCGATCCCGTCGAGATGGCGCGGTACTACAACGCCTCCGGCGCGGACGAGCTGGTGTTCTACGATATTACCGCCAGCGTCGAGGGGCGCGGGCTGTTCACCGATATTTTGCGCCGGGTCGCAAGCCAGATATTTATCCCGCTGACCGTCGGCGGCGGCATCAACACGCTGGACGACTTTGACCGCGTGCTGAAATGCGGTGCGGACAAGGTCAGCGTCAACTCGGGGGCCATCCGCAACCCCGGCATCATCCCGGCTGCCGCGCAAAAATACGGCAACCAGTGCGTGGTGCTCTCCGCCGATATTAAGCGTGTGGACGGCAAATTCATGCTGTTCGCCAAGGGCGGGCGCGAGAACACAGGCATCGACGCGCTGGACTGGCTGGAGCAGGGCGTTAAAAACGGCGCGGGCGAGCTGGTCGTGAACTCCATCGACACCGACGGCGTGAAGAACGGCTTTGATCTGGAGCTGCTGGACGCCGTGGCCGCACGCTGCGCCGTGCCCATCATCGCCTCCGGCGGCGCAGGCAAAAAGGAGGATTTCCTTGAGCTGTTCCGCAATCACCCGGCAGTAGATGCCGGTCTGGCCGCGTCGATCTTCCACACAAAGCAGGTGGAAATCAACGATTTGAAGCGGTATTTGCGGGAGAACGGGGTAGAGATGCGGGTGTGATCGCCCCTTCGCCATACAGCCACCCGGTAGGGGCCGCACATGTGCGGCCCGCAACATTCCCAAAAGTGTCCTCTTGCGGGAAAGCCGCGGGCCGGGCATGCCCGGCCCCTACTGTGTAATAATAGCAAACCTACACTTTACCTCTTGCCAAAACTCACAAAAAGAGGTACACTAAACTATATTACTTTAGGAGTGTCCACCATGGAAATCACCGGAAATTCCAAGACTCTCAAATTTGACGCAAACGGCCTGATCCCGGCCATCGTACAGGACCATTATACCAAAGAGGTGCTGACCCTCGCCTACATGAATGCCGAGACGCTGGCCCTGACGATTGCCGAGGGCCGCACCGTATTCTGGTCCCGCAGCCGCCGGGAGATCTGGCGCAAGGGCGAGACCTCCGGCAACGTGCAGCGGGTCGTCTCCATCACCGCCGACTGCGACAAGGACGCGCTCGTCATCGACGTCGTCAAATCCGGCCCCGCCTGCCACACCGGCGCGGAGAGCTGCTTCTTCAACCCGGTCTATGTCTCCGATGAGCTGAAGCAGTTCACCTGGCAGGGCCTGTACGCACTCATCGAGGGCCGCAAGACCGACCCGAAGGAGGGCAGCTACACCACCTATCTGTTCGACAAGGGCCTGGAAAAGATCCTCAAAAAGGTCGGCGAGGAATCCACCGAGGTCATCATTGCAGGCTCCAAGCGCGACAGGGAGGAGACCATCTACGAGATCAGCGACCTGGCTTACCACGTCATGGTGCTGATGATCGAGCTGGGCATTTCCGTAGAGGACATCACGAAGGAACTCGAAAAACGACACGTAATTGACCATAAGGTCAAGCAGGAAAGGATGCAGTAACTATGGCAGGCGAATACCTGAAAAGCTCTGTACACGTTCATTCCAAATTGTGCGACGGTAAGAACACGCTGGACGAGATTGCGGTCACGGCATGGCGGAACGGTCTGCAAACGCTGGGCTTCAGCGGACACAGCCACACCCCCTGTGATCTGGAATATTGCATGACCCAGAGCCGTACCGCCCTGTACAAGGCGCAGGTCGCCAAGCTGAAGGAGCGCTACGCCGGCAAGCTGGACATTCTGTGCGGCTTGGAATGGGATCTGTTCAGCGACGATGACCCGACCCAGTACGACTACTGGATCGGCAGCACGCACTATGTCAAGGGGCCCAAGACCGGCAAGTATTATGAGATTGACTGGCGCGAGGAGGATCTGCGCGCCTGCATCGACGACGATTTTGACGGCGATGCGCTGGCCGTGGTTGAGGCTTACTTTGCCAATGTGGCCAAGGTTGCCGAGAAGAAGCCCACGATCTTGGGCCACTTCGACCTGATCAAGAAGATCAACGGTGACGGCAAGTTCTTTGATGAGAATGACCCCCGCTACACCGCCGCCGCCAACGCCGCGCTGATGACCGCCGCCCGCAACCGTTGCGTGCTGGAGGTCAACACCTCTGCGGTGTACCGCGGTTTCCGCAAGGATTTCTTCCCGTCCGATGCGATTCTGAAGGAGTGGCTGGTGCTCAGCGGCAATGTCGTCATCACCGCCGACGCCCACGATACCAAGGCGCTGACCTTTGGTTTTGAGGCTGTCGCCGCCAAGCTGAAGGAGCTGGGCTACACGAAGGTCCAGGTGCTGGGCAAGGACGGCTTTACCCCCTGTGCGCTGTAAAATAGTCCCCGAAAATTTTCCCGCCGCGGTGTAACACTGCGGCGGTTTTTGCGTTTCTTATGGCTGAAGGGCTCAAAACAAAGACCACTCGAACAAAACACAGGAGAAAATTCACCGTGAGATCCACAGCGAAATAATTTTCAAAAAAGTTTGCGCGGAGGGGTTGACAACCCCTCCGTATTTTTGTATAATAATACCTGCATTCTGGCGGCAGCCACTGTGGAGAGGTGTCCGAGTGGTTTATGGAACTGGTCTTGAAAACCAGCGATTCGCGCGAGCGGACCATGGGTTCGAATCCCATCCTCTCCGCCATTTTGTAATAACAAGTGAATATATAGAATCACTTTGACTTGTGGAGTAATACTCAAGAGGTCGAAGAGGCGCCCCTGCTAAGGGCGTAGGGTGGGAAACCGCCGCGAGAGTTCAAATCTCTCTTACTCCGCCAAATCAGCCGATATTTAACGCTAGCACGTTGAATATCGGCTGATTCTTTTTATATTTTCCACCCTTTTCTGCCCGTGCCTTGCAATCCCGCGCCAAATCCGCTATACTCATTCTATACCATTTTATAAGTGAGGTGTCCGTTATGCGGTTATTTGATGTGCTCGGCCCGGTCATGACGGGGCCGTCCAGCAGCCACACGGCGGGTGCGGTGCGCATCGGCAGCACGGCGCGGCGGCTTCTGGGGGAGCAGCCTGCCGAGGCCGAGATCCTGCTTTACGGCAGCTTTGCCGCCACGGGGCGCGGCCACGGCACGGACCGGGCGCTTGTCGCCGGGCTGCTGGGCATGCAGCCGGACGATGACCGCATCCCGCACAGCTTTTCTATTGCCAAGGAGGCCGGGCTGCACTTTAAGATCGGCACCACAAACCTGCGCGGTGCGCACCCCAACACGGCGGTGCTGCGGCTGACCGGTGCGTCGGGCCGTAAGCTCGAGGTCGTCGGCGCGTCCATCGGCGGCGGGCGGATCAACATCTGCCAGATCGACGGCATCACGACGAATTTTGGCGGAGACCACAACACGCTGATCGTCCACAACCAGGACACGCCCGGCCATGTGGCAGCCGTCACCACCTGTTTGAGCCAGCACGGCGTCAACATCGCCACGATGCAGCTCTACCGCTCGACGGCGGGCGGCTACGCCGTCATGGTGCTGGAGTGCGACGAGCCTATCCCGGACGAGATCGCCGGGCAGCTGGGCAGCCAGCCGGGCATCGTCAAGGTCACGATTCTGAATCTGTAAGGGGGCGGGAAAGATGGCATTTTCATCCGTGCATGAGATGATCGACCTCTGCAAGGAGAGCGGCAAGCCGCTGTATGAGGTTATCCTTGAGAGCGATCTGGCCGAAAGCGGCCTGACCCGCGCCGAAAGCGAGGCCGAGATGCACCGTCTGTGGGCAGTCATGCAGGCCACCAGCGACGGCTACTGCGGCGCAGACCGCTCGATGAGCGGCTTTGCGGGCGGCGACGCGGCCAAGGTCAACGCGGCAGCGGCGTGCGGCGTGCTCTACGCCGACGGCTACTTTGCCGACGTCATGGCCGAGGCACTGAAAACCGCCGAGTGCAACGCCTGCATGAAACGCATCGTGGCCGCGCCCACGGCGGGAAGCTGCGGCGTGCTGCCTGCGGTCCTGCTGCCGCTGCAGCGACGCGGGCTGGCCGACGAGGCCGCCGTGCACCGCGCCCTGTATATCGCTGCCGGGTTCGGGCAGGTCGTTGCCGCGCGTGCCACGCTGGCCGGGGCCGAGGGCGGCTGTCAGGCCGAGGTCGGCGCGGCCAGCGGCATGGCCGCCGCCAAAATGGCGCAGAGCGCAAAGGCCGTCAGCCTGCGGATGATTTTTTTCATCGTGTATCCTCCTTTTATAGGTGAACCAGGGGCTTGCGCCCATGAATCGCTGTGTATGTTCCTCATTTTAAGGCGGGAAGCGCCGACTGTCAACCTCGCGGGCCGTTTTGGCATGGATTCACAGCGCCTTCCTGCGTATAAAACGAATGAAAAGCAGGGATGATAATATTCGTGGAAAAAACGGCGAACTGCCCCGATGGATGGAAATCGCCATAGACAGCCCCATTCGGCAGACTGTCGTTGCTCAATTTCAACTTCCTCAAATGTCCGTTACGGTTCAGCAGGGTGCCTCCTTGCTTTCCCCGTAAATGGAACATGGATAAACTTCCTTTCTTATTTCCGTAAATATGGCAGTTCATGCAAGAACCGTCGGTATCTTTGTTGTCGGCAATAACCCGTTCCTCGAAGGTATTGATCTCCCGCTCGCATAATTGGATCTTGTTCCATACCTCGTAGCCGGGTTCTATAAGCCGGTAGCTTATGTAACTATCCAGTTTCTCCGGAACTACTTGCCAGTAGAAAGAGGGGTAACGAAACCATTTACCCTTGATACGGGCGACTACGGTTATTTGCAGGCGGTTGCCCACTTCCTGCTCTAAAAGGCTTTCCCATAGGTTTAAAGGGAAAATAGCTTTCTTTCCGAAAGATAATTGTATCTCTTTTGATTTCCCTTTTAAGGTTACTTGCATAGCGTCCGCATCGTTTCTCAATAAGAAGTTGAGAGGGGCAATATTCGTGGGAATCATGATATCCGTATAATCGGGATACATGGGGATTGGGTCTGTGGTATCCTCTATTTGCTTCGGGGTAGGGGCACATCCTGCCAGCAAGCAGATTATCCAGACGAGGTAATAGGTTATGTTCTCTTTCATGATTCTTGCTTCTTTCATGGCTTACTCTCCTTTCCGGGCTCTGTGGT
>OODU01001124.1_pt1 | contig 27583 bp, 27 predicted proteins | sample 1671171 | NCBI WGS metagenome assembly OODU01 (sample SAMN06348129, study PRJEB24527) | human gut metagenome | biome: human gut; feature: ankylosing spondylitis patient; material: feces | host: Homo sapiens | place: China | collected 2015-10
CGGCCATGACCGTCATCAGGGAAAACAAAATCGCCAGCGTGCGCAGGTCGATGTAGCCGAGATACTGCGCATCCGGCAGAACAAAGAAGGCGGAGACAATGGCCAGCACAGCGGCTGCGGTGAGGACCGTTTCCTGCTGAATGAATTGTTTGAGTAGTTTCATAGAGACACATCCTTGTAATTGTAAAGGCAGCCCTGATGCGATGCCGGGCGGCCTTTTTCCGTATTTCAGAGCAACAGCTCAAACGACCCGATCATCAGCGGCATTCTTCAATGTGGAAGATCGCTACTTTCCCGAAGAACGGATTGCAAGTGCGTGCAGTTTCCGGCTCAAATCGGCCAGACACCATGCGATTGCCATACCGCCGGCAATTCCAAGAGCGGCCAGAAAGGTCTGTTCTCCGAAATGCTCTGCAGCAGACAAATCATTGGAGACGACTGCGTTCATGCAGTAGTAGAGGGTGCTTCCGGGAATGAGGGGAATGGCAGCGGTGATGAAGAAAGGCGTAGAGGGTGCATTGCAGCATCGGGCAAGAATTTCGGCATACAGAGCGGCACAGAAACCGGCCAACAGATTGGCAAGAAAGACGCTGTGCAGGGTGTTGGCGGCAAGAAGATAAGCCAGCCATGCCAGAAGTCCGCCTACACCGGCGGCGGGTAAGTAGCGCCGGTTCAGATTGAAGATCAGTCCGAAACCGACCGAACCAAGGGCAGCACTGAGCAACTGCGAAAAAACCTGTATCATGCGGAAATTCCTCCCATCAACCAGATGGCGGCCATCATGCCGAGTGCAAGGGTGGCGGCCATCAGAATGGCTTCCACCAGTCGAAGAGAGCCGGAAATAATGTCCCCAAGTAAGATGTCCCGGATGGAATTTGTCAGCATGATGCCGGGAATCAGCAGCATGATGATACCAATCAGAACTTTATCGGCATGAAACTGCATCCCAAAGCGGCAGAGCAGCAGAGTGGAGACACCGCTGAGAAATGATGCTATAAACTGAAATTCTACGCCATTCATACAAAAAGGCGAGAGATAGCGCTCCATCCAGCAAATCAGAACGGCAATGCCGCCGGCCAGCAGGCCGTCCCAGAGATTTCCACCAAAGAAGATGGCAAAACTGGAAGCAGCCAACACACTGCCGGCAAGATGCAGTCTTGGGTCCGGATGCTGTGCCAGAATGGCATTCAGCTGGCGCTGAAACTCTTCTATGGAAGGAGGCGCTGTGCAGATACGGCGGCTGAGCGCATTGAGCTTTTCCAATGTCAGCAGGTCATTGCTGGCAGCGTGACGCAGGCGGCGGGTCTCGGTCTGCGGCGGCAGCGAGGGCATGGTAAGCGTGACCACGATGCTGGATGTGATCACGAATACATTCACATCTTCTGCCCCATAGGCGATTGCGATCCGGTTCAAAGTGTCCTCAACGCGGAATACTTCTGCGCCGCTGTTTTGTAAAGCTTCGCCCATTTGGACCAGAATGTGGAGAAAATGACTGATCTCGGTCTCTTCCACAATATCACGCTCTTTTCATCTCGGTTTCCACATTATTATAGCGGGTGGACTGGCAGAACGCAAGACGCTGCAGGGACAGAGAGACTTTTTGACAACTGCATTGTTTACGCGGGCAATGGATCGCCTGGTTCTGAAGAAACGGCTTGCATCGTTCTGTCACAGCGAAAGACTACGATTGGAGAAGAAAAAAATTGAATCCAGTGCAAACGATTTTGCCGAGAATTGCATGAAATATTATAAAAGTATTATTCTTTTATGAATTTTAGCACTCTACTATTGACACTGCTAATAAACAGTGTTATAACAGTGGCGTGCTCAGGAGAAAGGGGCATGAGGGAACCGCAAGGCTCCCGGGAAGACTCCGCTCCTGATGCACGATCTTGATTTTGTGCCCGACCCGAACGCCGGGATTGGAGGGTTGTTTTATGTTTATGCCTGCTGTTTTCCATGAAAATCTGTTCGATGATTTCTTTGATCCGTTCTGGAACGACGGTGCGCTGGAGCGTGCAATGAATCGTGAAGAGCGTGAGACCTTCGGCAAGCGCGGCGCAAACATGATGAAAACCGATGTGAAGCAGACCGCCGATGGCAACTATGATGTGGCTGTTGACCTGCCCGGCTGCAAGAAGGAAGACGTTCAGATGGAGCTGAGCGATGGCTACCTGACCATTCAGGCCGTCCGCAGCCACTCCAATGACGAGAAGGACAACGATGGCCGTTATCTGCGCCGTGAGACCTTCTCCGGTACCTGTGCCCGCAGCTTCTATGTGGGTGATGCCGTGAAGAAGGAGGACATCCACGCAAAGTTCGAGGATGGCGTCCTGCACATCGTGATGCCCGCACCGCAGCAGCAGAAGGCTCTGCCTGCGAATCCCAATCTCATTGAAATCGAGTAACGTTTGTGCATCAGTGTGAGGAACACCGGCGCATAGAACCAACCCCCGGAGAACCGTAAAAAGCTCTTCGGGGGTTTTTGTATTCTGACCTCTCTACTTGATGGGATGAATTATTTCCGACTTGTCAGCCGGTTGAGCAGCATCACAGCCAGGACAATGACACCAATGACGAGAAGAATGCCGACCATGCCGATGAGCATCATGGGCAGGGTGGTCATCCACGAAGAAAGATGAAGCATAAGTGTACCTCCGTTAAGCCATCAGGGTCAGAATCAGGCCGCCTGCAATGACGGATGCGATCTGCCCCGAAACGTTGACGCTGATGGAGTACATCAGCAGGAAATTCTGGTTATCTTCTTCCAATCCCATCTTGTTGACCACACGGCCGCTCATGGGGAAGGCGGAGATGCCGGCTGCACCGATCATCGGGTTCAGTTTTTTGCCTTCGGGCAGGAACAGGTTCAGCAGCTTTGCAAACAGCACGCCGCCTGCGGTATCAAAAACGAAGGCTACCAGACCCAGTGCAAGGATGAGCAGGGTATCGGGCCGGACAAACTTGTCAGCGGTCATCTGTCCGGCCACGGTCAGGCCCAGCACGATGGTGATGAGGTTTGCCAGCACATTCTGCGCGGTTTCGCTGAGGGCGTTCAGTACGCCGCACTCCCGCAGCAGGTTGCCGAACATCAGAAAACCAACTAGAGCTACGCTGGCAGGAGCTACCATACCGGCAATGATGGTTACCACAATGGGGAACAGAATCTTCGTCAGCTGGCTGACATTGCCCTTTTCATAGGGCATCCGGATGCGGCGGTCCTTCTGGGTGGTCAGCAGTTTAATGACCGGCGGCTGCACGATGGGCACCAGAGCCATATAACTGTACGCTGCCACCATGATGGCACCAAGGTACTGGGAGTTGAGGGTGTTAGCTACAAAAATGGCGGTGGGACCGTCCGCTGCACCAATGACAGCGATGGAAGCAGCATCCTTCAAATCAAAGAAGAAGCCTGCTAGAAACAGGGTGAAGAAAATACCAAACTGCGCTGCGGCACCAAAGAGCATGAGCCACGGTTTTTCCAGCAGGGGGCCAAAGTCGATCATAGCACCAATGCCGATGAAAAGCAGCAGGGGAAACAGCTCGTTGGACATGCCTGCTTCAAACAGGGCAGAAATGGGGCCTACGGTATCGCCCTGCGTGATGGCACCGGACAGCGGCAGATTGACCAGAATGGCACCAAAACCCATGGGTAAAAGCAGGCTCGGCTCCATTTTTTTGGCGATGGCAAGGTAGATGAGCAATGCACCAATGCCCCACATCACCACCATCTGCCAAGTCAGGTTTCCAAAATTGGAAAACAGACTTGCGAATGTGTTCAGAAAGTTCATAGTTTTCTTGCCTCCTATTGTGCTCCGGTACGGTGACAAGAAAAAGAGACTCCTGCCACAGCACCTTGTCTGTGACAAAAGTCTCAAGCGAACACATGACATCGGGCATTTCTGCCGTGATGACGCTGCCATGCAGCAGTCTCCCGAAGAATAAGCCGGAACACTGCCCTTTACTCCCTTTTATCAGATGTATTAAAACAGAATATGGGAAAACTGTCAAGAAAAATACAGAAATCTTTTCTGTATCTTATGAGGGTCCTTCCGCTGTGGTTCACGCAAGCTGATTACAGCAAAGCATTTCTGGAAGCCCATCGAGAGAAAATCACTCTGCACAAGGCGGCCCCGGAGAGCTGCGATAAGCCCTCCGGGGCCATTTTTGTTTTCCGACATCTTTCCGACAGTGGGAAAGCGTGGTAGAATAGGAGCAAAGCTGATATATGATCAACAGGAGGGGGAAAATCAAGATGGAAACGGTCTATATCGCAGGCGGATGCCTTTGGGGCGTACAGCATTTTTTTGACACAGTGCCTGGTGTACAGATGACTGAAGCCGGCAGAGCCAACGGAACAACGAGTTCTCTGGATGGCCCATACGATGGATATGCAGAATGCGTAAAAGTGGTCTATGATGAGAAAAACACAAGCATTTCAGAACTGATGGCACACCTGTTTGAGATCATCGACCCCTACAGCCTGAACAAACAGGGCGTGGACGTTGGAAAAAAGTACCGGACAGGGCTGTACAGTACAGATCCCAGACATCTGGAAGAAGCAAGAGCTTTTATAAACGGCCGGGAGGACCGGGACAAGATCATGCTGGAAGTGCTGCCGCTGACAAATTATGTCCGGAGCGCTGAGGAGCATCAGCACCATCTGGAACGGCACCCTGAAGACTGCAGTTACTGCCATATCCCGGATGCTGTCCTGAACAGATACAGAAATCAGTAAATATGCGATCCTACCATTGCAGTAACACCAATGGAAAGTATCAGGAGCAGGAGAGTGCTCCGCTGGTGCGGGAATTTCTGGCGGATACCGGCATGACGGCGGCGCAGATCGAACGGGTGGCCTATCTGGTGGGGGCACCACTGATGGTTCTGGATGTGGCGCTTGGCTGAGAGAGCAAAGTGGCTTCTCAATGGTAAAATAACGGAAAACACCCCTGTGAGCTTTTTTAAACTCACAGGGGTGTTTTTAGGCGTTGGGGTCGGTCAGCACAAAGGTCAGCTCGGCGGTGGCGGCGCACTTGCCGTCCACCCACGCCGAGGCCTTGCCCACGCCCACCGGGCCGTGCTGCTCTACCAGTTCACAGTGCAGGGTGAGCACATCGCCGGGGGTGACCTGCTTGCGGAAGCGGGCATTTTTGATGCCGCCGAAGAGGGCCAGTTTGCCCTTGTTCTCCGGCAGACTGAGCGCTGCAACGGCACCGGTCTGGGCCAGCGCTTCCAGAATGAGCACTCCCGGCATCACCGGCTGGCCGGGAAAATGTCCGCAGAAAAATTCCTCATTGCGGCTCACGCACTTGCGGCCGATGGCCCACTGGCCCGGCTCGTAGTCCAGAATGCGGTCCACAAGGGCAAAGGGATAGCGGTGCGGCAGAAGCGCCGCGATCTCCTCACTGTTCAGGGCGTTTGCGTCTGCACGCACGGTGCGGGGTTCTGCCATGGGTCAGCCCTCCCATCTGCGCAGGGCGATGCAGGCGTTGTGCCCGCCAAAGCCCAGACTGTTGCTCAGTGCGTAGGTCATGGCCTGCGCACGGCCAGTGTTCGGCACATAGTCCAGATCACATTCGGGATCGGGCTGCTCATAGTGGATGGTGGGCGGCGCAAACTGGTCATGCAGGGCCAGCGCTGTAAATACGGCTTCGATGCCGCCCGCACCGCCCAGCAGATGGCCGGTCATGCTCTTGGTGCTCACCACAGTCAGCTGCTTTGCGTGTTCGCCGAACACCGCATGGATGGCGGCGGTCTCGCAGGCATCGTTCATGTGGGTGCCGGTGCCGTGGGCGTTGATGTGGTCCACCTGCTCCGGTGCGATGCCTGCATCCGCCAGCGTCAGCGCCATGCAGTCGATGGCACCTGCGCCGCCGGGGGCAGGTGCGGTGAAGTGGTAGGCATCGCAGTTGGCACCGTAGCCCACCACCTCGGCGTAGATGTGCGCACCGCGGGCACGGGCATGTTCCAGCTCTTCCAGCACCAGCACGCCGCTGCCTTCGCCCATCACGAAGCCGCCGCGCCGTGCGTCAAAGGGCAGGCTGGCTGCATCCGGATCGGTCGCGGTGGAAAGCGCTTTCATGCTGGTAAAGCCGCCGATGCCCAGAGCGCTGATGCAGCTCTCTGCACCGCCGCAGACCATGGCGGTCTCGTAGCCGTCACGGATGCGGTGGAAGGCATCGCCTACGGCATTGGTGCCGCCGGCGCAGGCCGTCACCGGGCAGGTGCACATGCCCTTCAGACCAAAGCGGATGGCCACCTGCGCCGCTGCCATGTTGGCAATGGACATGGGCACGAAATAGGGGCTTACCTTTTCCATGCCCTTTTCTTCACCGCGGGTGTGCTGCTCCTCAATGGTGGGCAGACCGCCGATGCCGCTGGAAAGGATGACACCGATCTGTTTGGCTTCCGCTTCGGTGTCCAGACCGCTGTCTGCAACCGCTTCAGCGGCGGCAGCAAGGGCCAGAACGGTAAAGCGGGCCATCTTGCGGGCTTCCTTTTTGTCCACGATGGTTTCCGGGTCAAAGCCCTTCACCTCGCCTGCCAGCTTACATTTAAAATCGGTGGTATCGAACTGGGTAATGGGGCCGATGCCGCATTTGCCCGCTTTGGCAGCGGCCCAGCTGTCGGCGGTGTTGTTGCCCAGCGGGTTCACGGTGCCAAGGCCGGTGATCACGACTCTGCGTTTTTCCATGAGAGTTTTCTCCTTTTACATTGCCATGCCGCCGTCTGCACAGAGCACCTGCCCGGTGAGATAGCTGCTTTGTTCTGCGGCGAAAAATGCCACTGCATTTGCCACATCCTCCGGCTTTCCTGCGCGGCCTGCGGGGATGCCCTTTGCCATTTCGGCACGGACGGCTTCCGGCAGGGCGGCGGTCATGTCGGTCTCGATAAAGCCCGGCGCGACCGCATTCACGGTCACATTGCGGCTTGCCAGCTCGCGGGCAAGGCTTTTGGTCAGGCCGATCAGGCCCGCCTTGCTGGCGGCGTAATTGGTCTGGCCGGCGTTGCCCCGCAGGGCCACCACACTGGAAAGGTTCACGATGCGGCCCCAGCGCTGGCGCACCATGCGGCGGGCGGCCTCCTTGCAGCAGAGGAACGCACCCTTGAGGTTTGCGTTCAGCACTGCATCGAAGTCCTCTTCGCTCATGCGCAGGATCAGATTATCGCGGGTAATGCCCGCGTTGTTCACAAGGATATCCACCCGGCCAAAGGCGTTCACCGCCTGTTCAAAGAGCACTTTGCAGCCCTCGGCAGTGGAAACATCGGCCTGCACAGCCACAGCATTTGCGTTTTCGGCCTTGCACAGAGCCACCGTCTGGGCAGCTGCAGCTTCGCCGTGGCAGTAATTCACCACGACATTGCAGCCCTGCTTTGCCAGCTGGATGCACACAGCCCGGCCAATGCCCCGGCTTCCGCCAGTAACAACGGCGGTGCGGATGATCGTTTCTTCGCTCATAGCTCTTCCTTCCATGCTGTCAGTGCGGCGTTCAGCTGCTCCGGGGTCTCCACCGAAGCGCAGACCACGCCGGGCAGGGTCTTTTTCACAAAGCCAGCCAGAGCACTGCCCGGGCCGACTTCCAGAATATGGTCTACGCCCAGCTCACCGAGGCGGTGGAGCGTATCTTCCATGTAAACGCTGCTCTGCACCTGCTTCACGAGCAGGGCGGGGATGCTGTCGGCGTCAGCCTTTTCACGGCCAAGGCAGTTGAACAGCACCGGCACCTGCATCTCGCCAAAGGACTCAGATGCAAAACGCTTTGCCAGTGCATCCCCGGCGGGGGCCATGAGGCGGGTGTGGAACGGGCCGCTCACCTTGAGCGGGATGCAGCGGCGGGCACCGGCTTCTTTGGCCAGTGCGGCGGCTTTGTCCACAGCGGCTTTCTCGCCGCCGATGACCAGCTGACCCGGGCAGTTGTAGTTGCAGATCTGCACACAGCCGAGCTGTGCAGCCTGCTCACAGCAGGCTGCAAGTGCCTGCCGGTCAAGGTTCAGCACGGCGGTCATGCCGCAGTCAATGCCCTTTGCAGCTTCGGCCATGGCTTTGCCACGGTAAGCGGCCAGCTCGATGGCCTGCTTTGCGGTGAACACCCCGGCAGCTTCCAGCGCGGAGTATTCGCCCAGCGAAAGCCCGGCCACATAAGCGGGCTTTACGCCCTGCTGTGCCAGCACTGCGGTCACGCCGCAGGCAAAGGCCACCATGCAGGGCTGGGTGTATTCGGTCTGATTCAAAAGGCCGTCCGGATCCTCAAAGCAGACGCGGTGCAGATCGAAGTCCAGCTCTGCACTGTCAAATGCCGCCCGGAACGCGGGAGAGCCTTCGTAAAATTCTTTGCCCATGCCGGGGTGCTGTGCCCCCTGACCGGCATATAAAACGGCAAGCTTCATTGATTTTGCCTCCATTCGGTCACAAGTTCATCCATCAGCTTCTGCACCGTGCGCATCCGGTCCAGCCTGCCCACGTTGGCTCCGCAGAAGAACAGGCCCTCCTCCACATTGCCCTTTACGGCTTCGATGAGCGCGTGGGTGATGCAGTAGGGCACCTTGGCGGGGTCGCAGGTCTTCAGGCAGCGGGCACAGTGCCGGGGAGGGAAGCGGGTCCCCTCTGCCAGCGCCTGCACCAGCGGGGTGTTCAGTGCACGGCCCGGCATTCCCACCGGGCTGTGGATGATCCGTACATCCTCGGGCCGGGCGTTCAGCAGAACGTCCTTGTAGCCCTGGGATGCGTCACACTCGTAGGTGGTGATAAAGCGGGTGGCAAGCTGTACGCCCGCAGCGCCCATTGCGGTAAAGTGGGCCATATCGGCACCGGTATACACGCCGCCTGCCACAAACACGGGGATGCTGTGGCCAAACTGTGCTTCAAAGGGCTTTACCTCGGCCAGCACCTCGGGCAGAATGTCATCGAGGGTCTGGCATTTGCCTGCCAGCAGGTCATCTTCGGCAAAGCCGAGGTGTCCGCCTGCCTTGCAGCCTTCGATCACCACAAAATCAGCGGTGCGGCCAAACTCTTTGGCCCAGCGGCGCAGGATGAGCTTTGCGGCTCTTCCGCTGGAAACGATGGGCGCGATGGCAACATCCGTTGTGCCCACGATGCCGGGCAGCTCCAACGGCAGGCCCGCGCCGGACACCACCGCGTCCACGCCCGCTTCCACAGCGGTGCGGATTGCGGCCGCATAATCCTGCGTTGCCACCATGGCGTTGATGGCTACCATACCGGCACCCTTTGCGATCTCCTTTGCTTTTTTAATTTCCGCTGTCAGGGCACGGTGGTTGGCGCTTGCCGGGTCGCGGGCAAAGTCCGGCTCCCGGTAGCCTGCATCGGCGGTGGAGATGCACCCCATGCCGCCGCAGGCTGCAACAGCACCGGCCAGCCCGCCAAGGGAAACGCCCACACCCATGCCGCCCTGTAAGATAGGCACAGACAGGGCCTTTCTGCCGAGGGTCAGCATTCGGTGCTCAGCGCGGCAATGCGCTGCCTCCCGCCGTTCCACAGGTCTGCAAGAATATCCGCCACCGGGCGCACCTCGTGCAGCATGCCTGCCACCTGACCGGCCATCAGGCTTCCGGTGGTGGTGTCGCCCTCAAACACGGCGCGGCGCAGGCTGCCAAGGGTGTATTTTTCCAGCTCCATCTTGTCGGCACCGGCGTTTTCCTGCCGGACATATTCGCGGCTCATTCGGTTTTTCAGCACTCGCACCGGCGCACCCACGCTTCGGCCGGTCACGATGGTATCGCTGTCCTTGGCCTTGAGCAGGGCGGCTTTGTAGTTTTCATGGATGGGGCACTCCTCGCTCACCAGCAGGCAGGTGCCTACCTGCACGCCGCAGGCACCCAGAGCCAGAGCTGCTGCCAGCTGGCGGCCATCGGCGATGCCGCCAGCTGCAATGACGGGTACATTTACGGCATCCACCACCTGCGGCACCAGCGCCATGGTAGCCATTTCGCCCACATGGCCGCCGCTCTCGGTGCCCTCAGCAATGACAGCATCGATGCCCAGCGGCTCCAGATGCTTTGCCAGCACGGCGGCGGCGACAACCGGAATCACCTTGATGCCTGCCGCTTTCCACGCGGGGATATATTTGCCTGGGTTGCCTGCACCGGTGGTCACAACGGGCACGCCCTCTTCCACCACGATCTTGGCAAACTCATCTGCCTGTGGATGCATGAGCATGATGTTCACGCCAAAAGGCTTGTCGGTCAGCTCTTTGCAGCGGCGGATGTTCTGGCGCAGGGTGTCGGCGTTCATGCCGCCCGCACCAATGATGCCAAGCGCACCCGCGTTGGAGCAGGCGGCGGCAAACTCGCCGGTGGCAATGTTGGCCATGCCGCCCTGAATGATGGGGTATTTTGTGCCTAGAATTTCATTTAAAAGTTTCATAGTTTTATCCTATCGGTAAGCGTCCTCGCCCTCTCAGTCTCGCTCTGCTCGACAGTTCTCCCAAGGGGAGAGCCCTTGGCAGTACGGTAAACTTTTCGGTTTTGCCAAAGGCTCCCACTTTGGAGGAGCTGTCACCGAAGGTGACTGAGAGGGCGAGCCCGTTTGCCGAACATGATTTTTACTCTTTGTATTGAAAAATTGTGCCGCCCCATGTCAGGCCGCCGCCAAAGCCGATGCAGGCCAGAAGCTGGCCCGGCTGCAGCTGCCCGTTCTCGGCAAGCTCGTTCAGGGCTACCGGGATGCTGGCGGCGCTGGTGTTGCCGTGGCGGTCCATGTTCTTGTAGAACTTTGCCGGGTCGGCCTTCAGCGCCCGCACGCAGTGGTCGATGATGCGGCTGTTGGCCTGATGGCAGACCACCCACTCAAGATCATCGAGGGTCAGCTGTGTTTCATCCAGCACAGTGTGCAGGCACTTGGGCAGGGCATCCACTGCAAAGCGGAATACGGCCTTGCCGTCCATGGTGATGGGCGCAGAACCTGTGCGGTTCGGCCCGCCCGCATGGAGAACATCGCTGCCGCGCGCGCCCAGCGTCAGAGCAAAGGGAGTGTCCGACAGCTGAAAAATGGCAGCACCGGCTCCATCCCCAAACAGTACACAGGTGGAGCGGTCGGCGGGGTCCATCAGGCGGGAAAGGGCTTCGCACCCAATGACGAGGGCATACTGTCCACCCAAAGTTGTCAGCAGTCCCCGCGCCACGGCTATGCCGTAGAGGAAGCCGGAACAGGCCGCGTTGACATCCAGCGCAGGCCGGTCCTCGGGAAGGCCCAGCGCCGCCTGCACCTGACAGGCTACACTGGGGGTCGCGTCTGGGGCGGACAGGGTGGCACAGATGCAGCACCCGATCTGCGCAGGGGCAAGGCCGCTGCGGGCCAAAGCCTGCTTTGCGGCGGAAATGGCCAGCGTGGCGGCAGATTCATCCTCCGTGCACCAGTGCCGGGTGCGGATGCCGGTGCGGCTGGTGATCCACTCGTCACTGGTATCCACCATGCGGCTCAGATCTTCGTTGGTGACCGTTCGGCCGGGGATGGCCCCGCCGGTGGCGATCAGCTGTAAACCACTCATGCGTTCCTCGTTTCTCCGATCTGGCGGTATTTTTTATAGCGCTGGTCGGCCAGCTGGCGGCCGCTCATGCGGCACAGCTCTTTCAGGTGCACCCGCAAAGCAACATCCAACTGTTCAAATAAGGCTGCGTGGCTGCGCTGTGCGCCGCCCAACGGTTCCGGGATCACCTGCTCCACGATGCCATCGCTGTACAGATCCTGCGCGGTCAGCTTCATCATCTCGCAGGCTTCGCCGCTGCGGGAAGCATCCTTCCACAGAATGCTGGCAAAGCCCTCGGGGCTGAGCACCGAGTAAACGGCATTTTCCAGCATGAGGATGTGGTTTGCCACACCCAGTGCCAGCGCACCGCCGGAAGAGCCTTCGCCGGTGACAACGGCAATGACCGGCACGGTCAGGCCGCTCATTTCCATCAGGTTGCGTGCAATGGCTTCGCCCTGACCGCGCTCCTCGGCATCCTTGCCGGGGTAAGCGCCCGGCGTGTCAATGAAGGTGATGATGGGCCGGCCAAACTTTTCGGCCTGCTTCATCAGGCGCAGGGCCTTGCGGTAGCCCTCCGGCCCCGGCATACCAAAGTTACAGGCCAGATTTTCTTCCAGTGTGCTGCCCTTGCGGTGGCCGATGACCGTCACCGGCAATCCGTGAAAACGGGCGATGCCGCCCAGAATGGCAGGGTCTTCCTTGCACTGACGGTCGCCGCGCTGCTCAAAGAAGTCGGTGAACAGGGCAGAAACGGTCTCATCAATGTGGGGGCGCTCCGGGTGCCGGGCCAGAAACACCCGATCCTCGGCGGTCAGCGGGCCGCAGGTGCGCAGGATCTCGTCCTCTTCCACAGCCAGCTCTGCCAGCTCGGAGGCATGGGCCGTGATGGCATCCATCTCGTTGCCGCTGCCTTTCAGCGCGGCGATCTGGGCATCCAGCGGAGCCAGCTGCTCTAAAATTTCCTTGATCATTCGTGTTTTCCTCCTGCATGGAGCTGCAAGACCTGGATCAGGGTATCCCGCAGCTGGCTGCGGGGCACCACCTGATCCACAAAGCCGTGCTCCATCTGGAACTCGCTGCGCTGGAATCCGGCAGGCAGCTTTTCGCCAATGGTCTGCTCAATGACCCGCGGACCTGCAAAGCCGATCAGCGCGCCAGGCTCTGCCAGCATGATGTCGCCAAGGCTTGCAAAGCTGGCCGTCACACCGCCGGTGGTGGGGTGGGTGAGCACACTGATGTACAACCCGCCCTTTGCCGAAAAGCGCTGGATGGCGGCACTGGTCTTTGCCATCTGCATCAGGCTGAAAATGCCCTCCTGCATCCGCGCGCCGCCGCTGGCCGAAAAAATAACCAGCGGCAGATGCTTTGCGGCGGCGTACTCGATGGCGCGGGTGATCTTGTCGCCCACGGCAGTGCTCATGCTGCCCATGAAAAAGCGGCTGTCCAGCACGGCGGCCACGCAGGCCACCCCGCCGATGCGGCCGGTGGCCGTTACAGCGGCTTCGCGCAGGCCGGTCTTGTTCTGGGCGGCGGCAAGCTTTTCACGGTAGCCCGGAAAATGCAGCACATCCTGTGGAGGCAGGTCTGCATCCAGTTCCCGGAAGCTGCCGTGGTCCAGCACCAGACTGAGCCGGTAGTACCCGCCAATGGGCATGTGGTAGCCGCAGTTGGGGCAGACGTAAAGGCTTCTTGCCCACAGGGTGCGTGCGGCGCGGCGGCCGCACTGCTTGCACTCCACAAACTGCTGCTCGTGCCAGACGGCACCGGCATCCCGCTTGGCCTTCAGCTGGAAGGTGCGCTCCCGCATTCGGCCGGGGAAAAGATCTCGGATATCGTTCATTGCTTTTTGCCTCAGATATGTGCGGTGATGTAGTTGTAGATATCGCCCACGGTCTTGAGCTTTGCCAGCTCTTCGTCCGGGATGGACACGCCGCAGGCGTCTTCCAGAGCCATGTTCAGCTCCACGGCATCCAGACTGTCGGCCTCCAGATCCTCGGTCAGGCTGGCCTCCATGGTCACCTTGTCCTCGTCGCAGTTCAGGGTATCAACAACGATCTTCTTCATTTCTTCAAACGTCATGGTAGTAGTCTCCTTTGATTTGTTTTGAATATCTAAATTTTTTGAAGTTTCTTGCGAACACGACCATTATAGCCGAATCGTTGGATAAGTCAAGAATAATAGTTAAAATATTTTATCTTTTACAATTCTGACACAGTTTTCTTCCTTTTATATATTGTCCTCTTTTACGCCGGTGTGCAGTGTGGTATACTTGACCCAGCAGTCTGAGAACAGTGTTTCCCTGTGAGGGAAAGGAGCCTTCCGATGATTACGATTTCAGAGCGCAGAGAGCATGAATCTGCAAAAAGTTTTGTTCTGCGGGTATTGATCGATAATATTATCAACACCCGTCTGGAGCCGGGTGAAAAACTGAACGAGCCGGAATTGTGCGAACAGCTGGGGGTGAGCCGCACCCCCTTCCGGGAAGCAGAGCTGGAGCTGGCGCAGCGGCGGCTCATTGAGATCCGGCCCAAGATCGGCACCTATGTTTCTCTCATCGATGCAGAGCTGGTGGAAGAAGTGCGCCATCTGCGCGCTGTGCTGGAAGCAGAGATCGCCCGCATGGCGTGCGAAAAGCTGACCCCGGCGGATATCGACCAGCTGTGGGAGAACGTAGCGCTCTGGCGCATGTACATTGAGCGTGCACAGGAAGAAAAGATCTTTGAGCTGGACAAGGGGTTCCACCGGCTGCTTTATGTGCAGTGCGGCTGCCCGTACTGGTACGATCTGGTGGAAAATCTGGCTCCGCATTTTGACCGCACCACCATCCTCAGCTTCCGCTGCAGGCCCGCAAAAACGATCTACGAAGATCACGTCAGCCTGCTGAAAGCCATTGAACAGAAGGATGCGGCGGCAGCACACCGCATTGCCGGGCAGCATATGCAGCGCTACACGGAGAACCTTTCTGCGATCCGGGAAGCATTCCCACACTATTTCAAAGCCTGAAACAACCGTATCACGTTCAGAAATGCCGTATCTATGCCAAAAGATGCGGCATATTTTTGTGCAGTTTTTTGCCGGAAGCGGCTTGACAGAGATTGTGAAATGTTATATATTTTAGTCAATGAAATATATAACATAAAAGCCGGATCTCCAAATCAGGAAGAAAGGTGGATACCATGAAAAAACAATACGATGTGGTCATCATCGGTGCGGGTGTCGTGGGCAGCGCCATTGCACGCGAACTTTCGCGCTACAAATTGAGCATTGCAGTGCTGGAAAAAAATCTGGATGTCTGCAACGAGACCAGCGGCCGCAACTCTGCGGTGGTGCACGGCGGCTTTGCCAACCCCATTGGCAGCCTGAAAGCGAAGTGCTGCGTAGAAGGCAACAAGATCATGGGCCAACTGGCCGAAGAGCTGAACTTCCCGTTCAAGCGTTGCGGCAAGGTACTGGTGGGCAACACCCCCGAGGACATGGAGCAGCTGGGGCGCACCATGAAGCAGGGCGCTGTCAACGGCTGCACCGGCCTTGAGATGATCGATGAAGCAAAGCTGCACGAGCTGGTGCCAGCCGTGGTGGGCAAGTTTGCCATGTGGTCCAAAAACAGCGGCATCATGGACCCGTTCCTGTACACGGTGGCACTGGCCGAGAACGCACACGCCAACGGCGTGGACTTCTTCTTTGACCACAAGGTAGAGACTATCACCCGGGAAAATGAGCTGTACTACCTGCACACCGCTCACGGCGATTTCTGCACCCGCTGGGTGGTCAACGCCGCTGGTCTGGGCGCAAAGCAGATCTCCGACCTGCTGGGCCTGACCGGCTACCGTGTCATTGGCTCCCGCAGCAACTACATCATTCTCCACAAGCGCATGGGCAAGCTGCTGCCCATGCCGGTGTACCCGGTGCCCAGCAACACCTACATGGGCATCCACATCACCCCCACCGTGGACGGCAACGTGACTGTTGGCCCAGACGCGGAGAACACCGATGTGCTGGACGACTACAGCGTGCCGCAGGCCAACATGGACAGTCTGGCCGTGGAGGGCGCAAAGCTGTGGCCCCACATCTTCAAAAAGGATCAGATCCGCACTTTCGCCGGCATCCAGCCCAAGTGGGTGGATGAAAACGGTGCCATTCAGGACTGGAAGGTGGAGATCCGGGACGACGTGGCACCCAATGCCGTCAACCTCGTGGGCATTGAATCTCCGGGCCTGACCGGCAGCGTGCCGCTGGCCCGCTACGTCATCGGTCTGATGCAGGAGCGCGAAAAGTTTGAGGAAAACCCAGACTTTGACCCGCACCACAAGGGCATCGTCAAGTTTGCCGAGTGCACGCCGGAACAGCAGGCAGAGCTCATCGCGCAGGATCCCGATTACGGCGAGATGATCTGCAGCTGTGAGAAAGTGACCAAGGCCGAGATCCTGCAGGCCATCCACAACCCGCTGGGCGTTTCCACCATGACCGGCATCAAGTACCGCACCCGCGCCATGATGGGCGGCTGTCAGGGTGGCTTCTGCCAGATGAAGATCGAACACTTCATTGAGCAGGAGCTGGGCACCGAGCCGGAGAATGTGCGTTACAGCCGTCAGGGGTCATGGGTACTCACCGGCAATATGCGGAAGGAGGAGAACTGAGCGATGGAACAGAAAGACGTTGTGATTATCGGCGGCGGCCCTGCAGGTCTTGCCGCAGCGGTGGAGCTGCACAAGCAGGGCATCCGCAACATGATCATTCTGGAGCGCGAGGCGATGCTGGGCGGCATCCTGCGCCAGTGCATCCATGACGGTTTCGGTCTGGGCCGCTTCGGCGAGAGCCTGTCCGGCCCGGAATATGCACAGGCGTTCATTGATGAAGTGAACAAGCGTGAGATCCCTTACGAGACCAGCGCCACGGTGCTGAGCCTGACGGCGGATCGTGTCGTTACCGCCTCCACCCGCAGCGGCCTGCGCCAGTATCAGGCAAAGGCTGTGGTGCTCGCCATGGGCTGCAAGGAGCGCAGCCGCGGCGCACTGGGCATTCCCGGCGAGCGTCCGGCGGGCGTGTTCACCGCAGGCACCGCGCAGGCTTACATGAACCTCTACAACCGGATGCCCGGCAAGGAGGTCGTCATCCTCGGTTCCGGCGATATCGGCATGATCATGGCCCGCCGCATGACGCTGGAAGGCGCTCATGTGCAGGCAGTGTTCGAGCTGATGCCCTACCCCTCCGGCCTGCCGCGCAACATCGTGCAGTGTCTGGATGACTACAATATCCCGCTCTATCTCAGCCACACCGTCACCGAGATCCATGGCCGTGACCGTCTGACCGGCGTGACCATCTCCGAGGTGGACGCGAACCGTCGGCCCATCCCCGGCACCGAGAAGGAGTACAAGTGTGATACGCTGATCCTCTCCGTGGGCCTGATCCCGGAGAACAAGCTGCTGGAGGATGCCGGCATCGCCATTGACCCCCACACCAACGGCGCTGTGGTGGACGAGAACCTGCAGACCAACGTGCCCGGCGTGTTCTCTGCCGGCAATGTGCTGCATGTGCATGATCTGGTGGACTTTGTTTCCATGGAGTCCGAGGCACTGGCACGCCACGCTGCCGCCTACGTTGAGGGCAAGGGCATCGACCCCTGCACGCTGGACGTGAAGTGCGGCGAGGGCGTGGGCCACACCATTCCGCAGAAGGTCAGCGGCAAGAACGACTTCAGCCTGTCGCTGCGCGTGCGGAACCACTACCGTGACTGCCGCATCGTGGTGCGCCAGAACGGTGTGGAAGTTGCTGCCAAGAAGATGAAGAAAGCCATTCCTGCGGAGATGATCCAGTTCAAGGTCTCTGCTGCCAAGCTGCAGGAAACGGGCGCACTGGAGGTGTCGGTGGAATGAAAAAGCAATTTACCTGTATCGTCTGCCCCAACGGCTGCGAGATCGAAGCCGAAGTTGAAAATGGTCAGGTGATCTCGGTCACCGGTCACACCTGCCCCCGCGGCGAACAGTATGTCCGTCAGGAGCTGACTGCGCCCCGCCGCACCATCGCCAGCTCGGTGTTGGTCAAGGGCGGCGAGCTGCCTGTCACCAGCGTCCGCCTGACCAAGGCCGTCCCCAAGGATATGATCTTTCCGGTGATGGACGAGATCCGCAAGGTGGTGCTGACCGCCCCCGTCAAGGCGGGCACCATCGTGCTGCACAACGTCTGCGGGCTGGACAGTGACGTGATGGTCACCAAGAATGTGGATGCCTGCTGACCGGCTGAAATAAAGAAATACGGAAAAACAGTCCTGATCGTCTGCCTGCTTTTACAGCGGACACGGTCAGGGCTGTTTTGATGCTATAAACCTGTTGACATGATGTGGAAATGGGCTTATATCGGCCTCAACGTGGGAAAGGACTGCGGCAAACGCCAAAAGCGGGCAATGCCGCAGCACATGGCTGGTCTGTACAGGCGCGGCCCATGCACCGGGTGTGGAGCCTGCCAGCATTGCAAAAATACGGGCACAAAAAGAACTGTTTGCATTTTGGAAACGAGATGCTATACTATTGATTGTACATACAACGATGTAGATACAACTTCCTGCAATGAAGCCCGGAGGAGCCTATGGATATTACGGAACGAAAAATCACAAAGATCGCACGCGAAGCGGAAAAACTGGTCCTGCTCACGATGCGGGAGGAAGGGGTCGGCACAGCAGAGATCGACCTGATCCATGCAGTGCGGCATCACCCCGGCTGCACGCAGGCGCAGCTGGCGGAACTGCTGCACGCAGATAAGGCTGCCATTGCGCGGCGGACAAAAAATCTGGAAGCAAAGGGTCTTCTGATCCGCAGAGATGCCCCCAGCGACCGGCGCAGCCAGCTGCTGTACCCCACCAAAAAGGCGGAAAGCCTGAAATCCTCCAAGGCAGAGATCGAAGCGGCCTTTTACGAATACCTGACCAATGTGCTCACCGCCGAGGAAGCCGCTGCCTTTGCCGCTGCGCTGAATAAGCTGTACACAGCATCCAAGACCGAGAGCCGCGCGGGCTTCCCGCATTTCCGGAAAGCTGCAGGAGGTGAGGCTGCTCATGAAAAAGGATAAAACGTTCCGCCCGGACAGGGTGCTCTCCTATTTCAAAGCAGAGTGGCTCCCGCTGGTCTTTGTCACGCTGTCGGGCCTTGTGTATAACATCGGCCTGCTGGCAACGCCTTGGTTCGAGGGCCGGCTGGCCCAGTGCCTTGCCGACATTCTGGGCGGCAGCGAGACGGCGGCAAAAATGGCCATGCTGGTGCTGGCCTATATCGTGGTCACGCTGGCGGTGCAGGCGGCGCGCTTTATCAAGCGCTTTTATGTCCGCCGCTTTGCCAACAACATCAACCGCCGGATGAAGGGCATCCTGTATGCCAATCTGGTGCGGCAGAGCCGGGCGGCGCTGGAAAAAGAAGGCGCCGGTGAACTGATGACCAAGGCCATCTCGGATGTGGACGACTGCGTAGAGGGGATGCGCAAGTTCACCACCGAGATCTTTGATACCGGCGTGGCGCTGGTGGGTTATGCTGTGATGCTGCTGGTGTATGACTGGCGGCTGGCGCTGCTCAGCCTGCTGTTCACGCCGTTTTCCTACATGTGCGCGGCATGGATGAAAAAGCCGGTGCAGCGCGCCGGTGCGGCGTACAAAAAGGCGGCAAGTGCGCTGAGCGCTGCCACCCTCGACCGCGCCCGGAATGCTGTGACCTACCGCATTTACGGCTGTGAGGATGCCCGCGTAGAAAAGTACGAGGAAGCCCTGAACACCTACGAAAAAACAGCCGTGCGCAACAATGTGTGGCAGTCCGCTCTGCCGCCGCTGTATCTGGCAGCATCTGAGGCAGGCGTGCTGTTCATTTTGTGGTTCGGCTCTAAAAATGTGCTCGGCTCCGGCTGGAGCACATGGGACATTGCGGCGTTCACCACCTTCCTTTCCTGCTTCACGAAACTGGTGGTCAAATCCTCCAAAGTGGCAAAGCTGTTCAACTCGGTGCAGAAAGCCGAGGTCTCGTGGAAGCGCATCAAGCCGCTGATGAAGCAGCCGGAACAGCTGGAAGCCCTGCATATCCCGGCGGCGCAGGACGTGACGCTGGAAAACCTCTCCTTTTCCTATGGCGAAGGACCCATCTTTTCCGGCCTGAGCCTGACGGCGCACCCCGGTGATATCATTGGCGTCACCGGCCCGGTGGCCTGCGGCAAATCCACCTTCGGCAGGGTGTTCCTGTGCGAAGCACCCTACGGCGGCTCGGCAAAATTTGGCAAAACGGAATTTGCTGCCCTGACCCCGCGGCAGATCTCCGCCACCGTTGGTTACTTGGGCCATGATCCGGAGCTGAGCGCCGATACGGTGCAGAACAATGTTCTCTGCGGCAGTGAACAGGATGCCATGCCGTGGCTTGCTGCCGCTGCGTTGGACGGCGAAGTGCTGGCCATGGAGAACGGTGTGGATACCGTCATCGGCCCCAGCGGCACCCGCCTTTCCGGCGGTCAGGCCCAGCGCTTGGCACTGGCAAGAACGCTGGCCCACCCGCGCCCGGTGCTGATCCTGGACGACCCGTTCTCTGCGCTGGATCGCCATACCGAGGATACCGTGTTTGCCGATTTGCAGAGCGATGCAAAGGATAAGGTGGTCTTCCTCATATCGCACCGGCTGTACCACTTCCCGCAGATGCAGAAGGTGATCTTTATGGACGGCGGTAAAACCACCGTTGGTACCCATGCCCAGCTGATGGAAACGGTTCCGCTGTACCGCCAGTTGTACGAGAGCCAGACGGTGCAGAAAGAAGGCGATCTGGATGAAGAGTAAAAAGGATAACGGCGTATTTGAAGCCATCCGCATGGCCGCCATGTCGCATCATCTGCTCACGGCGGGCACCATCCTGTGCGTGGCGGCATCGGTGGTGGCATCACTGTTGCCGCCGCTGCTGCTGGCCGGTATCATTGACCGGCTCACCGCAGGCATCCCGCTCACCTTTGCAGCAGTGCTGCTTTACTTTGGCAGTCTGGCGCTGGAAGGGGGGCTTTCCTCCGCGCAGGAAAGCCTGCTGGTGCTCTTTGGCCAGAAAATGACCCACGCGCTGCGGTCGGAAATGTCCCGGAAGCTTACCCGGCTGCCCGCAAGCACGCTGGCAGGCCAGAACCCCGGCGAGGTGGCGGCACGCTTTTCCGGCGATGTGGACACGGTGGAAGCGCTGTTCACCTCCGGCATCATCAGCATGGCGGCAGATGCCTGCCGCATCATTTCCATCATGGCGGTCATCGCGGTAAAAAACACCGGCATTGCGCTGGTGCTGCTGCTGGTGCTGCCGCTGTTTGCGGTGTTCACCCGCCATGTGCAAAAGCGGATGCTGGCCGCACAACTGGATAACCGCCGTGCCGTTGCGGCTGTCTCCGGTCAGGTGCCGGAGACGCTGCACAACATCCGCACCATCCGGGCGCTGGGGCTGGAAAGCTATAGGGAACGCCGCTATGACCGCTGCATCGGCGAGAGCTACGCCGCTATGGAGCGCACCAATTTTTACGATGCCATCTATTCGCCGGTGGTGCTGGCGCTGAACGCGGTGGTGGCAGGCATCGTGATGCTGCTTTCCGCTTCCGGCAATGCCATGGTGCTTACATTCTTTGGGATGTCGGTGGGCACCTCGGTGGCGATCATCAACTACATTTCCCGCATTTTTGCTCCCATTGAAAGCCTCGGCATGGAGATCCAGACCATCCAGTCGGCCATGGCGGGTGTCAAGCGCATCGATGCGTTTCTCGCTCAGCCGGAGCGCACGATCCCTGCCGAGCGCCGGACCGCTGCGCGCGGGGATGTGGAGCTTGCGCATGTGACCTTCGGCTATGGCGAAAAGCCCGTCCTGAGTGATTTCTCCATGACGGTAAAGAAGGGCGGGCAGGTCACGCTGGTGGGCCGCACCGGTGCGGGCAAGAGCACGGTGTTCAAGCTTCTGCTGGGCCTGTACCAGCCGCAGGCGGGCACTGTTACCATTGGCGGCGTGGATGTGGCACGCATCACCGACCGCGAGCGCCGCACCTGCATCGGTTGCGTGGAGCAGCATTTCTCCCGTGTGCCGGGCACCGTGCTGGAGCAGATCACGCTGGGCGATCCGCAGATCACTGCAGAGATGGCATGGAATGCGGCAAAGCTTGCGGGCATTGACGAAGCCATTCAGGCCCTGCCGGAAGGCTGCGACACCGTTTGCAGCGATGGCATGTTCTCGCAGGGCGAGTGGCAGCTGCTGTCCATTGCCCGCGCTGCGGCGGCGGACCCGGCTGTGCTTTTGCTGGACGAGGTCACGGCAAATCTGGACGCTGAAACGGAAGCCCGTGTGCTGGAAGCACTGCGCCGCGCCTCTGCAGGCCGCACGGTGATCTCAGTCTCCCACCGCATTTACGAAAACCTGGGCGGCAGAACGGTGAAGATCGAGCCGCAGAGCATGTGAACCGAAACATTTTTCGCGATGCACGAAAAACGTTTCATCTCTTGACAGAACAGGCGCTGTGCTGTAAAGCAAGGCGCGAAAGCTGGGCAAAGCTCGTCTCGTTCTTTCAGGAGTGGTAAGGAAGATCAAAAATCTGTTTTTTCATGTCAGACATGAAGATACTTCTTGTTCTTTCGCAGAGAAAGGAATATAATGGGAGAGATAAGATCACCAGCATGCACATGATAAAACTTGGAGTGCGCTCAAGGTCAAGAGGAAGATGATTTCTTTCCCGGCAGGACTGTGCTATACTGACAAAAAAATCTCCGGGTGCAGCGCAAAAGCTGCTGCAAGGAAGCTGAAACTTACAGAAATGAGGAACACACACGGCAATGGCACAGCACGAACGCGGCACGGCATATTATCATCTTCCGGGACTGTTTGAATTTTATGAACTGTACCGTGTGTTTCTGCCGCTGTTCCGTGAACACAGGGAATATTTTTACGACTGGTGCGAGATCGGTTCGGTCTACGGTGCACCGGCCGACTGCATCTGGGGCGGGGGCCGCACTGGTTTTGGCGATGCACAGCCGCACCGGGTGCTTGCACTGATGCAGGAATATGGCATATCGGCCCGGCTCACCTTCAGCAATTCGCTGCTCCGGAAAGAGCACCTTGCAGACCGGAAATGCAATGCCCTCTGTGCGCTGTTTGAAAAAGAAAACCGTGTGCAGAATGGTGTCATCGTCCATTCGGACCTGCTGCTGGACTACCTGAAAAGGCAGTATCCGGGCCTTTATTTCGTGTCCTCCACAACAAAAGTCCTTACAGATTTTCAGCAGCTCCGCAGAGAGACGGAACGGGAAGAGTTCCGCTATGTTGTGCCGGATTTCCGCCTGAACAAGTCGTTTGCAGAGCTGGATACCCTGCTGCAGGATCAGAAGGACAAGGTGGAATTTCTGTGCAACGAATGCTGCTGGTACGGCTGCCGGGACAGAAAGCACTGCTACGAGAATGTCAGCCGCAAAAATCTGGGCGAGGACTGCCCGGACCACCGCTGCACAGCGCCGGGCGCACAGCAGGGCTATCGTTTTTCAAAGGCAATGGAAAACCCCGGCTTCATCGGGGCCGGGGATATCCGCAAAGTTTATCTGCCCGGCGGCTTTTCCAACTTCAAGATCGAGGGGCGGGGCCTGGGCAGCGCGTTGATACTGGAATTTCTGCTTTACTACATGACAAAGCCTGAGTATCAGCTGCGCGTCCGGGAAGAAATTTATCTGGACAACATGCTGGATCTGTTCTGATGGCCCTGAGCCGCGTTCATATTTGCTTCCGTGATGCATCCTGCCGCCTTCGGGCGGCTTTTGTTTTAGGATGTACTGATTGACACCCTCAAAAGCATCCTGAAGGGAGGTGCAGCCTGCATTGGAAAATCTATAAAACAGATTCTGATTCAGGGACACCCTAAAACCCATTTTGCCGGAGCCCCTGCCCAGCGCAAAATCCCAGGTGGATACCCCTGCGCCGGGTGCCTGCCGCTCACTTTTTCCGCGTGGCGATGTCCTGAAAGCAGAAATAGTCCGGCTGGTGGCGGGACTGGGTGTACTCGAACAGCATCCCGTCCGAGTTGAAGGTCTGGTTTACCACCACTGCCACACAATCATAGCCGTCCATATCCAGCAGCTTTTCATCACGGGCAGTTGCATGTTCCACCGTGATGCGCCGTTTGCTGGTGATGATCTGCATTCCAAGCACGTTTTCAATAAAATCATAGATGGAATGGGATGCGATTTCCTCTGTCAGTCCGGGTACAAATTCCTTTAAAAAGTAGTTGATGTCCAGAATCAGTGCTTTTCCGTCCAGATAACGCACACGCTGTACCGCCCACAATTCATCGCCCTCAGAAAATCCGCTTTCCGCGGCAAACTGTTCCGTTGCGATGATGGTCTCAAACCGAATGACGCGGGTAACGGCTTGCAGACGATTGCGGCGGGCGGTTTCTTGAAACGTCTCGATGCCGCCGATGGTAAACGTCGTTTTGCCCACCGGCTGGTAGATGACCCGCACGCCGCGCCCCTGCATGGTCTGCACATAGCCGTCGGCTACCAACTCCGCCAATGCGCGTCGAACTGTGTTGCGGGAGCAGGCGTATTCTGCAACCAGCGTATTTTCACTGGGAAGCAGGGACTGGTAAGGATAGTCCTGCGCTTCGATCCGTTTTTTGATACTGCGGTAAATTCCTTCATATTTTGCTTTTGGCATGGCTGTTTCCCTCAACTTGTTCAAACGTTTGTTTCAGTATACCGTGATTGCGCCTGAATTTCAAGGCATTCTCTTGTCCGAGATGCTGAAAATTTTCAAACATAACATGATTTTTTGTAAATCCGCTTGACTTGTCTGAACAAGCGAACTATACTGAAACCACAAGCAAAACTTGTATGAACAAGTTTAAAGATGCCCGCTCTACCGGGCAAAAGGAGGTAAACATTATGGGTAAATACGAACAGGACGCGCGGCTGCTGCTTGAGTACGTTGGCGGCAAGGAGAACATCGCGGCAGTTTCGCACTGTGTATCCCGGATGCGTTTTGTGCTGAACGATCCCGCCAAGGCGGACGTTGCCAAGATCGAGGCACTGAAATCCGCCAAGGGCACTTTCACCCAGGCGGGCCAGTTCCAGGTCATCATCGGCAACACGGTCAGCGATTTCTACAACGACTTCATTGCGGTATCCGGCATTGACGGTGTTTCCAAGGATGCCGTCAAGAGCGCAGCCAAGCAGAACCAGAACGCATTGCAGAAGGTCATGAGCGTGCTTGCGGAGATTTTTGCCCCGTTGATTCCCGCCATCATCACCGGCGGTTTGATCCTTGGCTTCCGCAACTGCATTGACAGCATCTACTTCTTTGAAAACGGCACCAAAACCCTGTGCAACATCAGCCAGTTCTGGTCCGGCGTTGACAGCTTCCTGTGGCTGATCGGCGAAGCCATCTTCCATATGCTGCCGGTCTGCATCTGCTGGTCTGTCACAAAGAAAATGGGCACGACCCAAAGCCTGGGCATCGTCCTCGGCCTGACGCTCGTCTCCGGCCAGCTGCTCAACGCCTACGCCGTCGCGTCCACGGCAGCGGCGGACATCCCCAAATGGGATTTTGGCTTCTTCACCATCAACATGATTGGCTATCAGGCGCAGGTCATTCCCGCCATGCTGGCCGCGTTCACGCTGGTGTACTTGGAACGCTTCTTCCGCAAGATCTGCCCGGCGGTCATTTCCATGATCGTTGTGCCCTTCTGCTCGCTGGTGCTGTCCGTCATCATCGCCCACACTGTCCTTGGCCCCATCGGCTGGAAGATCGGCACCTTCATTTCTGACATCGTCTACGCCGGCATTCCCGGCTCCTTCCGCGTGGTCTTTGGCGCAATCTTCGGTTTTGTTTATGCCCCGCTGGTCATCACCGGCCTGCATCACATGTCCAACGCCATCGATATGCAGCTGATCGCCGACTTCGGCGGTACGATGCTGTGGCCCATGATCGCCCTTTCCAACATTGCACAGGGCTCCGCCGTGCTGGGCATGATCTACCTGCAGCGCAAGAATGCTGCCGCACAGGAAGTCAACGTTCCCTCTTGCATCTCCTGCTACCTCGGCGTTACCGAGCCCGCTATGTTCGGCGTCAACCTGAAATTCCACTTCCCGTTTATCTGCGGCATGATTGGATCTGCCATCGCAGCGGTCGTCTGTGTGGCAACTTCCACCACGGCCAACGCCATCGGTGTCGGCGGCATCCCTGGTATTCTGTCAATCCAGCCCGCCTATATGCTCAGCTTTGCGCTGTGCATGGCCATTGCCATCGTCGTCCCCTTTGTGCTGACCGTCATCGTCGGCAGGAAAAAAGGCGTTGCCTGATTTTGTGAGGTGTGCACCATGAATGATTTTAAAGATAAAGTTGTCTACCAAATTTACCCGAAATCCTTCATGGACTCGAACGGTGACGGTTTCGGCGATTTGAAGGGCGTCACGGCCAAGCTGGATTATCTGGCCGACCTCGGCGTGGATTACCTATGGCTGACCCCGTTTTTTCCCTCGCCGCAGCGGGACAACGGCTATGATGTGGCCGACTACCGTGCCGTTGACCCGCGCTACGGCACGATGGAGGATCTGGAGGAGCTTATCCGCGAGGCGGACAGGCGCGGCATCGGCCTGATGCTGGACATGGTGTTCAACCACACCTCCACCGAGCATGAGTGGTTCAAAAAAGCACTGGCGGGCGACAAAAAGTACCAGGACTATTACATCTTCAAGGACGGCACGCCCGACTGCTACCCGACGAACTGGGTGTCGAAATTCGGCGGCCCTGCGTGGGAATACGTGCCGTGCCTTGGCAAATGGTATCTGCACCTGTTCGATGTGACACAGGCAGACCTGAACTGGGAGAACCCGGCGGTGCGGGAAGAAATGGCCGACATCCTCCGTTTCTGGAAGGCGAAGGGAATCAAGGGATTCCGCTTTGATGTGGTCAATCTGATTTCCAAACCGGAAGTGTATGAGGACGACTTTGCGGGCGATGGCCGTCGCTTCTACACCGATGGCCGCAATGTCCACAAATACCTGAAAGAATTGGTGGCGGCAGGCGGCATCGACGGCATGGTGACGGTGGGGGAGATGTCCTCCACCACGCTGGAAAACTGCATCGGCTACACCGCTGAGGGCAACCACGAGCTGACGATGTGCTTCAATTTCCACCACCTGAAGGTCGACTACAAGGACGGGCAAAAGTGGGAATTGATGGAGCCTGATTACCTCGCCATGAAGAAACTGTTCCAGACCTGGCAGGAGGGGATGCAGGCCCACGGCGGCTGGAATGCGCTGTTCTGGTGCAACCACGACCAGCCCCGTGCGGTCAGCCGCTTTGGCAGCGACACGACCTACTGGAAGGAAAGCGCCGAGATGCTGGCGGTGGCCATCCACTTTATGCGCGGCACACCGTACATTTATCAGGGTGAGGAGCTGGGCATGACGAACCCGCACTTCACGAAAATCGAGCAGTACCGCGACATCGAGAGCCTCAACTACTACAGGATCCTGCGAGAGCAGGACAAGACCGAGGCCGAGACGCTGGACATTATCGCCCAGCGCAGCCGCGACGACAGCCGTACCCCGATGCAGTGGGACGCGAGCGAGAACGCCGGGTTTACCACCGGTACGCCGTGGATCGGCATTGCCGACAACTACAAGGCCATTAACGCCGCGGCCCAAATGGACGCCCCGGATTCCATCCGCAGCTTTTACAAAACGCTGGTGGCCCTGCGCAAGAAAATGCCGGTCATCAGTGCGGGAAAAATCGAGTTCTTGTACCCCGACAACGCGGATTTGTTAGCCTATCGCCGGTACGACGGCGAGACGGAGCTGCTGGTTCTCTGCAACCTGCGGGAGCGGGAAATTGCCAAGCCCCTGCCCGTAGGCTGGACCGATGCCGAGAAACTGCTGGGTAACTACCCCGACACCGCCGACACGCTGCGCCCCTATGAGTGCGTAGTGCTGAAAAAGTGAAGGCTTCCGTATTCTCTTTTCGCTATTGGGAGTTGACCGTATCCTTTGCGATAGTAACCTCATAGTGAGCAAGACAAAAGCACTTTCCCTTATTTGCAATGCAAATATAAGGGAAAGTGCTTTTTTGTAAGGGCAAAAT
>OODU01001141.1_pt1 | contig 27292 bp, 13 predicted proteins | sample 1671171 | NCBI WGS metagenome assembly OODU01 (sample SAMN06348129, study PRJEB24527) | human gut metagenome | biome: human gut; feature: ankylosing spondylitis patient; material: feces | host: Homo sapiens | place: China | collected 2015-10
ATGTTGGTTTTATCAAGTCTGTACTCGATCTTACCAGCTTTGATATCGTTGATAGCTTTGGTTACGTCCATGGTTACAGTACCAGCCTTCGGGTTTGGCATTAAGCCCTTCGGTCCAAGTACACGGCCCAGACGACCAACAACACCCATCATATCCGGGGTAGCTACAACTACATCGAAATCTAACCAGCCCTCGTTCTGGATCTTCGGGATCAGCTCCTCAGCGCCTACGAAATCTGCGCCTGCAGCCTGAGCCTCATCAGCCTTTGCTCCCTTAGCGAAAACAAGGATTCTGGTAACTTTACCAGTTCCGTGCGGCAGAACTACTGCACCACGGATCTGCTGGTCAGCGTGACGTCCGTCACAACCGGTTCTGATATGAGCCTCAATGGTTTCATCAAATTTAGCTACAGCAGTCTTCTTAACAAGTGCGATAGCGTCTGCTGCATCATAAAGAGTAGCGCGGTCTACTGCTTTAGCCGCTTCTACGTATCTCTTTCCATGTTTCATAATAAAATAACCTCCTAGTGGTATTGTCGGGGATGTTCCCTCCCACGTATTTAAAGTTTCATCTCAGTTCTGTATGAGGGATTACTCCTCAACAGTGATACCCATGCTTCTTGCAGTACCTGCAATCATGCTCATAGCTGCTTCCAGACTTGCTGCGTTTAAGTCAGGCATCTTGGTCTCAGCGATCTTCTGAAGATCTGCCTTAGAGATGGTAGCAACTTTGGTCTTGTTCGGGGTTGCGGAACCGGATTTGATCTTGCAAGCTTTCTTTAACAGAACAGCTGCCGGCGGAGTCTTGGTTACGAAGCTGAAGCTTCTGTCTGCGTATACGGTAATAACAACCGGGATGATCAGATCGCCCTGATCTGCAGTTCTTGCGTTGAACTCCTTGGTGAACTGTACGATATTAACGCCGTGCTGACCGAGTGCCGGACCAACTGGCGGAGCAGGAGTAGCCTTGCCTGCCGGAATCTGTAATTTGATGTAACCAGTTACTTTCTTTGCCATGATAATGACCTCCTAATAATGTGGTATTGTCGGGGGTGTCCCTCCCACGAACCGGCAACGCCGGTCCCTTTTCGTTGTTACATGTGTTTCACTTCTGTGAAATTGAGTTCAACCGGTGTTTCACGGCCGAACATTTCGACATTGATCGTAAGAGTGTGCTTACTTTCATTGATAGACTTAACGGCACCGATCGTGTCCTTCCATGCGCCGGCTGTTACCACGATGGTATCGCCAACTGCATAGTCCAGAGCAACTTCAGTCTTTCCAAAGCCGAGGCTCTCCATCTCCTCATCGCTTAACGGAACAGGCTTGGAGCCCGGTCCTACAAAGCCGGTCACGCCGCGGGTGTTGCGTACTACATACCAGGTATCATCGTTCATGATCATATGGATGAGCACATAGCCCGGGAACATTTTCTTGTCCGCAAGCTTCTCCACGCCGTTTTTGAGTTCTGCGACTTCGAGCATCGGAACGGAAACTTCGAGGATCTGATCCTGAAGGTTACGGTTCTCAATGGTTTTCTCAATGTCAACTTTAACTTTGTTCTCGTAGCCCGAATAGGTATGAACTACATACCACTTTGCTTCTGACATCTTATCACCCTCGCCTTAATTAAATAATGAAGCTGAGGCCCCATTTGATAATGAAATCCAGGATTGCGATGATAATTCCCAGCGCAGCGGTAACCGCTACTACAGCAACTGTCTGCTTGCCAACGGTTTCCTGGTCAGGCCATACGATTTTGTTGAACTCAGCTTTTAAACCCTTGAAAAAGCTCTTCTTCGGAGCCTTCTCAGTGCCTGTAGTTTCTCCCATAGTTCACACTCCTTACTTTGTTTCTTTGTGTAAAGTATGAGTTTTGCAGAATCTACAATATTTTTTGGTCTCCATGCGATCCGGATGTGTCTTCTTATCCTTCGTCATGTTGTAGTTCCGCTGTTTACATTCTGTACATGCCAGTGTAATCTTTGTGCGCACGACTTCCACCTCCACTTGATTTTTCGTTGTTTTTTCAGCCTTTCTTTCGTGCCTTGTCAGCCCGTAAGCTAATTTTGAGCATAAAAAAAAGACCTAAGCTCTTCCATTCGCCATACCACTATAGCATAACGATGTCCATGCGTCAATCTTTTTCTTTATTTTTTTGTAGGAAACCCGCATGTTTGCATCGTTTTTCTGCTCCTTTGCCAATTTTTTCTGGATTTTTCTGCTTTCAGGGCAATCATCCAACATCCGGTGATCGGCTGCCAGACCAGATTTCCAACAAAGTTTCCAGCAGAACAGGGAACCAAGCTCCATTCTGGTCAGACACCGCCGCCGATGCAGATGGAGACAAAATACACTTCCCGGACTCCCGCCTCTTTTAGTACCCGGGTGCAGGCCTCGATAGTACTGCCAGTAGTGTAAATGTCATCAACGAGGATGACGGTTGCAGGCAGTGTGCTTTTCCTCACCGCAAATGCCTTTCGCAGGTTCCGCAGGCGTTCTTCCGGTCCAAGCTCTTTCTGTGGAGCTGTCTTTCTGGTACGGATCAGCATGGTTTCATTCACAGAAAGTCCACTTAGACGTCCAAGGCGCACCGCCAACTCTCCAGCCTGGTTGAAACCGCGGCTGCGCAGCCGGACCGGATGTACCGGGACCGGTACCAGAACCGCCTCTTTGTGTCTGGCAAAAAAGTTCCCATATCGCCTGACAATGGCCTCTGCATAAAAATCCAGATATTCCCGCCGGTTTTTATATTTGATCGCCGCCATGGATTTCTGGGCCACGTCATTGTAGCGGATCAGGGCAACGCCAGACTCAAAACTCCGGTGCCGCCGTTTGCAGTCCGGGCAGTACTCCTCACGGTCACTGATCAGCTCCGTACCACATTTTTTGCAGGATGGCTGCCGGATAAAATGCAGCTTCTGCACACAGCCCGCGCAGATTAAAGCACCCTCTGGCAGAACGATCTGTCCGCATACCGGGCAGCGGCGCGGGAAGAGAAGCTGGAGGAGATTTTCCTTGAGAGATAATTTCAAGGGCAATTTTGCAGTTATGTTTGCAGATGATTCTACAAGCGGTTTTGGGGCCACCTTTGCAGATGATTTTGTGGGTGATTTTATAATTCGGATTGCATAACCTCCTGAATTCTCATTTTCAAGCCTGTGTAGCGGCGCTGCTCCACGACATTATCGACCATGGTCTGCAGCATTTCCGGGATTCCCACCAGGCAGACGCAGGCACGGGCACGGGTCACCGCTGTGTAGATTAAGTTTCTTGTCATCAGCATGCGGGGGCCCGAATAGACCGGAATGACCACCGCCGGGTATTCACTTCCCTGCGATTTATGGATCGTGATGGCATAAGCCAGCTCCAGTTCCTCCAGCTGTTTAAAGCTGTAGTCTACCATTTTTCCTTCATCAAACTCGACCGTCAGTTCTTCCGCAAACGTGTTGATCTCACGGATGATGCCAATATCGCCATTGAACACACCAGCGCCGGAATCCACCGGAATTCCGTATTTGTTGCGGGTCTCCCACTCGATCTGGTAGTTGTTTTTGATCTGCATGACCTTATCTCCCACCCGGTAAACCGTACCATTTACCTCCTTTTCCGGCTTCGATGGGTCTTTGGGATTCAGGAAGCTCTGGAGAATGGTATTTAGCCGTTCCACACCAAGCGCACCTTTGCGCATCGGTGTCATGATCTGGATATCGAACATATCGGCATGGACATAATTCGGGAGCTTTTCCCGCACCAGCGTCAGCATGGCGCTGATGATCGCGTCGGGATGTTCCCGGCGGATAAACAGAAAGTCCTTGCTGCGCTTGCCAAGCGGGATCCGTTCTCCATCGTTGATCTTGTGGGCATTGACGATAATATCGCTCTCTGCCGCCTGACGGAAGATGCGGGTTAGCTGCACCACATTGAATGCACCGGACGCGATCATATCGCGAAGGACATTTCCCGGACCAACACTCGGAAGCTGGTTGATATCTCCTACCAGGATCAGGCGGGTTCCCGGGTTCACCGCACGGAGCAGCGCATGCATCAGGTAAATATCTACCATAGACATTTCGTCAATGATAATGGCATCTGCTTCCAGCGGATTTTCTTCATTTCGCTCAAAATGCATGCCGGAGGTATCTTTATCGTCCGACGGAACCCCGGTCAGCTCCAGAAGGCGGTGGATAGTCCGCGCCTCATAACCAGTTGCCTCGGTCATGCGCTTGGCTGCGCGGCCGGTCGGCGCCGCCAGCAAGATTTCCATCTCTTCCTGTTCGAAGTAACGGATGATAGTATTGATCGTGGTCGTTTTACCGGTACCCGGACCGCCGGTGATGATCAGAAGGCCGCTGTTGACCGCCTCGATCACTGCTCGGATCTGCAGCTCATCGGGCTCGATTTTCTCCTCCGCACAGATCACTTCCAGTTTTTTACGGATCTCTGTTTCCGGCTCGGAACCGCGCAGGTTTAAGTCGTGAAGCATACGGGCCGTGTTGAGTTCCGTGTAGTAGTACTGGGATGCGTAGACATGACGGCTCTGTTTTGCTGTTTCCTCCTGTTCCTGGCGGTTTCCTGTCTCCGGGGCTACGCCTGCCGCTCCCAGACTGATGTTTTCAGCTCCTGCGATTTCGTCTGCTGCTCCCAGGCTTCGATTCCGCGTGCCCGCGATTTCATCTGCTTTCGCACTGTTTTTCTCCAGGATTTTCTCCTCATCCACCTTCACTACGATCTTCTTTTCTATCTGAAGATCTGTCAGATGTTTTTCCATAACAGACGGATCCACATGCAGCAGTTCCGAGGCTGCTGCCAGCAGCTCCTCCTGTGGCAGATAGGTGTGTCCGTTTGTCACGGACTGTAGGAGGGTATAATAAATGCCGCTGCGGATGCGGAAATCCGAATCTGTGAAAATGCCGACCTTCTGGGCGATCTCGTCTGCCATCTTAAAACCGACTCCCTGGATATCGTCTGCCAGACGGTACGGATTTTCTTTGATGATGCCGTACATGCGGGTACCATATTCGTTGTAGATTTTCAAGGCCAGATTCATGGAAATGCCGTAGTCCTGCAAAAACATCATGGCCTGACGCATCTCTTTTTTGGCTTCCATCTGCTCTGAAATCGCCCTGGCCATTTTTTCACTGATGCCCTTTACTTCTGCCAGGCGCTCCGGCTCTTCCTCGATAATGCGGAAGGTATCTGCCTTGAAGCGGCGCACAATGCGGGCCGCAAGCGCTGTTCCCACCCCACGGATGGCTCCGGAACCCAGATAGCGTTCCATGGAGGCCGTATCCTCCGGTGCTTTCAGCTCATAAGACTCCACCTGGATCTGGTCTCCATAAACCGGGTGCTCTACATTACGCCCCGTGGCCTCGATAAAATCTCCTTCACTGATATAAGGGAAGGTTCCTACCAGAACATAATCCAGGCCGTCCGCACTGACGTCCAGAATCGAGTATCCGTTCTCCTCATTGCGATATTTGATCCGTTCTACATATCCGCTTACTGTTGCCATTTTTGTTTCTCCTGTATCCTCCTGCATAATCAGTAGACCTGCCACCGGCGCTTTGCACCCCGCAGACGGGTCGCAATGGTGACATGATTTCTTTGCGCCGAGTGCGCTTCCTCGCGGAGCATTTTTATATGATAGGACGCAATTTCCTATCATATAAGAAAAGTCCCGCGTCCGCGATGGACACGAGACCCTTTCGATCTTTTAGTTAAATTCCTGCTCTTTTTTGTCCCCGTGCTGGAATTCGATAAACTTACCGGTTCCGATTGCCACTGCGGTTAACGGGTCTTCCGCTACCATGGTGGTAATACCGGTCTTTTCTTCGATCAGCTGGTCGAGGCCATTTAACAGGGAGCCACCGCCGGTCATGACAATACCGCGGTCGAAGATATCGGCTGCCAGCTCCGGAGGAGTTCTCTCCAGGACATTGTGAACGGCATCTACGATCTGCATAGCCGGCTCGCGCAGTGCTTCCAGCGTTTCCTCAGAAGTAACCTCGATGGTCTTCGGAAGTCCGGTAACCAGGTTACGTCCACGCACCTCCATCTTTAAGACCTCTGGTCTGCGGTATGCAGAACCAATGTTGATCTTGATCTCCTCTGCGGTTCTCTCACCGATGAGCAGATTGTGCTTCTTTCTCATGTAACGGACTAATGCTTCGTCGAAATCGTCACCGGCAACCTTGATGGAAGTACTTACTACGGTTCCACCAAGGGAAATAACTGCGATATCTGCAGTACCGCCTCCGATATCTACGATCATGTTACCGCATGCCTTGGAAATATCGATTCCGGCACCGATCGCTGCTGCAACCGGCTCCTCGATAATAGATACCTCGCGGGCACCTGCCTGATAAGTCGCATCTTCAACTGCCTTTTTCTCAACCTCTGTAGCACCGCTCGGGATGCAGACTGCGATACGCGGCTTGCGCAGGGTTCTCTTACCTACCGCTTTGTTGATGAAATATTTTAACATCTTCTCGGTAACGGTATAGTCTGAAATAACGCCCTGACGCAGCGGTCTTACCGCAATGATGTTTCCCGGTGTTCTTCCGATCATCAGACGTGCTTCCTCACCAATTGCCATGATCTTGTTGGAGTCACGGTCAATCGCTACTACGGAAGGCTCCTTCAGGACAACGCCCTTGCCTTTGATATATACCAGAATGCTCGCCGTACCTAAATCGATTCCGATATCGTTGGATACTAACATAAATTTCCTCCTGATGTTTCCTGTTCCATAACTGTGTATTTCTGCCACAGTTACCTTGTTTCCCAGTTCTATCGTGATTATTCACGCATACGTGTCCAAAAAGCAGGATCTTTCATTTTGAAAATCCTGTTTGTGGACCATTACGTTCCATCTATGAATATGCGCAAAGAGCGCATTTTTCGTTCTAATCTCTCTTATTATATACAATCCAGGAGGTTTTTGAAAGGGTTTTTTTATTTTTTATTATGTTTATATTTTTTTTATGATGGCGACACAGTTTCGTCACAATTCTTTTTTATACTCTAAGTACATTATCCGAAAGGGTAATGAAACCTTTGTTTCAAGTGTATACTTGAAATTACAAAGCTTTTTCATACTCATACCGGGCAGCCCGAAACTGCCCGGCCCCCCTAAAACATTTTCTTTTATTTTGTATACCTACCATTCCCAAAATCAAAAGGGCGAAAAGGACTGCCAAACCTTTTCGCCCTTTTGATTTATCTGTTATGCTTCCTTTTTCCCACAATACCTAGTCCCGCTGCCGATAGAAGAATTAATACAACAGGCAGAACGGTTTTCCGCTCATCTCCCACCTGTGGAAGACGGATCTTCCATCGTCCATCCGGTCCTAAATACAGCCAGCCAGTGCCATCCGGCGAAGAAGGCTGGTACCAGGCCAGGATACGGCCTATGCGAAAACGCGGCTGGATCTCTGGTTTCTTCGGTCTGTCATCGTCTGGCGGTGTCTTTTTTCCCTCCTCCTTAGGTGGCTTGTCCGGCTCCGGCTCGTCTGGAATCTCCTGCTCCGGTATCTTTTTATCCTTTACGGCCAGAGCAGTTCCGTTCCATATATCAGCCCGGTCAGCCCACGCGATCCGGCCTCCATCCTCAGATATCCGGAAACGGACCGGTTCAAAATATTCATAGCCTTCTGGGGCTTTCACTTCCTTTAAAAGATACTCACCTCCTGCTTTTAAGCCCTCCAGCGCATGCCACGGCGCTTCTTTTTCTGTAGTCCAGTATGCCAGCGGAGTATCTTCGTTATAAACAGGTTCTCCCGCCTCGTTTATTTTTACAATCCCGTAAACAGCCAGTTCCGCTCCCGCAAGGAAAATGTCTTCCGGCCATGTATCCAAAAACTGCTTCTGCCTGGAATTAACTTCTGCTGTCGTTTCTTCCGTTCTCCATACATTTGGCAGCTTATCTTGACCCTTACTGGCTTCTGCAGTTTTCATTGCGTCTGCATCCACCTTGGCGATCACAATCCTGGTTTTCCGGTCAGTTACAGTAATTTTCTTTTGGGCCGTTCCCCTCCATGGATAAGACGCCGCCCCCAGATCTGGCTCAAACTGCCACCGGATCACCTCCGGATTTAAAACATAACCGGAAGGTGGCACCACTTCCCGCAGCTCATACCAGAATGGACGGACCGTACCATCCTCCAGCACTTCACCAACCGGCAGATCTTTTGTTTCGGACGGTGCTTCCAGGCGCAGCCGAAGCACCGGCTCCGATGAAGCAGGATTCTCTGTATCCTGACCTGCGCTACCCCGGTATTTCATATTTTTACATACTGCATTTTGGTATGACATATTTTGATGTACTGTGTTTTGATATGTCCTGTCTTGGTATGACATATCACGGTACGCCGTCAGTTCAAACACTGCACCCTGCAGCATATTTCCGGCCGAGTCTGTTTTTTCTAATTTTAGTGTTCCTGTCACCGGCCTGTCATTGACGCGCACGATCCGGATTTCCGGCTGCCACTGGTATTCGATCTGCACCGGAAGAAATGTCGTGTAATAATCCGGGCTTTCCTGCTCCGCAAGCCAGTATAGGCCATCCGTCAGACGCCGGATCCGGTGTGGTTTTAAGTCGCCCTGTGCATATCCCTGCGGGATCCTCCTGTTGATGGCATCCAGCTCCGTGTAGCGCCCATCGCTTCCACTGACCCATGTATCAAACAGATAACGGCTGCTTCTGGTTAAGCCACCTTCTTCATTTGCCCGGTAAAGAGCCAGTCTGGCTCCGGCCAGTTCCTTGCCGCCATTTTCATATACCTTCGAGATCAGCAGGGTTCCCTCTTCATTTTCTACCCGGTAAAGCTGCACTGCTCCCGTGTCTTTTACCGTGACCAGCACTACTCCGGCCCGCGCAAAGCCCTCCGGCACTTTTGTTTCAACCAGAACATAGCTGGCTCCGGCAGGCAGGTAATCAAACCGCTGGTGGTTTTCTAACGTCAGGTATGTACAGGCATATGGATTGATCTGTGGCAGTGCCTTCCAGTCGAACTGATACTCAAACCGGTATAAATGGTCCGCAAGCGGGTCCTGCTCTTTTGTGACCCCAATCCGGATTTTAACCCCGTTTTCCATCCGGTACACCAATACCGTCTGCTGTGGATCTGCTGGTTTTAAGCGTTCTTTCTGGTATTCTGCCTCGAACTCTGCCCGGTAAAGCCGCTCGCCCACATCCCACATCACGCTGCTTCCAGGCTTTGCCCCGTGCTCCAGATACATGGTTTCAAACGCAGCCGGAAAATCACGGTAAGTCGTACCATCATCGGTGATCCAGCGCACAACAGGCGAAGTTGTCTCATATTGCAAAAGGCCATTCTCATAACAGATCTGGCCGTTTGCATCCATCTTCGCAGGGTAGAGCGTAAATTCCGCGCCGCCCACAGCAGTTTCGCCGTCTGCACGGTCTTTTCCGTTTTCCAGACAGTATTTTTCCACCTCTATGCGCGTGTGATCGTCCTTTATCTCGTATTTCTGGACTTCCGGGCGTTCCGCCACCGTGATTGTCACCGGTTCATGGGAAACAAAGCCCGATGGCACCTGGATTTCTTTCCAGAGATACTCTCCCGTCGGAAGATGCGCGATCGTATGCGGCTGGTCTGTTGTTGTCCAGACAGCGGCCGGAGCCGGCTGGTGAACATCCGCATCGATCTGTGCATATTCTGAAGCAGTCTGGTTTTCTCCCGAAACAGCCTGCGCAGCTTCTGCACCATGGGCACTCTCCGTTTTCCACAATCCAAGTACCGCGCCCGTCACATATCCACAATCAAATGCAGAGTTTTCCCCTGTTTCTGCTTTATCTGATCGCAGTCCACTGCCAGAAACAACGGACTTTCCGCCCGTATCTGAACTTGCGGTATCTGAAGCAGTTATATCTACGCCATCCGTTTTTGAAAATTCCGTTTTTGTTGCTTCATCTGTCATAGTCACCCGTTGGATCTCATTGGTTTCCTTTACCAGGATTCCCATCGGAAGTGCCTTGACAAACCCTTTTGGTGCCTGTAATTCTTCCATAATGTAGCTGCCTGCTGCCACCCGCTCCAGAATGTCTGTACTGCCCTCTGTCATCACCGACGCAAACGGGTCATTTGGATATTGTTCCGACGTGATCCATGTATTTTCCATGACATAGGCTTCGCCCTGTCTGTGGGAAAGCGGCTCATTTTCTGTCTGAAGCAGCGTATGCTCCTGTACCGCATAAGCCGCATGGTTGTAGGCTTCCAGATTGTCTGAATTCTGGGAGCGCACAAAATCTCCATTCCGGTCGTAAAGCTTTGTAGCCTTATCATAGGTATCTTTGCTCTGCTGGTAATAGGTCACAAGTCCATGCTGGTCGTATACCGGATTCATGGACTTTTCAAATTTCCCGTTGTTATCATCCAGCAGCACTTCATCGTTCAGGTTCTGCCCTGTCTCATTCTGGTAAAGAGAGGATTCCCGGTGGCTTTCTTCTCCCTGGGCAGATTTCCAGCTGCCTGTCAGGTACGCCTGCTCCCCATCTCCTGAGAGTGCCATACGGCAGGTCGTGATCTTATCACGGGCAATGATATTACCATACTCGTCCCGGCGAAGATTTACCGGCCACACAAGCACCTGTTTTTTGTTCTTCCCGGTTCCAGCTCTTCCACGGATCTGGTCCCAGCTTCCATTAGTCCCGTCAAAATCCTTCACCACATATGCCATACCAGTATGCGGATCTACAAGCGCATCCCGCTCTCCCCCGCGCCCTAAATGATACACATGCGTTCCTTTATCCAGTGTCAGGATCTTATCCTTCTCATCGTATACGATCTTCGTCAGGTCACCGCCGGTAAATTCCAGAAATTTTGTAGCACCTTTCCATGCAAACGCCTGATAATGTCCATCCCGGCCATCGCTCTCCGGCGTAATGGTAACTGACAGATTACTCAGATCGTAATAAAGAATATCGGTATCCGGGCGCATCACGGTAACGGAATTCCAGCTGTTGCCTTCTGCCGGAATGATCTCCCCATAACGGTCCACACCCGCAGGCCAGGTTACCGTATACAAATGTCCTTCCTCATCGCGTTCCGGGAGAAATTCCGTTTTCTGTCCTCCGTAGCCTTCCTTTACATACATGCGGTCAATATACCCCGCATCGTTTCGCTCAATCACAAGTCCTTCGTAAGTGAAATCCTGGGTATCTCCGGACGGTGTCAGTAAAATGGCATCAAATAATGTCATTTTTGCGCCTGCCACATACCCGGATGTTCCTTCGCTATTAGAATGTTCTGATCGCAGATCCTGGTCTGGCTCACTGCCTGCGGCGGCCTGCGCTTCACGCTTTTCTACCTGTAGCCGGATCGGTTCATTTTCCAGATAGACCCGCGCTGTATGGATCTGGTCCTGGGGCTTGTTTTTCCAGGTTGTCTGTTCATCTGCCGCATCTTCATAAACGGCAGAGAGTACCCTGCTGTCCCGGTTTCCATTCTGGTAATAAGCCACCTGGTCGGAATAGATTTCCAGCGCCACTGGTTTGGAACGGACATAGCCTGCAGGCGGCTTTGTCTCGCAAAGCACATAGGTGCCGGCAGAAAGCGGCTGCGGTGTGTTCAGATAGCCGACTGTCTGCAGCTGATATTCCTGAGCACCTGGGCTTTGTGTCTTGGCATTCGGGCCTTCTGCCTGATCAGCTGGACCTTGTAGCTGTCCATCCAGACCTTTTGCCTGATCAGCTGGGCTTTGTACCTGGCCATCCCGCACTGTGACAAACGCTTTCATGACTCCTGTTTCCAGCCCGAAACGGTCCCCCAGCAGGATCTGCTCTGATTCCACACACACAGGTGTACCAGCCGGGACCATGCCGGTATACGCAGCTTGTCCTTTCAGCATACTCCGTCCTCTTGTAACCGGCCGGATATCGGTTGCTCCCATCGCAGTCAGAAAGTCCCTGGATCCGTCAATCAGCGTATCCTCCTCATAGAAAAGCACTTTTCCTTCCCCGTCCTTCGCATCGTCCCGCTTCGCTGCATAAATACGGAAGATAGCTCCATCATGCAAAATATTTTCATGGGTTTCAGAATCCAGCTTTTCGATGCGGAGTCTTGCTGTGTAGAAGCGGTTGCGGAAACGTACATTGCCGTAACCAAGGCTGCTCTTATTATCTATTCCAGATACAGAATATGGCACTAACATCGGTGCATAACAGCCATCATACGCGGTCTGTGCCCCCTGCATCGCAGGGATCTGGTCCCGGTAGAAGGTTCCCGGCACATTGTCATCTGTTTTTGCACCTCCCGGATATGCAACATCATTCGCGGTCTGTGCCTGCTCAGAAACAGAGCTATAGCGGTACACAGCCGAAACCAGATTACGGCCACTTTGTCCTTCACTTAAGTAATACGGAACCACACCTGTTGTCCGGTCATCCTGGCTATTATAGTAATTCTGAAACGGCCGGTACTTTGACTGGGTCAGTGCAAAGTAATCGCCCGCGTCAGGATGATCCGACGGGCCATTTTGGATCCGGTCTGGCTCCATTCCATACTTGTAAATTTCAAAATCACCACGGTCACCGTGCGCCCGGATCACATGAGACTCCTCCAGAAAACGGATATGGTATCGCTTTTCCAGATCCGCCGCTGTATACGAAGCCTTGTACTGGTAAAAGGAGTCCATTTCCCCAGGGGAAGCTTCTGCACCAGCTTCGTCAGCATATACCGCCGGAAGCGAGATTTCTTTGGGTTTATCAACCTCATAATGGCGGTTTTTAAAGTCCTCTAAACTTGCATATTTCGGCTGCTGTTCGACCACCACATAGGTTCCATATGGAAGCCTTGCTGAAATCCCGTAGTATTCTGTTTTTGCTTCCTGGCGCTTCGCTTCGTCTTGTCTTTGCTCCTGAGCTTTTTCCATCTCTGTCTCGCTGTATCCGTTTTGTGTATCTGCAGATACGGTTGTGACATCATGGTCTGCGCCGCCTCCTTCCTCTGCATCCCATGCAATGGCATACAATTCGTCAAGATCATACCTAAAAAACGGTTTTAAATAGTTCTGTGCTTTTTCTATGGCCTTTTGCAAGCCCTGGTCCAGAATCTCGTCCGAAAATGCTGTGCTGCCACGGATGGCATGGTATTCCGTTTTTCCGGCACGTTCCGGTGTTTCTGCATGCCCTGCAATTCCCACACTCTCTGCCGTTTCTGCATGCTCCGCCGTCTCTGCATACTCCGCCGTCTCCACCAGCTTCGCGATTTCATCATCCAGATACCACGTAATAGCAAACTGGCGGACCCGGTCAGACACAGCACTATTCCAGACCGTAGCGTCACTGCGGTTGATTTTATTGCCGATCGTACGGTAGCTGGTATAGGTTGGCGCGGCATCATCCCATTTATCGTGATTTGCCGTCTCTACCGCATCGAAAAATTTCTCATAATTCAGGCGTTTTACCGTGCGGGTTTTCGTTCCGTCCTCTGCCAGCGCCTCTGTAGTCTCCAAGACTGCCGTATAACCGCCAGACGGATGCTCCTGGATTTTCCCATTCTGGTAAGCATAAAGCATTTCATTGCAGATTGCTGCATCATTGGAATCTTTGTATAACGGATCTGTGCGGTACAAAACCTTCGTGTAGATCTGGTTTACTTTTTCCGGGAATGCCGTATTTGCCTGCTTTTGTTCTGCAAAACTCCGCTCATTTCCTTTCCGGTCCTGCCAGATCACCTCGCCGTTTTCATTGCGGTAAAGCTTGCGCAAATTGGATTTCAGATAAACCTTGAAACGGAAATTGTCCATTGCTTCCGTCTTGTCATAATTTCTGGTCCACCAGTCTTCATGTGCATCAGCATAAGAACTGGTATTATTGTAAGATGTCTTTTCTATGGTCTTGCTTATCCGGATCTGCTGGCGGATTCCCCGCTCTTCCACCGGGACCGGGCTGGTAGCCGTACCACTGCCAGGTCTTCCCTCTCCATCCTGCCACACAAAATCCTGTCCCGGATACACCAGTGTAACACGCTTCACAAAACTGTTTTCTTCTCCTGCATCTCCCGTCTGATAATCCAGGCTTGCCTGCACACGCACCTGTTTTACCGTCTGGTAATAAGAGGCCGTGCCCATCGTATCACCTGATGACCAGCCGCCCGGCATAAGCGCAATATCTTCCTCTGTCAGCACAACCTGTTCTGCCCCTGGCAACACCAGCTTAAACCAATATTGCTGTGCAGTGTCATCGCTATGAACCGCCCCGTAATGATCGGTATAGCTGCTTTCCACATGCCAGACAGTTTCCTGTATTTTAGAAGTAATCTCGCTCCAGTTTCCATAGGATTTCTGGGTTTCTCCCGGCACAGTTTCTTCTATGTAATTGACTTTCGGAATCCGGTTTCCGCTTGCATCAAGCGGTGTTTCCCCAGGTTCATAATATACATTTTCCTTGATACAACGGGTCATGAAACTTCCATCTGATGAAGCCTCCGCATCCGGCACAAGCACTGCTGAGGCTCTGGAATGCACACCTTCACCTTCCCCATGTTCATCCTGTAGCACGGAAAAATCCGCATATATGCCAAAGTTATCCTCCGACTCTGTTTCCCCATAAACAGCATAGATATATCTGGGAGATTTTCCCGTCTCTTCCGGCACAAAGGGAACCCGCAGATAAAAAGCTGCGTCCCGTTCTTCCTTTTCCGGCACAAAAAAACATTCTGGATTTCCGGTACGTCCCGCATAAATGCTAATCAGAAGCGTATCATCTGTTTCCCGGATCTGGTCTAAACCTCCGTAGGAGTAGTATGCGTGCTGCTGATAGAAATCCAGCAATGCAGCTAAAACTTCTCCTATTGTTGCCGCATTCGTCTCCTCCCGCTTCCGCGGAATTTCCAGCGTGACGACCGGGGCACCGAACTGGATCTGGCTGTCTTGAACGCCGCTCCGGTAGCCGGTATCATAGACTGGCTGCTCCAATGTGCTGTAACGAAATCCAGCATCAGAGCTCTGCTTTGGTGTTCCTTTCCCATTTGCCCGCAGGATCAGCTCCAGCTTATACTTTAAAAACATAAAATCTGCCACGGCAAACGGCTTTCTCAGCCGGTTCAGCACAGCAGCTTCATCCAGTCCTTTCTCCGCCCGCTTCATCAAATCTTCGCATTTTGCCGGATCCAGCTCTTTTTCTTCTGCATATGCCACATTGCTTACTGTGCGGTTTACCGGGCGCTTTCTGGTGAGCATGGTTCCATCCGCATCATATTTGGGATACTGGCCTTCATATTCCGTCGTGACATAGACCAGATTGCCAAATACGTCCCTCTCGATCTGCCCGGTAAAACTTCCAGTGCCGATCTGTGCCGGTTCTGTTTTCACGGTCTTGTCCAGGCGATAGAGTCTGCTTCCCGCCGGAATCCCCGAAAATGCCAGATCAAATCCTCCGCTTTTTTCACTATTCACTTCGAAGAACAATTCCCGGAAAGTTGGATCGCCATAAGCGCCGCTTGCCCCGGACTGAACCTGCTGCTCTGCATAAAGTCCCTTTGTCACCGTCACATAACCGCTGTATCCACTGTGTCCGTTGTTTCCGCTATCTCCACCATTACCGCTCTCTGTCACCGCAGATAAATCCTGGCCGGTATTTGTAAATGGGTGCTTCCTGTTTCCAACGGACAGCTCGTATCCCTCTGAGCGGCTCAGCTCTTTCACATAATATTCCCCCATCAGAAGCGGTCTGCCGATCCAGCAGTTCACGTTTGCAGTCTGGTAATCCGGGTAGGTTCTCTGGTACTGTCCATCTTCTGTATAATCATCGAATGTCTGGCTTCTCGTATAGAGGTTTGATGGTGCTGACCGGTTCCAGTTTCCAGGCCGGTCCACGATCCCGCCCTTTTCATAATCATAAAACTGCCCCGGCGCTTCTGTGAATGCAAGAAACGAAGCATCTCCGTTTTTATCGGTCGCCGTTACCGCTGTCAGATCGTCCTTCTGGTAAACCACACCGGTCTTTCCATCCGGGTGTACCAGATCCTTTGCAGCGAACAATCCATACACAGCACCCTCCAGCACGGCGTCACCCTGCGTATCTCCATAAGAATCGTAAGCATTGCTTTCCCCTGCCTTTAAGTCCATGTCCCGCTTATTGATATGGATCTCGCCTTCTGTCCGGTGGTCATAGATCCGCCACCAGTCATCTTCCCCATCCTGACCATTACAATGGCTGTAGTGATCCGACGGACCAGGCTCTGTCGCACTTCCGCTGCTTCCAGCATTCAAGCCACGGTTATAGGCCTGGGCAAAGAGATCACCGCCGCCACCGCCGGTACTGTCCCTATGGACTGCTTTAAAGTTAACAACCTGAAAAATATCCTTCGGTGTCTCTGTATCTCTTCCTTGATCTTCTGTCTGAGACAAAGCCGTGACAGGTACAGACACATCTGAAACGCGTTTCCAGGAAGACGTATCTGATGTTCCTTCCGGGAACTGAAGCTTCAAAATCCACTGCTGCACATGCTCTGCATCGTCCTCTTCATTCTGGCTAGCACGATCCGTTTGCAAAGCAGAACTTCTGTTTTCCACTTCCCGCAAGACCAAATCCGATGCCGTTGCCGTTTTACGTATTCCTGAGATCTGTCGTTCTTTTGTCTTGCCACTTTCCACACCCGATCCTGTTGCTTGTTCTCCCGTCTCATCACTTTCCACACCCGATCCTGCTGCTTGTTCTCCCGTCTCATCACTTTCCGCATTCGATATCGTGGCCTTCCGCTCCGTCTCCTTCTTCATATCCGGTACGCGGTCTTTCTGTTCTGCTGCTTCACCTTCCGTATCCGGTTCATTTTCTTCATCCCATGCATCCGATGCCGTTGCCATCATGTTCTTCTGAGTCTGCCCGGCTTTCTCCTCTTCTTTTTGGGCACATTCCTCTTTCCGGTCATCGACCAGTGGCTCTTCATCGACCCATGTTGGGAAAAAGACAGCAAAGATTCTCTGCCAGATACTCTTTGATTCTTTTTTTACGACCGGCACTTCCGTCTCTGCAACCATGCCTCCCTCTTCTGCCTGTCTGCGCTGCTGCAGCAACACCCTGGCCGGTTCGGCTGCTGCCTGGTCACTGACCTGGATGTCTCTGCTGTAAAGGCCCGCGAAGCTGGCGTTGGCTCCATTTTCAGAAGCATCGGTTGTAATGACTTCGATCGGAAGGTCATCTCTGTGGTTGCCATGAAGTGTATAACCTTCCCGCGCTGTATCCTCCGCAATGGCATAGCTGTATTTTAATGCAATGAAACGTGCATAGGTTTCCCGGGTGTCGCTCTCACAACCGGAATCGGTAAAGGAGCGGGTTCCGCCAGCCGAGACGGTAGCACCGGCTGAGGGAGTTTCGCCTTCCTCGCCGCCGCCCGATGCGATACTTCCAATCTCGCCCATATCTACTTCCGGCATCAGCCAGTGAAAATGGACACCGGAAAAATCGCCACCGGCCCAGGCTTCGCAGGAACGAAAGGTGCTCTGCCAGAGCGATGCCAGACGGCGGTTTTCTTCTTTCGCCGCATCGATCTCTGCCTGATTTTCAATTTCCCCGGTTTCTTCGTCCTCCTCTTCTTCCGGCACCGGGACAAAAACAGGCGACGGATGTCCGTCACAGAAGGTCTTATCGTAATGGTAACCATGCTCTACCGTCTTCCCGGATTCTCCCTCTTCATCCGTTATCATAGCTGAGACAAAGCGGAAATCGTCCCATAAAACAGGGCTGTCCTTGTGAAAGCTCTTATAAGGTGCGCCTCCTGCATAGATATAGGCTGCACCGTCACGGTCTGTGTGAACCTCCTCCTTATCGTCAAAGCGTTCATATAAGGAAAACACGGCATTTTCCAGTGGTTTTCCGGTTTCATGGTCGTACTTTCTTAGGCGGACATTGTAGGTGGAGGTCCAGTTCTCCTCATGCCGGTAGATTTCAAATACCAGGCCCCCGTCACCACCCTGCGCTGCACCTCCCGGTGTCACTGCTCCGGTTCCTGCGTAATAGCAGACTTCCGGGGCATTCACCTCTACAAATGCCAGACGCTGGTGCGCAGACAGCGGAGCTGCGCCGTTATACATCTGGCGATGCGTGCCCGCGCAGCGGCTGCAGCGCCAGATCTGCAGACACTGGTCATACACCTCCTCCGGGGAAGAAAAGGTTCCGCCGCCAGAAGCATACTGTGTCCCACGGACATCAAACATCAGATACAGGGCACCGCTGCCGCCTGTGCTGGTCAGACGGATTTCCGTATCGGTCTTCTGACAGAACCAGCCGCCCGGAAGCTGCGGTGTAAAGGAGCCGTCCGCTCCCGTGGTGGAATATTTCAGGGGAACGGTACGGATAAATTCCGCATCCGCGCCGGACGGATCAAACGACAAAACGTACTCCCCAGACTGCCCATTTTCCTGTGAAGGAGTCAGCCGCAGCGGATTTCCTGCCTGCGTATGTCCCTGCAGCACGGACGGAATGCCCCCGCCAGTTGCATGGACAGCTTCCACTCCTCTCCACTGTCCGGAAATGCCAGGTAAAGCGGTGGTTCGTGCACCCCCGCCCAGCAGTCCCGCCAGCTGCAGATACGTTTCTTCTTTCGCCAGCACTTCCTTCAGCCACGGATATTTCCCGCGGACTGCCGCAGAATGGATCAAAAGCTTTAAATCCGCTTCCGTTACGAACTGGGAGATTGCCGGTATTCCCTGGGCTGCCGCCCTGGCATTGATGTTCTGAATGACGGCATTGACCTGCGGCATATTTCCAAAGCTTGCCTGCAGTGTCAGCATCCCCCAGAAGACCAGTGCCATTTCTTCCCGGCTGAGCGTCTCGGACGGCAGTATGCAAACATACTCGTCCCCGTCGATCAGGGCCCGGTTCGCTCCGGCTCCGTCAATACAATAATGATGAAATCCCGCCCCGTAAGCAATGATGGTATCGCCCGGCTGCGCTGCCTGCGCTCTCCATGGCAGCTGCGGCAGAATTGGAAGCAGTGTTTTACTGGCCAGAACAACTGCCAGAAGCATTGCCGCTGCCCGCTTTACGGATTTTTTTCTTTCTCCCATTCGTTTTCCCATACCCCTGTTTTCCCTGTATTTTCCTGTGCATTCGCGGCCTTGCATCCTACGCAAAGCGCACATACTGTTCTTTCCTGTTCACGCATTGTGCAAACAATAACGTAGTTTCTTCTTCATCCGCAATTTGCCGTTATCCCTTCGAAGCCTCTTTCTGCACCTGCGCACCCTCCGTTTCTTCCTGCCGCTGTACCACTCCGTTCACAACCCATGCACCCTGCTCATTGGTCTGTTTTCCGTCCGGAGCCGTATAGTTCTTTTTCAGTGCACCGCGGCTGCCATTGGACTCCTCTTCAAAGTACAGACACTGTCCGCCGACCCAGTTCCAGCCGGTAAGCATCCTGCCCTGGGTTCCATCGGAAGACGGGTTTAAATAATACTGGTTTCCATCTGTATCCTGGTACCAGCCGGTCACTAAAAATCCTGCCTCATCAAACCGGAACCAGTCGTAAGCGCTTTGCCCGGCAGCTGTGCTGGCATACGGATTATGCACGGCAGCCCATTCTTTTGCGTAGGTACGCTCCTTGTCCGCAAACATCCACTGGCCTGCTGCATTCTGCATCCAGGTTCCCGTTACCACATAAGAAGGCATGGACGGGCCGGCTGCCTTTATCACTCCTCCGGAAGTAATTCCGGTTGACCCGCCAGAGCCTTTCGAGCCGCCGCCCCCGCCGCCAGAGCCACCGGAGCCGCCGCTAAAAACGCGCGGCACTGTTTCATCCACGGTGACAAACTGGATCCGGACCCTGCACTGTGCCTGGATATGTCCGTGCGTCTGGTCTTCACTCACTGCAGTGACGATTTCTTCCCGGATTCCGTTTCCATTTACCTTTTCTAACGGCTTTTCCCGCTTCAGCGTCCGGTCGCGGTGAATGAGATTCTGGATCCACGCCGGATTGTTTTCTCCCTTCGGGTCCCACACCGGCATGACCTTACAATTCTGCTGGTTTGCTCCCGATACTTCCAGACGGACATTTTTCCCGCTCTCCGTATCCTTCCAGCTCACCTGCTCATAAAACGGATGCTCTGGATTCAGCGATGCAGTCAGCACGACCGGCTCTGAAACCGTGATGCTTTCCGACGGCTGGTAACAGCTTCCGGTCAGTTTTCTTGTGACCGTAAAGTGTGCCTCTGTCTGGTTCAGGCTCAGTGTTTCCACCCGCACCGTTGTCAGGTCTACGATCTGGAAATCCACCGCAACGCGGCAATTTGCGTAAAGTGCCTGATGATTCACCGATGTCTCCGGATTCGTCACGGCAGATACCACGCCGTACCGGGTGTAAACCGTATCACGGATCTTTTCCCGGTACTGGTTTGCTGCCTGCGCCTGGACCTCCCGGTTGATGATGTTGGTAATAAAGGCGGAATTCATATTCGGCATGACCGAAGCATCCTTCATGGTATAGCCTGTTTCAGAGCGGTTTTCCAGAAGATCGGTATCGTCAACCAGCCAGCGCACCGTCCTGTCTACCGTCTGGCCATTTCCGTTATGCTCCACATGAATGAGCACCGGCTGCACTTCCACACTGTGATCCTGGACTCCGTCTACATAACGCGCGATTAAAACCCCATCCGTATTTTTCACCTCTGTGACGATCTGCGGGTGCTTCCGGTCCCCGCTCCGGGTCTGCACCACCGAAATCCTCGTTTCTTCCGGATCGGCAGTCAGCCTGGTCGTTACTTTTACATACTCTGCATTCAGCTGTGTGTCGCACTCCGGCATAAGAAACGAATAAGCACCACCGCCCACATACTGCATCGGCTGTTCGTCTTCGTTTTCATCTAGATAAGTAGGCGGCTTTACCCCGCCCGCCTCATTCAGGTCCACGATCATCTGATAACGGTTCTCCGCTGTGTTTTTCGGTGCTGTCGCCACGGTCACGACCGCGCCTGCTTTGATCGCAGATGGGTGGTCCTTGTCAATGTCCCGGTAGTAAGAGCTTCCCGTAGAAGAGATTGCAGACAATGCCGCTACATCTGTATCGTAGGTTCCGTTCGCATTTCGTGCATCGATGCGCGGAATATAGACCAGATATCCTCTTGCAGGTTCGCCCATGAAGCCCGGGGCAAAATGATCCATCGCAAACGGCAGATCCTTTTTGTAGCCCTCCATCGTAAACTCGCGCCCAAGCTTCTGGGTAACAATGTAGCGCACGCCATCTTCCAATTCCTCATAAAAGAAACGGTCCCCGCAGTCATACTCGATCTGCCCGGACACGGTCTTATACTTCCGTTCCAGGTCAGACCAGTAGCCAATGTGCGCATCTTCCGCGAAGCGGTTGTCCCCATCGATGGTACTTCCAAACACCTGCTTTGCCTTCGCAAGTGTGTTGGTAAACAGGTAAGAAATCCTGCTGTCCCGCTCCGTTCCGTAGGTAAAACGGGCACTGCTGTCGCGGGTTCCCACAAAGGTTCCCTCGCGGGATGCACTTCCGGCATTGGTCCGCGAGATTGTTCCTGCCATGCGGGCCAGGATCAGGTTTCCGCTCTCATATTTTCCAACGATGCCGCCCACCGCCAGACTTGCGTTGCCGCCGATCGTGCCGTTGACATAAGAATTGTAAATGCCGCTTAAGCTCATACTCCCGGCAATTCCGCCTACATATCCCTTGCCCTGAACCCGGTCTGAATCGCCATTCTGGGTGATCACCACGTTATCGATCAGATACGCCTTTTCTACGCGGCCGGCTATTCCGCCCACCGCACCGCTAGCTTTCGCTCCATTTGCGGTAACTGCATTGATGGCAATGCCTTCTGCGCGGCAATTTTCCACGATTACGGAGCCATCTGCCTCCTGGATCTGTGTCCCGGAGGCCGTTCCTTTTCCGCTGCCACTGATCACTGCCGCAATTCCTCCGGCATCACGCTCCGAATAAACATAACCGGACACCGTTACATTGCGGACTACCGCACCGTTTTTCAGCGTTCCAGCAAGTATTCCAGCCTGGTCTGCACCGCGGATCTGATCCCCACGGATTTCCAGATTTTCCACAGATCCGCCATCGATCACGCCAAACAGCCCCAGATTTTTCTTTCCATCTAACTCCCCGATGATTTTCAGTCCGGTGATCGTATTGCCGCATCCGTCGAAATGCCCACGGAACGGAGTCTGCACCTCTCCATTCATGTCTGCGGCATTCCAGTACCAGCCGATCGGATTCCAGCTTCCCCGGTTAATAGAAATGCCACCCAGATCCAGACTCTGCGTCAGTTCAAAATAGCAGTCCGCAAAATCTTCTCCGGCTGCTACTGCTTCCGAAAGTCCCATCAGATGCGACAAATTCTCAATCTGGTACGGTGCCTCCTTTGTTCCTTCTCCCGGAAAATTTGCGTTGCCATTCCAGTCCGTCCACAGATCCCCGGTTAAGGAAATCTGCGCAAACAGCGTCAGATCGGACGGGGTCGCTGGCTGGTCCTGCAATTGTACATCGGATGATGTCGCAGTCTGTCCCCACAGTCGCGTGCCTGGCAACAGTTCTGTCTCGTCCTGCAGCTGTGCGTCAGACGATGTTGCCACTTCAAACCAGAGCGCATGTTTCAGCCTTGCAAGCCAGTCGTCTTCCAGCTCAATTTCATCCGCTTCTTCATCATCTTCCTCATCATGCATCTGGTCATACTCCTGAGCATCGCCGGATTTCTTCCCTTCTCCTGTTCTGTGTTCTTCTGCTCCCTGTTTTTCCCTCCATTCTCTTCCGCCATGGCCAGCATCGCTTCCGCTAGCCCAGACTGTTTCTCCCTCGCGCTCCGGCACCAGTCTTCCGGCACTCTCTGCCATTGCCGCACCAGCCGGAAATACTCCCGGTGCCATCACCGCAAGCAGCACCGCCATTGCCGATGCCGTTTTCCGCCGTACATCATAATTCTTGTTGTTTTCCCCCATAAATCCCCCTTGTTATTTCGTATTTCCATGGCCGTCCGCGCGTTGCGCAATCAGCCACAAATTCTGATCCATTCTTTGCCATGAAAAGTTCTGCCGCCGATCAGGCGCATGAATTCAAGGATGCCATGTGCGCCTGCCAGAAATTTCGTTTGCAGTGTTGCACCTGGCTGCAGGCGCATGCAGGTTTACCGCTGCGGCAATACAAATGCCGGACGTACCCCGGTTGTCCCGGTTACTTTCACTTCCTCATCCTCCATTTCTGCTCCTGTACGCTTCGTTCCAGCCGTCATCCCGGTCTCCCTTTGCACCAGACTCCCATGCATTCCTATATTGGCGGCTGCGTTTCCGTGCGTGCCCGTATTTGTGGCTGTGTTTCTGTGCGTGCCCGTATTTGTGACTGTGTCTCCGCGCCTGCCCGCACTCCGCAGATCACTGCGCACTGCCTCCGGTCGGATATTCCCCTGCACCAGATCGACAATATAAACCTGCGTGCCTGACGCTGCTTTGCAGGGTGTCCGGAGCCAGTACCCTTTGCAGAATTCACTGATCTGCGTTTCCGGATTCCGCTTTGTGACCGGTCCGAATTTCCACAGCCAGTCACGGTAACGGTATGCCTCATCCACAGAAAGAAGAAACAGCTTATCTTCCAGCTTCTGGCTTCCCAGATAATGCGCACGCAGCCCTTCTTCCGGAAAATGTTCCCAAAATCCGGCCGGTGTCTGACCCTCGTAGCCTCGTTCTACGCCGGTATTGATCCAGACCGCATCAGCAAAATTCCCCGCTGACCTGGAAAGCCAGGCGCGTACAGACGAATATTTATACTCTGCGCTGTTTCCAAAGCGCACAATAGGCCCCGGGTAATACACATACCCATGCGAACCATCTCCTGGTGTCTCAAATTCATAGCGCGAACCTGTGTTGGCCGGAATCACTTCATCGCAAAGAAAAAGCGCCCCCTGTCTGTGATCGTCCATGTGGTCCGCATAATTCTGGTCGATGCAGCGAAAACGGTATGATTTTCCACCGATATTGCGCGTCACTGTATCCCCAATGTTCCAGTGCCTGAGCTGAGTTACATGCTGGTTTTCCTGTGGATTTCTTTGCAGACTAACCGGTACATTTTTCTGTAGACTGACTTGCAGATTTTTTCCAATACTGACTTGCAAATTTTTTTCAGAACTGGCTTGCAGATTCTCCCGCAGCCCTGCATGTTCTCCCCCATACACCATCACTGCCGGTCCGGCTGCTAAAAAAGTCCAGGCGCATAGCAGAAAAAGCAGACACTTTTCCCTTGTTTCAGCCTGCATCGCATCCCCCTCTCTTGATTGAATACGCTAAAAATTGATAATAATGGAATTCCTTTTTAACCCACCATCCGTAATTTGTAGAAATTGAAATGGGATTAAAAACTAAGAAAATAAGATAATATGAAAAATCCAGATTTTAGATGAATCATTCCTGTGCCATCATCATAGCACAGGAATGAAACCAGTACAAGAAAAGTTCGTCGACAAAAAACGACAAGAATATTGTTTGTGTTACTGTTCACGCATTGCGCAAACAGCAGCCCGATTACCCTCTCAGGCAGAACTCACTGCAATCTACTACGCGGGTGGCAAAGCCTTCATAGAATTCCGGCTCATGGCAGATCAAAAGAACACTTCCTTTATAGGCCTTCAGGGCGCGGGCCAGCTCGTCCTTGGCATCGACATCCAGATGGTTGGTCGGCTCGTCCAACAACAGGACATTGGTCTCGCGGTTGATCAGTTTACATAATCTTACCTTTGCCTGCTCGCCGCCAGAAAGGACGCGCACCTGGCTCTCGATATGCTTGGTGGTCAGTCCGCATTTTGCCAGGGCAGAGCGCACCTGGTACTGGGTGTAGGACGGGAATTCCTTCCAGATTTCCTCGATACAGGTCGTGGTATTGCCCGGTGCCATCTCCTGCTCAAAATAGCCAAGATACAGATAATCGCCCAGCTCCACGCTGCCGGAAAGTGCCGGGATCAGCCCAAGGATGCTCTTTAATAACGTGGTTTTTCCGATTCCGTTGGAGCCCTTTAACACGACCTTCTCTCCACGCTCCATGCTGATGTCAAACGGGCGGGTTAACGGCTCGTCGTAGCCGATCACCAGATCCTTTGCCTCAAAGATCATCTTGCCTGCGGCGCGGGCTTCCATAAAGTTAAACTCTGGCTTCGGCTTTTCCTTCGCCAGCTCGATGACTTCCATCTTATCCAGCTTTTTCTGGCGGGACATGGCCATGTTCCGGGTCGATACACGCGCCTTGTTGCGGGCCACGAAATCCTCCAGCTCGGCAATTTCCTGCTGCTGGCGCTTGTAAGCAGCCTCCAGCTGCGCCTTCTTGACCGCGTAGACCTCCTGGAAATGGTCATAATCGCCCACATAGCGGTCCAGCTTCTGGTTCTCCATGTGGTAGATCAGGTTGATAACGCTGTTTAAGAACGGAATATCGTGGGAGATCAGGATAAATGCGTTCTCATATTCCTGGAGATAGCGCTTCAGCCACTCGATATGCTGCTCATCCAGATAGTTGGTCGGCTCGTCCAAAAGCAGGATGTCCGGCTTCTCCAGAAGCAGTTTTCCTAAAAGCACCTTCGTTCTCTGACCGCCGGACAGCTCGGAAACATCCTTGTCCATGCCGATCTCCTGCAGGCCAAGCGCACGGCCGACTTCCTCTACCTTGCTGTCAATGATATAGAAATCGTGTGCCATCAAAAGATCCTGGATCGTGCCCAGCTCTTCCATCATGGCATTCATCTCATCCTCAGATGCTTCGCCCATCTTATCGCAGATGGCATTCATCTGCTCTTCCATCTCAAACAGATACGCAAATGCGCTCTTTAACACATCGCGGATGGTCATGCCCTTTTCCAGTACGGTGTGCTGGTCCAGATAACCGGCGCGCACATGCTTTGCCCACTCAACCTTGCCCTCATCCGGCTGCAGTTTTCCGGTGATAATGCTCATGAAGGTAGATTTACCCTCGCCGTTGGCGCCCACCAGACCGATATGCTCACCCTTTAACAGACGGAACGAAACGTCCTGGAAAATAGCTCGGTCACCAAATCCGTGACTTAAATGCTCTACATTTAAAATACTCATGAAAACTCCTCTCAAAACCTCTCAGACACAAACAATCTCTGCAAAATGTTGAAATCTGCGGCTATACCGCATTTTGCGAATGCTACTATTTTACCTAACAAATTCTGCGGTGGCAAGCTCTTTTCCCGGAATTTGCGCATATCTTATGGTAATTACACACCGGTTCATGTGAACCAGGCGCTCTGCCTGTCACAGGGCCCCGGCAAACCTGTCCAGGTGATTCCATGGTACTTCCGCTCAGCCACATTCCCCCTGCCTCCGATGCCCGCATCATCTGGATCGCCAGTGAACCGGCACGCCGGGAGAAGCTTGCCCGGCAGGGCTTTATTCCCGATGAAGCCGTACACTGCGTGTGCCGTTCCCTCCGAAGGCGGCTCTTTTTATTTCGGGTGCGCGGCCGTCTGATTTTACTGCCGCGAAAGCTTGCAGGCGAAATTTTTGCCGAAATCCAACGCTGATCTTTCAAAAACAAATGCTTAACAATTTTTATCAGACGCAGTATAATGGAAAAAATTTCCAGCAGGAGGAGACATGAAATGATAAGTCAGATCACTAGAGATGAAGCATTGAACTTACTGAAAACCTACAACAAGGAGCCATTCCACATTCTGCACGGTCTCACCGTAGAAGGCGTCATGCGCTGGTACGCGAGGGAGCTTGGTTATGGAGATGAGGAGGATTTCTGGGGAATCTGCGGACTGCTCCACGATATTGATTTTGAGCTTTACCCGGAACAGCACTGCACAAAAGCGCCGGAGCTGTTAAAGGCCGGCGGTGTCGGCGATGACATGATCCATGCCATCTGCTCCCATGGCTATGACATCTGCTGCGATGTAGAGCCGGTCCATGAGATGGAGAAGGTGCTGTTCGCCGCAGATGAGCTGACCGGTCTGATCGGAGCCGCAGCCCGCATGCGCCCATCCAAAAGCACCAGGGATATGGAGGTTTCCAGCTTAAAGAAAAAATTCAAGGATAAAAAATTTGCTGCAGGCTGCTCCCGCGACATCATCCGCACCGGTGCCGAACGCCTGGGATGGGAGCTGGATGAGCTCTTTGCAAAGACCATCGAGGCAATGCGCTCCTGCGAGGACGCCGTGAATGCGGAGATGGAGGCCTGAAAATACAAAAAACCGCGTAGCCACGCGGTTTTAAGAAGCAGGCGACGGGAATCGAACCCGCCTCCTCAGCTTGGGAAGCTGATGTTCTACCAATGAACTACGCCTGCATTTTCTATGGAAACACT
>OODU01001152.1_pt1 | contig 27202 bp, 17 predicted proteins | sample 1671171 | NCBI WGS metagenome assembly OODU01 (sample SAMN06348129, study PRJEB24527) | human gut metagenome | biome: human gut; feature: ankylosing spondylitis patient; material: feces | host: Homo sapiens | place: China | collected 2015-10
GCTCAGTTGATAGAGCATTAGCCTTCCAAGCTGAGGGTCGCGGGTTTGAGCCCCGTCTTCCGCTCTCTAAAGAGAATCTGAGAAATTAGATTCTCTTTTTTTCTATTACTTTAGACCTTTAAGATTATGAAAGATTCTCCGACACAATCACACGTGCTTCAACTATCGCACCCTCCTATTCCTGTTGTCCGTATCGGAATCATAGGATTGGGCAATCGCGGATTGCTCACCCTGCAACGTTATCTGCAAATTGAAGGAATAGAAATCAACGCTCTTTGTGAAATCAGAGAAGGAAACCTGGCCAAAGCCCAACAACTACTAAAGGAAAACAATCGTCCCGGAGCCACCGGATACACCGGACCGGAAGGCTGGAAAAAGATGTGCGAGCATGATGAACTGGATATTGTTTTTATCTGCACCGACTGGCTAATGCATACAGCTATGGCAACCTTTGCCATGGAATGCAACAAACACGTAGCCATTGAGGTCCCGGCAGCCATGAGTGTGGAAGAATGCTGGCAACTGGTTGATACCGCCGAAAAGACAAGACGACACTGTATCATGCTGGAAAACTGTTGCTACGATCCATTTGCACTAACAACTCTCAATATGGCCCGCCAAGGAATACTCGGAACTATCATGCACGTGGAGGGAGCTTATATACACGACCTGCGTTCCATGTATTTTGCCGAAGAAAGCGAAGGAGGTTACCACAACCACTGGGGGAAAAGATATAGCATCGAACATACGGGTAATCCCTATCCCACTCATGGTCTGGGACCTGCCTGCCAGATACTTGACATTCACCGGGGCGATAAAATGGAATACCTCGTTTCAATGTCCACCCACCAAGCAGGCATGAGCGAATACGCCCGGAAAAAGTTCGGCAAAGACTCACCGGAAGCCAGACAGGAATATAAATTGGGAGATGTCAACACGACCCTGATCCATACCGCGAAGGGAAAAACAATCATGCTGCAATATGATGTATGCACGCCCCGGCCTTACAGCCGCCTGCAAACCGTATGCGGTACTCTTGGTTTTGCACAAAAATACCCCGTGCCTTGCATCGCACTGGAGCCCAACGGAGACACTCCTCTTGAAGGAAAAGCACTGGAAGAAGTATTATCCCGCTATAAACATCCTTTTAGCGCCACTATCGGCGAAGAAGCACATCGTAGAGGTTTGCCAAACGAAATGAACTACGTGATGGATTACCGACTGATATACTGTCTACGCAACGGCCTTCCTCTTGACATGGATGTATACGATGCCGCCGAATGGTCCTGCATCACAGAATTAAGCGAGAAGTCGGTATTGAATGGAAGCATACCGGTAGAGATACCGGATTTCACTCGGGGAGCATGGAAAACAAGATGAATAAAAGAAGATTCTTTTTCAAGAATTTCAAGGTAAGGTGAATATGCCGTTCTACGGCTTTTTCACCGATACCGCATCGAGCGGCAATCTCCCGATAAGTCATGTTCTCCTCCCTGCTCATCAAGAATATCTCACGTTGCCTTTTAGGTAACACGGCAATTAACCGGTCGATATATTCTTTTAAATCCTCAGCCACCATTTGATCTTCCTGATTATACGGTTCTTCGTTCTCTATGGAACGTAGTATCGTCATTTTGAACATATCTTCGCGCATCCTGCTGCGGGCTTTATTAAAAATGATATTCCGGGTAATAACAAACAAAAAGCCCTCCACCTTCTTGTTGTTATCCAATAAGTGGCGTGCTTCCCAGAATTTCACAAAAACATCCTGCACGATTTCAGCAACAGTATCAGAAGAAGTTACATAAAGTTTGGTAAAATTGTAGACCTTCTGACAATAATAATCATACAATGCAGCAAAGGCTATATTATTGCCATTTTTCATTTGTTCTATCAACTCTTCTTCCTTCATATTGTATAAAATCTTGTGATAGACAAAAGTAATATTTTTACCGCGAATTACATCTATAAAATACATGAAAAATGCCATAGATTAACACAGTCTGTCATAGTTATCAGATATAACTGATAACTATAACAGTTTTGTACTAATCTATGGCAATATTCAGAACAGCAGTTAATTTCCTACCGGAATCTCCGTGCGTTTCCCTGCTGCCGATACAGCATAAAGTTTATAGCTACTATCCCAGTTGCCGGAAAGAGTGAACATATCGGTAGTAGAAGAGGTTGTTTCACCACTAGAAACAAAGACAAGTTTACCAGTCTGATCCTTCACCTCATAAGCCACTACATTCTGCCAATTCTTGATTGTAATGGTATTACCGCTTCGTGTTGCATTTGTTCCGGATATTACTTCAGGCTTGTTCTTATACAATTCCCATGTATTGTCCGAAATATATTCCAAAGCAATATTCTGCAATTTGTCATATCCCAGATTCTCTACTTTCTTTTTCAGTTCATCAACCATTTCTTCGGTAACTTTCAAAGTTTTCGTATCATAATCTTCAATCGACCTGTCCACAGGTGTCAGGAATCCCCATTTCTCGAAGAAATCAAGTAAATTCACCTGCGCCGCCACACAACAATTATAAACGAAATCCATTTGAATCTGTCCCTCACTCATGCCACCATAATCTTTTGTACGAGCATACTCGAAAACATCCGGATAGAAACCGCCACGGTCCGACTGCTGAAGAGGAGTCCGCCCAAGCACTTTACCGAAGTAAAGCTCCAGTTGCCAGAAAGGAACCAACTTGCAAAACACATCATCCGAATCATCGAGATTTTTAAAATCAGCATGAGAAGCTTTCGGAACAATAATACCATTCCATGCCTTTGAATATCTGTTACGGTAAACCGCTCCCATATCCTCGGTTTGTATCCGGGAGGGTTGCCCGAAAATTGTAGTCTGCACATACTCGGACATGATATTATTGGTCACCTCCGTCAGTCCTATCCACTTAACGCCCGGGCGGGTCTGGTTGCAATGCCCGATTTCGTGAGCAGGTCCCCAGCAACCGGTGGTTTTCAAGACATTAGGATCACACACATCCCCCATGGTTGACTGATTGTAAGCCGTATGATATGCAGTAGCGTACATAAAAGAGTGATACATGACATTCAGATATATCCTGTTCTTGAACATCTTGTCATATTTCTCCAATCCGAGAAGTTGCATTTCACTGTGAGCAATCTTATCATAAAGATCAATCAATTCATTACCGTTTGTGGAAACATATTTCCTAAAATCGTTAGTTTCAAATGTCAAGTGTGCATACTTGCCTACCACATCAAAATATTTGTCCGTAGCTTTCCCCAACAATTCGCTCCAACGTCCCTGATGTTCTTCTTTCTGCGAATCAAAATAGCCATTCACTGTACCCGAAGCAAAATGAATCTTAACAGGCTGCGCTGTTTCCGCATCCTCCAATGTTTTGGTATGATACATCACATATACGAGTCCTTTCCCTGTCATCGTCAGTTTATTAATACCGCGATATAACGGATACGTAACTCCTCCGAAACCGTCACCTCCCGGTACGTCCAGGTTTTGTACTTTCATTCCGATGTTCTGTCCATGTGTGTCGCCCACCATTACAACCAGCGTCTCCCCTTCTTTCACCGAGATACCTGTCGGATTGTCAAGAAGGCTGTACGGGTTTGTTTTGTGGGTTTCCGACTGAATATCCGGATTCGGGAACGCCTTATAGTCCTCCACACGGAAGTTTCTGTCATACTTATCCTTGAACATATAATAAGCCAGATTCTTAAAGAAAGGATACTTGCAGTTCTCAATATCCGCTTCCGTGATTCCCGCTTTCAAGTTACTACACGTTTCATCTTCAAAAAGAGTAGAATAATCAAATGCATTCAGATTCTTGGCATAGAACTCCATTTCGGCACAAGAAGCAAATCCTTGCCCGTCTCCTGCTCCGCTTTTCACGACAAAACGGAAAGACTTAGCCCGGACCGTATTATCAAAGGTTACTCTGGTAGCTGTTGCCGAACCCTCAAAATCCTTATCCAGCAACTTCGTAAATACACTCCCGTCTTCCGAATACTGTATTTCCACTTCTTTAAAATGACCGTTATATCCTGTGGAACGGGGATAATAAATCAGATAATCCACATCAGACGCTTCCGCAAAATTATAGGTCAGCGTAATAGGGAAATAATTCGCTCCGCCATTCGACCAGCTCGAATGATACAACGTTGTATAGTCACCGTCAAAAGACTTTTCAATAGCATCTTCTCCCTGATGAGAAGTATCGTGCCCACTCACCACTTTCACTTTGATGTCACCTTCGATGTCTTCTCCCGCACCTCCATTATATTCATTCAGGCCATGTTGTGAAACCAAGACCGAAGCAGAAACCGGGGAGTTTTCTTCCGAAGCACCTTCCGGTAAAACCTCAGTAAAGACTATGGCTCCCTCTCTCTTTTCATCCAACGTACTACTTTTCACTATATAAGTGTGGGTAGACGTCACCATTTCCGGCGCGCGGGATTTTGCCTTTTCAGTAATCCAATCAGGAAACCCGGCACTCACTTCCACATTGGTCGTGACATTAAAAGTAATCTCTTTACCAATGACTTCCACTTCAAATACGTTCGTATCAATCAGGATAGCAGCTTCATAGCCCAGTTGCCGAACTTTAACCATCTTCTTCTGCCCTTCCGCCGTTATCGTAATGGTAGCTTCACGTACCAATCTTTCTTCACTTTCGTCTACGGAAACTTTCAAGATCTTTCCTGCCACAGAAAGCGTACACCAGTTTTTATCCGCTTTAGCCTCCCAAGTCGGAGCATTCGTTGAAACCGTTATATTTTGCGTTCCGGCTTCACTTTTGAAATCCACCACTTCCTTATTAACGGACAAATCGACCACTTCCAGTACTTCATCATCACTGGCACAAGAAAAAGCGACAGCCCCCTGTACAAGTACGAAGAAGATAATCAAGTATTTTTTTATATGACAATTTACCATTTATCAGATATATTATTATGTAACATCTATTATTCAAAACATCCAAATAAAAAAGGCGGAAATCTAATATTATTCTTAAAAAGAAATATTCATATTTCCGCCTTAGTTGTCAAAAAGACAAAATTTCCCCAATTATTTCAATGTCTGCATTCTACGCTCCTTACTAATCAGCTTCAGGATCGACAACGCTTGCATCAACCTCAAACAGTTTAAATTCTGACATACTGAAAAAGACAGAACCTGTATTCGTATGATTCACCGAATAACGTATATAACGATAAGGTTTTGAATTATTTCCCATGACAGGCGATGTGTAGGGCGATGTACTCATCAACATGCCATTCTTAGCCTTTGTAAGATTCTCAATTAGTTCGAAGTTGACTCCGTCATTACTACCCATAATATCCACATCATCAGGAATATTATTGCCGTTACGCGCTACCGACTCATACTTGAAATAAGTAATCTCTTTCTTCGTATCTATCTGGAACCAGTGGGGAGCCGGAGGAACAGTCCCACTCCAGCTCGTATGGAAGTAAGAAGCGGTATTTCCGTCAATAAGGTTTGCGATAGGACCTTCCGATTTTTCCTGAGCATTCGTCGACAACTGGTCCACCGTCAACGCTATTTGTTTGGACTCACCAAAGACCACTTGTACCGGAGCCGGTTCCGAAACAGCCTTGATTGTCTGAACATTTCCCGCATCACCGGTTTCGCTATAAGACTGGACTTTAAATTCATATTCTCCAAACTTTTTACGTGTATCCGGAATCAACACACTATCCGCATAAACACTGGCCAATCTTACCACATCCTGTTCCAGCAAATAATCATAATAAGATACTTTTATATATCTGATTGTATTATCATCAGGTGTTGCCCAACGAAGCACAATGTAACCGGGCTTGTTTTGAGTGTCAGCGCTCAAGTCGATCACATCAGAAGGGATAATAGGCTTTGCATCTTCGTCACTACAACTAGCGAATCCTATCAAAAGTAGAGTGACAGCCAATAGAAATATGTTTTTCTTCATAATAGTCATGCTAAAATTTAATTAATAATTAGGATTCTGTACCATATTAGGATTCTTGCTCACTTCTGCTGCCGGAATAGGTAACAAATACTGCCGCGGAGTATCAAAATTGCGCACATCAGGAAGAGTTTTCACAGTGGCAAACCCATTAATATCAGTAGCATCAATATTCATACCCTTCACCGGTACATTAAAGTATTTATCTCCCAGTTTCCAACGACGAATGTCCCAGAAGTTCTGCTGTTCCAGATAAAGTTCGATCATTCTTTCCTGTCTCACAATCTCTGTCAGTTTACCGTTCAGGCCACCATTTCCCTCATAACTGACAATCGGATTTTTTGCATTCTTCCAAGAATCCTTGACAGAAAGAAGTCCGGCACGTTCACGTATTCTATCCAGTTTTACCATACCTTTTTCAAGATACCCATCTTTATTATAAGCGATACATGCCTCCGCATAACTCAAATACAATTCCGCCAGACGAATAACCGGCCATGGGTAATCTTTAGAAGGTTCTTTTTGCGACTTGGAAGCAGCTACTCCCGGATGAACACCTTTTTTATTCAGGTATCCGGTTTTTGAGTAGTTATTGTTTCTACCTTGCTTACCACAATTACCTTGTTCTGTAAAATCTGTCAACCATTTCTTTCCTTCTACCCGCTCGGCTTTCGCTACATAAGCGTTCTCTTTAGATTCTGTCTGGCATTCATAATAGCCATTCTGAAATGCAATCCATGCATAAAAACGAGGTTCACGGTCAACATTCAGTTTTATAGTTTGTCCTTCCCCATAAGTAGCACCATCGGGGAACGGAACTACCGAGAACCGATTTTGATAATCAAACTCAGGATCTTCGTCAATCGGGAGTCCGTTTTTCGTATAAAAACGTTCCACCATAGTCAAAGTCGGTGCAACTCCATTCCACGAACCGTCACTTAAATAAGGCAAGGATTTAGGCTGCAAACCATACGCACCTGCTTTACGGGTCTCTGCAAACAATACTTCTTTGGAATTGTCTTTATCCATAAATGTAAAACGCAACGTACGCTGTGTTAAATCTTGAGGTTCGGGATAACCGCTCAAGTCCCCTTCTCTCATCTCATATAAACTATATCCGTTGGACTCAGCCAGATTAATAGCCTCAAGTGCGGCATCAGCAGCCTTTTTCCACTTATTTTCATCATAAGAAAGAGGCATCAACGAACTACCATCCGTATTAACGAAGTCACTATAGTATTCTGTATTACCATTAAACAAAGGAGAAGCTGCATAAAGCAATAATCTGGCTTTAAGAGCTTTTGCAGCCACACTGGTTGCAAGTCCATATTCCGAACCGGTCCGGGTTGCAGGCAATCTTCCGGCAGCATCATCAAACATATCACAAGTCCACTGTACACACTCATCATAAGAGGTACGTCCCAATAAATTATCTTTGGGAGTATCCAAAACCGGCAATTCTTTCACCAAAACGACAGGACCATAGCATTTAATCAACAACATGTGAAAATAAGCAATCAGGAAATCAGCCTGAGCCACATAGCTGTCTATGGTTGCCTGGTCGATGCGGGGGACAGACGTAATATTCTTCTTTAACAGATAACACTGGCGAATACCCAGAAACAAATCGTTCCAGTAACTGATGATTAAGTTTCCTGAGGTATACACACCTTCAGCAAACTTTACGTAAGACTCTTGAGTAAAAGGGCTTATTATTTCATCTCCACTGAAGTCCAGACAGTTCTGTACCATATTAATCTGCGGTATATATCCATAACATGAATATAGGAATCTTTCTGCTGCTTTAGGACTGGAGAAGGCATCCTTATCGCTTGCTTTCTCCGCCGGTACCACATCCAAGAAATCACAGGAAACCATTGTAAATCCTGCAAACAATGCTAAAAACAGATATTTTATTATTTTTTTCATACTATGTAAATTTAATTATTGAAAGTCATTTGGAAACCAACATTAAAGACGCGTTGTGTCGGGTATTTCAAACCACTACCACCGCCTTGTTCCGGATCCCATAAATCAAACTTGGAGAATGTCAACAGGTTAGAACCGCTGATATAGAAACGCATTCTCTTAAATGTATACCCGAGCTCCATATTTTTCAGTTTCAAGAACGAACCGTCACGCATCCAGTAATCGGAAGTACGGCCGGAGTTACCGGGATTCGTATTATTCAAACTTGTCTTACGGGTCAAACGCGGATATTTTGCATCCACATTCTGATTAGTCGGTGACCATCTGTCGTTTGCCACAAACTGCAACACATTACGCAGTGAATTGTCTCCGAAAGGATGGAATCCACTCATAAACAAAGAAGTTTTCGCTACTCCCTGGAAGAAGAAAGAGAAGTCCCAGTTCTTATATTTGAACGAAGGTCCGAAACCATATACGATTTCAGGAACAGTCGGATTTCCAATCCACGTCCAGTCGTCCACATCCACGATATCATCTCCATAACCATGCATATTTGAGACATTGAGATATTTAATATCACCGGCTCCTAATGTAGATCCCATTTGTTGATTGTAACGGTCTATTTCAGCCTCATCCAAGAACAATCCATTTGACAAATATCCCTGGCTCACATTAGCACTCTGACCCACTTTTGACTGAAAAGCATATTTAGGAGCTTCGTCATATTTAGTAATCTCATTGTGCGCATAAGTAAACGTTCCTTTAAAGTTCATATAGAAATCCTTGCTGAACGCCTTGTTGTAATCAATCGAAAGGTCGAGTCCCTGGTTTTTCATCTCGGCAAGATTACCGAACACATCAGTATTTCCGGTTCCCAAATATGTAGGAATAGTTCCTTTTTTCTGGAATATATCTCTACGGGTCTCACGGAAAATGTCAACAACAATGTTCAGGCTGTTCAATAATTGCAAGTCAATACCCAGATTGATCTTTTCTCCTACCTCCCAAGTGATGCTATTGTTTTCATAGCGGGTGTAAACAGGTCCGCTCAATCCATAATTTTGGTCGATACCGGTAGTAAATCCCTTGCCGGACAAGTTAATTGTAGGCATATAAATAAATCTTTCGCCACCGATCTGGTCATTACCGACCAATCCCCATGAACCACGCAACTTCATGCTGGTGATGACTTTACGCAAAGGTTCAAAGAAACTTTCTTCACTGATATTATATCCCAGTGCTATGGAAGGGAAAAATCCCCAGCGATGTCCTTTCGCGAAATTCTCCGAACCGTTATATCCCATATTGACTTCCGCCATATATTTTCCATCGTATGCATACGAAAGGCGGCCTGCAAGACCTTGTTTACGTTTAGGCAGAGAATTGATAAGATTGTTACCCGGTACATTATTCACGAGTTCATCCTGATTATAAAGCAACATGGCATTTACATCATGTCTTCCGAACGTGCGGTTATAATCTACCATTGCTTCCAGATAAATCCGGCGGTCTCCTGCCGTCTCGTTAGTACTATTCAAGTCAGTCGACACTTCATTACCGACTCTGTTTGTAGTATAGCTATATGAACCATCTTCATTCTGTTCATACGATCCCAACAGATATTTATTCCAGCCGGCGCTATATTTATTAATAGACTTCGACCAGTTTTTGAACGTACCCAACGCTTTGAAACGAAGCCCTTTAGTCAGGAAATCCAATTTCTGTTCAAATTCAAGAGCGGCGATAACCGTACTTTCAAACGTATCATTATATCCCGTAGTCAACTGAGCAACCGGGTTACCCTGATAAGCCGTAATCAAACGGTCTGTAGTACCCCATTTCACGTGATTGGTTGTTCCGTCCGGTTCATAGAAAACAGGTGCTTCAACCGGGCTTGAATTCATTGCATCTGCAAAAATATCATCAATTCCGCGGTTAGGCTCACGCAAATCACGAAGTTGGACGTTCAATCTTACGGATAACTTTGATGACTTGCTGAGATATGCGTTGATATTATTCTGGAAGGCATAGCGCATCACATCAATATTATTGTTATAAGAGAAAAAGTCCTTAGAACGGTTCTTCAACATACCCGATTCGTGGTTGACCGAAATACTTGAGAAATAATCAATCTTCTTTCCACCGCCACGGATGTTAAAGTTAACTTTCTCATTGAAAGCTACATCGTTAAACATCTCATCATACCAATTCACATCGGGGAAAACATACGGATTGAGTTTCATACGTGTACCGTTAATCTTGTCCTGACTATACAAAACGTCCGGACTGCCGTCGTTCTTTACAGCCTCGTTGAACAGTTCCATATACGTAGCTCCGTCCACGAACTTAGGCGTCTTGGTCGGTTGGCTGATTTGTCCCTCTACGCGGAAATTTATAATCGGTTTATCCAGGTTTTGTCCGGACTTCGTAGTAACAATCATAACACCATTTGCACCACGGGTTCCGTACATTGCCGTAGCGGTAGCATCCTTCAAAATGGAGAATCCGTCAATAACCTCGGGATCCAAAGCATTCAAATCAGCCGAAGATACCTGTACACCGTCGATGATAATCAGAGGAGACGTAGCCTCACTCAAGGTTGAGATTCCTCGAATCCAGAAATCCGACCCGTCTGCACCGGGACGACCTGTACGCTGAACAGCAACCACACCGGATAAACGTCCGGCAAATGAATTGGAAAGATTCGTTGAAGGGACTTTCAATTCCGCCGGACGGATAGCCTGCACCGAGCCTACCATACTCGCCTTCTTCTGTCCTGTTCCGTAAGCTGTCACCACAACCTCTTCAAGCGCCTGTGCATCTTCCGACAAATCAATAGCAAGTACTTTACGGTTGCCTACTTTCACTTCCTTAGCTGTGTATCCCACATACGAAATTTTCAGAACATCCTGCGGACCTGCCTGAATCACAAACTTACCGTCGATGTCAGTGATAACTCCCGTTGTGGTACCTACAATAGCGACACTCGCCCCAATGACAGCCTCGCCCGTGCGTGCATCCGTCACGACACCCACAATTTCCGTTTTCTTAGCTTGTTGGGCCGATTCCGTTTTACTCACTTTCAGAACAACATCATTGCCTTGAATCAGATAAGTGATTCCCGTATTAGCAAATACTTCGTTCAATACCTTATCAATCGGACCCGAACAATTGATATTTTTCAATCGAATGTTTTTCAAATCCGCCGCATTGTAAAAGAAGACATAATTACTGTTTTTTTCAATGAGCATAATAGCTTCTTTGATTGTAATAGACTGCCCTTTCACCGTGATATGCCCCTGAGCTCCAAGGACCGTCAACGGATAAAAAAGCAAAACCAGCACGATATACTTGAAATATCGCACGCTACTGTGAAAACTGAGTGATTTTCTCATGCTTTAATTAATTTGATTAGACATATGGTTAATAAAAATGGACTAGTATAAAACGATCCGGTCATCCGTCTGCCGGATATTTAGATTCAAGCTGAAACAAATCTTATTCAGTACCTTGTCCAGAGGCTCATTATAATGAATACTGCCGCTGAATGAGGATTCATCCTTACGTACTCCCTGTAAGAGAATATCAGTATGGTACATCTGGCTTACGATCTGAATCAATTGAGCCAACGGGACATCCTTGAAATTATATCTCCCGTTTTCCCAACTGATATTAGCGATATTGTCAATTTGCGTTTGTGAATCAACCGAGTTGTAAATGAGTTTCTGCAAGGGGCGCATCACCGTTTTTTGCCGGGTAGACGGAACATTAAATTCAATCTTACCTTCAAACAGAGTTATCTCGCTACGGTGTGCGTCCTCTTGCTTTACCAAAAAACAAGTTCCCTTCACCTCAATAAATGCATCATTTATATATACCTGAAACGTATTTCCCTGATGTTTGCGTACTTCAAATAAGGAATTTCCTTCCAGCCACACTTTCCTGTCCCGGGCGAATGTTTTTGCATACCGAATCGAACTACCCGGCTGCATCCACACTTTTGTGCTATCAGGCAACACATATAATTGATTTTTTTCTGCGATTATTTTAATCGTTTTTTCTACTCCCATATCATCGTTTCCGGATAAAAACAGTAAACCGCCTATTACTAAGAGGATTACGACAGCAGCAGCCAGTGAGTGCCATAGTTCTATATGAACTAAAGTATCGGATTTGCCTTCACATCTACGTTGGACATTCCTCCATATCCTTTTTTTAACTTCCGACTTTATCGGGTCATCTTCAAACTGTTTCCATTGCTTTTTCATCTCGTTTTCTACCGAATTTCTTTTCAGTAGCTTCTGCTTTTCTTCCGGCAATAACTGTTCAACCAGAAGTCTTCTTATTAATGTTTTTCTTTTATCTGTATTTGTTTCCATTTCAATTCTGTTCTTCGATAATTGGTGTTACATATATAAATACACCGCAGCCCGGCTTATCCCTACAAGAAAAAACGATTTTATTTGAAAAAAGATAAGATTTTCCTGTTTTTCCCTTTCTTCTCCTTCTTTTATCTCCGATTTGCTTTAGTTCATATAGAACTATGGTAAACCCTCCAGTATATTCTAAGGCATATTCTCACTCATCCATATAATAATCCGCCCAAAAGAATGCAAATACTAAAAAATCTTTTTTTTTCAGAGAATAGATAGGGATACTGGTTAATTAGTAGTATTTATGTAAGAAATAAACATCTAATAAACTACAAAACGCATGAAAAACCTCTTGCCATTGAAATCACTCTTATCATTTGCATTATTGGTTTGTTCTACCAACATTTCTGCAAATAAAATTATCTCGGTTTCTGATTTCGGTTTAAAGCCCGACAGCCGCATCAATGCCGTACCGTTTGTACAAAAAGCAATCAATGCCTGCAAACAACATCCCGGCTCCACGCTTGTCTTTCCCAAGGGGAGATATGACTTTTGGGCACAGCACGCCATTGAAAGAGATTATCACGAAACGAATACTTACGATGTCAATCCTAAAATCCTTGCCGTACTGCTGGATCAAGTCAACAACCTGACTATTGACGGCAACGGCTCGGAGTTTATCATGCACGGCCGTATGCAACCCTTCACCTTGGACCGCTGCCAAAACATCACCCTGAAAAACTTCTCCGTTGACTGGGAAATCCCTCTAACCGCCCAAGGCACCGTCACTCAATCCACCCCCGACTATATAGAAGTGGAAATCGACACCCGCCAATATCCTTACATCATAGAAAACAAACGGCTCACCTTTGTCGGCGAAGGTTGGAAAAGCGGGCTGTGGTCTATCATGCAGTTTGACCCTGAAACCCACTTCGTCCTGCCCAATACCGGCGACAACCTGGGATGGCGCCCTTATGATGCGACAGAGGTAAAACCCGGACTGGTACGCCTCGCCGATCCGAAAAGGGAAGCCAACAAACGTTTCCCCGCACCGGGCACTATCCTCGTGTTGAGACATAGTACCCGTGACCATGCCGGTATCTTCATCTACCACAGCACGGACACCAAACTGGAGAATCTGAAGTTATTCCATACCTGCGGATTAGGAATCCTATCACAATACAGCAAAAATATCGCATTCAACGATGTCCACATCATCCCCAATGCCGCAAAAGGACGTGTATTAAGCGGACACGACGACGGCTTCCATTTTATGGGATGCAGCGGGCTGCTCAAAATAGAAAATTGCAGCTGGGCCGGATTAATGGATGACCCGATCAATATCCACGGAACTTGCTCACGCATCATGGAAGTTCTCTCCCCCACCCGTATCAAATGTAAATTCATGCAGGACATGAGCGAAGGTATGGAATGGGGACGCCCGGACGAAATGATCGGATTCATTGAACACAATACAATGCGCACCGTAGCAACCGGAAAAATGAATAAGTTTGAAGCGCTCAACAAGGCCGAATTTATCATTGAGCTATCCGCCCCGCTCCCTGCCGGAGTAGAGGCCGGATACGTGATAGAAAACCTGACTTGCACACCGGATGCGGAAATACGCAACTGTCATTTCGGAAGTTGCCGTGCACGCGGCTTACTAGTATCAACTCCGGGAAAGGTCGTTATCGAGAATAACATATTCGAATCAAGCGGTTCCGCTATTTTAATTGCCGGAGACGCCAATGCCTGGTATGAATCAGGGGCCGTAAAAGATGTACTTATCCGTAATAATGATTTTCGTTATCCTTGCAACTCTTCAATTTACCAATTCTGCGAGGCTGTGATTAGTATCGACCCGGAAATACCGACGCCGGAACAGAAATATCCCTACCACCGCAATATCCGTATTGTGGATAACACCTTTCATCTTTTCGACTACCCGATCCTCTTTGCCCGCTCGGTAGACGGACTGACTTTCTCCGACAACACGCTGATACGTGACACGACTTACCAACCTTATCATTACCGCAAGGAAGGTATCACGCTGGAAGCCTGCAAATCGGTAGTCATCTCTAATAATAAGATCGAAGGGGATGTGCTAGGGAGAACCGTTAAATTCGACAGGATGAAATCGTCGGATATAAAGATTAGCAAGAATCCTTTTTTCCGAAAATTGAAATAATAAGTTCTGCTACAAAAAAAGTTTTTAGGTTCTTCTTCAAATTTGGTGGTAATTTACCCAGTCAGTGGTATCTCCATTTCCCTCCTTCGGGAAGGAGGGGTGGCTGAAAGCCGGGGTGGTAGGTGGATACACAATGCTGATAATAACTGACTTACGCATTCACCTACCACCTCCCCCTACGGGGACTCCTCCTTCCCGAAGGAGGAGAATGGAGAATACTATCAACTATCAAATTATTGTTGAATACTATCGACTATCAAATTATTATTTTCTCAATTAATTTTACCACCAAATTTGAAGAAGAATCAAAAAATCCCATAGTTGCCCCCTGTATGAAAAAAGAACTCTAATAATCCACCCCTATAATGAAACAAAACTCTAACAATAAACGGGAACGAAAAAAAATAAACGGGAAGAACAAAAAATAGACCGACCGTAAAGTCCGCCTATTTCATTTTTCAAGTGCGCCTTGTGATACCCTATTTCTACTAAACGGTACCGGTCCCGCAGTTCTACCCTATTTATTCTTTTTAAGTATCTATTCTACCATTGCAAGTCGGGTAAGTATTTACTTAGGGTGGTACGGAGAATACTCAAAGTGATCGGTTTCACCAACACTTCGGTAGCTCCCGCCTTCATCGCGTTTTCCTTGTCGGAGCTGAAAGCATAAGCTGTCTGCATGATAATGGGGATTTCCGTATTCGACTCACGAATAATCTTCGTAGCCTCCAGCCCGTTCATCAACGGCATTTTGATATCCATTAGTATGGCACTCGCTCTATGTTGGTGTTCTTGAAACAACTGCACCATTTCTTCGCCGTTCTTCGCCCATTCGATATCACATTTTTTACCTATGATAGCTTTAATCAATTTAAAGTTGCTGTCGTCGTCCTCAGCCACTAAAATGAGGGGTCTCAGTACACTCGTTTGTTCACTTTCCATATTGTTATTATATTGCTTTTTTTATTTGTCATTTTTGGTTAATATCTCTTTTCAGCCCGCAAGGTATAAAAAATATTCATATATTTCGCTATCTTTGCGCCTCAAAATAAAAGAATAATATGATTTCTGTTGACGGACTGGCCGTGGAATTTGGCGGCACGACCTTATTTAGTGATATTTCTTTCGTTATTAATGAAAAAGACCGTATCGCCCTTATGGGAAAAAACGGTGCGGGTAAGAGTACGCTGCTCAAAATTCTGGCAGGTGTACGGCAACCGACGCGCGGCAAGGTTTCCGCACCCAAAGACTGCGTTGTGGCCTACCTGCCCCAACATTTGATGACGGAAGACGGACGGACAGTGTTTGACGAAACGGCGCAGGCCTTTGCTCACCTGCACGAAATGGAGGCGCAGATCGACCGTCTGAACAAAGAGCTGGAAACGCGGACGGACTACGAAAGCGACAGTTATATGGCTCTCATTGAGGAGGTTTCCGCCTTAAGCGAGAAGTTCTATTCGATCGATGCCACCAACTACGAGGAAGATGTGGAAAAATCGCTGCTCGGCCTCGGGTTCACCCGCGAGGATTTCCAACGGCAGACGAGCGATTTCAGCGGCGGCTGGCGGATGCGCATCGAGCTGGCAAAGCTGCTGTTGCAGAAACCGGACGTGCTCCTGCTCGACGAGCCGACGAACCACCTCGACATCGAATCTATCCAATGGCTCGAAGATTTTCTGATCAACAACGGCAAAGCGGTGATTGTCATCAGCCACGACCGCAAGTTTGTGGACAACATCACCACCCGCACTATTGAAGTGACAATGGGACGTATCTACGATTATAAAGTGAATTACTCCCAATATCTGACCTTGCGCAAAGAACGCCGCGAACAGCAACAGAAGGCTTATGACGAGCAGCAGAAATTTATCGCTGAGACGAAAGAGTTCATCGAACGCTTCAAAGGAACGTATTCGAAGACGTTGCAAGTGCAGAGCCGTGTCAAGATGCTGGAAAAGCTGGAACTGCTGGAGGTAGATGAGGAAGATACTTCCGCTTTGCGGTTGAAATTTCCGCCTTCGCCCCGTTCGGGAAGTTATCCGGTGATTATGGAAGGTGTCGGCAAAACGTATGGCAATCACGTGGTGTTCCGCAACGCCAACCTGACGGTGGAACGCGGGGACAAGGTTGCCTTTGTCGGGAAGAACGGCGAGGGTAAATCTACGCTCGTGAAGTGTATCATGAAGGAAATCGAACACGAGGGGACACTGACGCTGGGCCATAACGTACAAATAGGATATTTTGCACAAAACCAGGCTTCGCTCATGGACGAAAACCTGACGGTTTTCCAGACGATTGACGATGTGGCGAAAGGTGAGATCCGGAACAAAATCCGTGATTTGCTGGGTGCGTTTATGTTTGGCGGACCGGAGGAATCAATGAAGAAGGTGAAAGTGCTTTCGGGCGGGGAACGGACACGTCTGGCAATGATTAAATTGTTGCTGGAACCGGTCAATCTCCTCATTCTCGATGAGCCCACGAATCACCTCGACATGAAAACCAAAGATATTCTGAAACAGGCGCTACTCGACTTCGACGGCACTCTGATCGTTGTCTCCCACGACCGTGACTTCCTCGACGGACTGGTTTCAAAGGTGTATGAGTTTGGCAATCAGAAAGTGACGGAACATCTTTGCGGCATCTACGAGTTCCTTGAAAAAAAGAAAATGGATTCGCTGCAAGAACTGGAAAAGAAATAAAATTGCCGGTAGTATCCCTTTATTGCCGGTAGTATCTCTTTCTCTTTCTTCCCGAAGGAGGAGGGTTCTTCTTCAAATTTGGTGGCAATTTAACCAGTCGGTGGTATCTCCATTCCCCTCCTTCAGGAAGGAGGGGTGGCTGAAAGCCGGGGTGGTAGGTGGATACACAATGCTGATAATAAACGATTTATGCATTCACCTACCACCTCCCCCTACGGGTACTCCTCCTTCCCGAAGGAGGAGAATGGAGATACCACCGACTGGTTAAATTGCCACCAAATTTGAAGAAGAACAAATAATAAAAGATGTTATCGGCTTTTAACGGAGAAAAAGTTTTTGTATCTTTGTAACGTTCAAATAATCAAGCTGAAGCCGATACATATCCAAAAGAAAGGATGAAAAGGAAGAAACGATATATAGTAACATTGCTGCTTTTTATCAACATTATCATGTTGACGGTAGCCGTTATTCCTCATCATCACCACCCCAACGGAGCGATTTGCATGAAACAGGACTTGCCCGTAGAACAGCAATGTCCCAAACATCATCATCATCCGGCAAGCGACTCATGTTGCAGCAGCGAATGTATGACGCGCTTCCACTCTCCCATTCCTTCCTTCCACACAGATAGCGGACCGGACTACGTGTTCATCGCCACCCTGTTCACGGACGGAATCATCGAACATCTGCTAAAACCACAAGAGAGACGGGTCAAGAACTATTACGTCTACCGAGACTCGCTGCACGGGACGAACATCCCCCGTACCACCTCTCTCCGCGCCCCTCCCTATTCTGTTTTCGCGTAAGACCAACGTGAATGCAAACTTGTTGCATCCGCGTCACCCTATCTTTGTAACGTAAAAACAGTAAATTTTAGTAGGAAAATATCATTTATGAAAAAACTTATTTTTATGGGAATCCTGGGCTTATTCGCTTTAGGAGCCTGCAATAACAAGAATATACAAGGTCATGAAGGACATGGCCATAGTACCGTCACACACAACAACGATGAACACAACCATGAAGCGGAAGGTCACGACCATGAAGCGGAAGGACACACCCATGGAACAGAAGGAGAATGCAACGGCGATCATAAACATGATGCGGCCGACAATCACCAAGGCACTGCTGCCGGACACGATGAAACTGCCGAAGCCGCCCACAGCGACGAAATCATCCTCCCGAAAGCGAAAGCCGATGCTGCCGGAGTAAAAGTAAGCATTGTAGAACCCGCCCCTTTCCAACAAGTAATCAAGACCAGCGGACAGGTATTGGCTGCACAAGGCGACGAATCCGTCGCGGTAGCCACTGTGGCAGGTGTTGTCTCATTCCGCGGAAAGGTGACGGAAGGTATGAGTGTAGGCAGCGGCACTCCGCTAGTGACCATTTCCTCGCACAACATCGCAGACGGCGACCCGGTGCAACGTGCCCGCATCGCTTACGAAGTGTCGAAGAAAGAATACGAACGGATGAAAGCGCTTGTCAAAAACAAAATCGTATCCGACAAGGATTTTGCACAGGCAGAGCAGAATTACGAGAATGCCCGCATCAGCTATGAGGCGCTCGCAAAGAACCATTCGGCAATCGGACAGAACATTACCGCTCCTATCGCCGGCTACGTGAAAAGTATTCTGGTGAAAGAAGGGGATTATGTCACAATTGGCCAGCCATTGGTCAGCGTGACACAGAACCGCCGTCTGTTCCTCCGTGCCGAAGTGTCGGAAAAGTATTACCCGTATCTCCGCACAATTAATTCCGCCAATTTCCGGACACCATATAATAATAAGGTATATGAATTGGGAGCATTGAACGGCCGGCTTCTCTCGTTCGGCAAAACAGCGGGAGACAACTCTTTCTATGTCCCCGTAACTTTTGAATTTGACAACAAAGGCGACATCATAGCCGGTTCGTTCGTAGAGGTCTACCTGCTTTCCTCCCAACTGGAGAATGTCCTTTCCCTTCCCCGCACGGCACTGACCGAGGAACAGGGAATCTACTTTGTATATCTGCAACTTGACAAAGAGGGATACAAAAAGCAAGAAGTGACTTTAGGCGCCGACAACGGCAAAAATGTGCAAATCCTCACCGGAATAAAACCGGGCGACCGCGTAGTGACGGAAGGAGCTTATCAGGTTCGTCTGGCAAGCGCCAGCAACGCAATTCCCGCACACAGCCACGAACACTAAGCGGCAAGGCGCCGCAGCCGGATTGCTTTGCGGTGCATCTATCTCATTTTTTATCACTCAATTGATGAATTATCATGCTTAACAAAATTATACATTACTCCCTGCATAACAGGTTGGTCGTACTCTGCGCGGCTTTCCTCCTGCTCATCGCGGGCACCTACACTGCCATGAATACCGAAGTTGACGTCTTCCCCGACCTCAACGCCCCGACGGTGGTTATCATGACCGAAGCCAACGGTATGGCAGCCGAGGAAGTGGAACAACTCGTTACCTTTCCTGTCGAAACAGCCGTAAACGGTGCTACCGGTGTACGCCGTGTCCGTTCTTCGTCCACCAACGGCTTCTCCGTTGTCTGGGTGGAATTTGACTGGGGAACAGACATCTACCTCGCCCGCCAGATTGTCAGCGAGAAACTGGCGGTAGTCAGTGAATCCCTCCCCGTCAACGTGGGCAAGCCGACGCTGGGCCCGCAATCTTCTATCCTGGGCGAAATGCTGATTGTCGGTCTGACCGCCGACTCGACCTCCATGCTCGACCTCCGCACGATTGCGGACTGGACGATTCGCCCGCGCCTGCTGTCCACCGGAGGGGTGGCACAGGTAGCCGTGTTGGGCGGAGACATCAAAGAATACCAGATTCAACTGGACCCGGAACGGATGCGCCACTACAGCGTTTCAATGGGTGAAATAATGGCTGTCACCCAAGACATGAACTTAAACGCCAACGGTGGCGTACTTTACGAGTTCGGAAATGAATATATCGTGCGTGGGGTACTTTCTACCCCGAAGGTCGAGGAGCTAGGCAAAGCAGTCGTAAAAACTGTAAACACTTTCCCCGTCACACTGGAGGACATCGCCGACGTGAAAATCGGCCCCAAAGCTCCGAAACTGGGAACCGCTTCCGAACGCGGCAAACCTGCCGTACTAATGACAGTCACCAAACAGCCTGCCACTAGTACCCTCGAACTGACCGACAAACTGGAAGCCTCTCTGAAAGACCTCCAAAAGAACCTGCCTGCCGACGTGAAAGTGTCTACTGACATTTTCCGCCAAAGCCGTTTCATCGAAAGTTCGATCGGCAACGTGAAGAAGTCGCTTTTTGAAGGCGGTATTTTCGTGGTGATCGTCTTGTTCCTGTTCCTGGCAAATGTACGTACAACGGTGATCTCGCTGGTGACACTGCCTATCTCACTGCTCGTCTCCATTCTTACGCTGCACTATATGGGAGTGACTATCAACACAATGAGTCTCGGTGGTATGGCCATTGCTATCGGTTCACTGGTGGACGACGCGATCGTGGACGTCGAAAACGTGTACAAGCGCCTGCGGGAGAACCGGCAGAAACCGGAGGCCGAACGGCTCAGTACACTGGAGGTGGTATTCAACGCCTCGAAGGAAGTTCGTATGCCTATCCTTAATTCGACGTTGATTATTGTAGTCAGTTTTGTCCCCCTGTTCTTCCTGAGCGGAATGGAAGGAAGAATGTTGGTCCCGCTGGGCATTGCGTTTATCGTGGCGTTATTCGCTTCGACGGTTGTTGCGCTGACGCTGACCCCGGTACTTTGCTCGTATCTGCTGGGCAGTAACAAGACGAACAAGGAACTGAAAGAGTCATTCGTAGCCCGTTGGATGAAAGGGATTTACGGGAAGGCACTGACTTGGGTACTGGCCCACAAACGGGTGACTTTGGGAAGTACAATCGGACTGTTTGTGGTCGCTCTCGGTGTGTTCTTCACTCTCGGACGCAGCTTCCTGCCTTCTTTCAATGAGGGCTCGTTCACAATCAACATCAGTTCGCTGCCGGGCATTTCGTTGGAAGAAAGCAACAAAATGGGACATCGTGCCGAGGAGCTGCTGCTGACAATTCCAGAGATACAGACGGTAGCCCGCAAGACGGGACGTGCCGAACTGGACGAGCACGCGCTTGGCGTGAACGTCTCGGAAATCGAAGCTCCGTTCGAGCTGAAAGACCGTCCGCGCAACGAGCTCGTTGCCGAAGTGCGCGAGAAACTAGGAACGATCACCGGTGCAAATATAGAAATCGGTCAGCCTATCAGCCACCGAATCGATGCCATGTTGTCCGGTACAAAGGCAAACATCGCCATCAAACTTTTCGGCGACGACTTGAACAAGATGTTCTCACTCGGCAACCGGATAAAGGACGCTATCGGAGATATACCGGGCATTGCCGACCTCAACGTGGAGCAGCAGATCGAGCGTCCGCAATTGAAGATTCAACCGAAACGGGAGATGCTCGCCAAGTTCGGGATTACCTTGCCGGAATTCTCGGAATATGTCAACGTTGCCCTTGCAGGAAAAGTGATCTCGCAGGTTTATGAACAGGGAAAGAGCTTCGATCTCATCGTAAAAGTGAAGGATGACGCACGGGACGAAATGGAGAAAATCCGCAACTTAATGGTAGACACCAACGACGGCCGCAAAGTGCCTCTGAACTACGTGGCGGAAGTGGTTTCGGCCATGGGACCGAACACGATCAACCGCGAAAACGTGAAGCGCAAAATCGTGATTTCCGCCAACGTGGCGGACCGTGACCTCCGAAGTGTGGTAAACGACATCCAAAAGCGTATCGATACGTCTATACAGCTCCCCGAAGGCTATCACATCGAATACGGCGGACAGTTTGAAAGCGAACAAGCCGCCAGCCGGACATTGGCACTGACGTCATTCATCAGCATTGTTGTCATCTTCCTGCTGCTTTACAACGAGTTCCGCAGCGTGAAGGAATCCGGCGTTATCTTGTTGAACCTGCCGCTTGCACTGATCGGCGGTGTTTTCGCACTGGTCATCACGACGGGTGAGGTCAGCATTCCGGCAATTATCGGGTTTATCTCCCTGTTCGGCATTGCGACCAGAAACGGTATGTTGCTTATCAGCCACTATAACCACCTCCAAAAAGAGGAAGGACTGAACGTATACGACAGTGTCATGCAAGGCTCGCTCGACCGTCTGAACCCGATTCTTATGACAGCGCTTTCGTCGGCACTGGCACTGATCCCGCTGGCGCTCGGCGGCGACTTGCCCGGAAACGAAATTCAAAGTCCAATGGCCAAAGTTATCTTGGGCGGACTTTTAACCTCTACGTTCCTGAACGGTTTCATCGTTCCGATTGTTTACCTGATGATGCACCGCCGGCCTACCGACGCTGCACCGGAGCAAGAATCCCTCGCGACACCCTGCTAATCATCAGCCAGACGTAATAGAAGAAACAAATAAAAGAAAAAGTATGAAACGGATTATCATTATAAGTTCTTTTGCTGCCACTGCACTCTTCACCCTGACGGGGGGTGTGCAGGCACAGAACAGCATAGAACAGGTATTAAAAAATATAGAAACGAACAACAAGGAGTTGCAGGCGAACGCCCAACTGATTACCTCGCAGAAACTGGAATCCAAAACGGACAACAACCTGCCCGATCCTACCTTGTCCTACGCTCACCTCTGGGGAGCAAAGGACAAAAACGAAACAATCGGCGAACTCGTCGTTTCGCAGAGTTTCGACTTCCCCAGCCTGTATGCCACGCGCAATAAACTGAACCGGTTGAAGGCAGGGGCTTACGACAGCCAGGCGGACGTATTCCGTCAGGACAAACTGTTGCAGGCGAAAGAAGTCTGTCTGGACATTATCATGCTCCGCCAGCAGAAACAAATTCTCGAAGAAAGGCTCCGCAACGCGGAAGTACTCGCTGAAATGTATGCCAAACGTCTCCAAACCGGAGACGCCAACGCCCTTGAGACGAACAAAATCAATCTGGAATTACTGAACGTCCGCACAGAAGCCTCACTCAACGAAACGGCGCTCCGCAACAAAATGCAGGAACTGAATACGCTGAACGGCAATATCCCGGTGGTCTTTGAAGAAAGCCGGTATCCCCTCACTCCTTTTCCCTCCGATTACCAGATCTTGAAATCGGAAGTGCTCTCTGCCGACCGTACCCTCATGGCGCTCGGCAACGAAAGCCTCGTTGCCCGGAAACAAATAGCGGTCAACAAATCGCAGTGGTTGCCGAAACTGGAACTGGGATATCGCCGGAACACAGAAACGGGCACACCTTTCAACGGGGTAGTAGTCGGCTTCTCTTTCCCTCTTTTCGAAAACCGGAACAAGGTGAAGATTGCGAAAGCACAAGCTTTGAACATCGACCTGCAAAAAGAAAATGCCACGTTGCAAGTTGAATCCGAATTGTCACAGCTCTATCGTGAAGCCAAAGCACTGCATAACTCCATGGAAGAATATAAAAAGACGTTCCGGTCGCAACAGGACTTGGCATTGCTGAAACAGGCACTCACCGGAGGACAAATCAGCATGATAGAGTATTTCGTAGAAGTATCTGTCATCTACCAGAGCCACCAGAACTATCTGCAACTCGAAAACCAATATCAGAAAGCAATGGCACGGATTTACAAAAGTAAGTTGTAGACCTTATCCGGCCTTTACAACACGCGGATCTTTTCCGGCAAATACCCGCTACGGATACGCCATTCCTGCGGATAAAGATTATTAGCCCGGTTGCCGATATTCTTCACAAAACCCAGAGGAATATTTCGATAAGTGAGCAAAACATACCCGCGAGGGGCTGTCGCCGGCAAAGTGACAGCCTCTTTCCGCAAATAAGCGATTGCTTGTTCATAACTCACCGCCTCGGTTGCAAAAACATCCTGCCGCAGAAGAAGGGCACTCATGGCCAAGGCATGGGCGGGAATCAGATCTTTTCCTTTCACCTCGCCAACCGAAACGCCTGCCTGCACCACCCGCAAATGTTGTTTCATGGCAGCCAGTTCGGCTACGCATTGCTGAGGAAACGCATGTATTTCAGCACCTTCTGCCGACAAGACGTACTTTCCGGCACACTCATCATTCAGCCATTTTCCGGCCGTTGCCATGTTTTCCTTGGAGACAGGCGAAGAAGAGGCTCCCCCACCTTTCTTACCTTTTTTCCCGGCGGATTTTCCTTTCGGAAACGAATAATAATCGGCATAACTGTCCTCCCCTGCCGTTTCCGGTTTGCGGAGTACGGACAAGAAAAAGCCTTCACCCTTCGTCTTATGCGGGAAAAAGTGATATACGGAAGCCGATTCGCCGCACAGCAGATTTCCTGTGATATTCCACTCTTCCCGAATATCTACCGCCAACGATTCCGCCCCAAATTCCTGCTGAATCCAACGGACATTTTCTTCGTCCTCTTTCGTGTTATATGTACAGGTACTGTATATAAGAATGCCTCCGGGCTTCAGACTCGGCCAAACGTCCGCAATAATCCTCCGTTGCCGTTGCCAGCAAATTTCCACATTCTCCGGACTCCATTCTTCAACGGCCACCGGATCTTTACGGAACATCCCTTCGCCGGAGCAAGGCACATCTGTCAGAATAACGTCAAAGAAAGAAGGCAAAGCCGAAAAATCAGCCGGGTCGTTATTCGTAACCACCACATCCGGATGTCCCCATTTCGTCAGGTTCTCCGCCAAAATCTGCGACCGGTTCCGGATTACCTCGTTGGCAACCAGCAAACTACCTTCGAGCAACACACTACGAGCATGGGTCGATTTCCCTCCCGGAGCGGCACAAAGGTCGAGCATCACCACCGGCTTCGTGACATGCTGCCGGAGCACCTGTTCCACGAACATCGAAGAAGCCTCCTGCACATAATAACACCCTGCATGAAACAACGGGTCGAATGTAAAAGTGAGCCGTTCGTCGAGGTAGATTCCCTCCGAAGACCAGGGAGGTTGAACCGATAGAGCATTTTCCACTTTCAACCGATGAACTTTCAACCGATTCAGCCTAATGCTCACGGGAGGTTCCTGCTGCAAGGCGGAAACCAGTTTTTCGTATTCTTCGACGCCCAACAAAGCGCGGGTATATTCTGTAAAAGAAGCGGGTAAATTCATTTTCATTTATTAATTTGCGCAAATATCAAAAATATTTCGTCTCTTTGCAACTTTCTCGGATACTAACTGCGTCTAACAGACAAAGAAACAAATTAAAAAATAACAAATATGAAACAAATTCTAATAGCATTATTGCTCGCATTCACCACTTCGACAGTAATTAATGCACAAAAACAGAGTAGCATTGAGAAGGATTCTACCGAAAATGTGAAAGTGACCCTTTCGAAAAAGACAGACACCAAGGCGGATGAATCCAACACAACAGTGACGGTGATCGGCGTAGATACAACGGCGGGCAAGGACGCAAACAGTGTCAGCTCCTCCGGAAGCAGCCACGGAAAAGTTGGTTTTACCTTCGAATCGGATGACAACGACCTTCCCTTCGGCAACCTCAGCGACACGATCAGCGGAGGGATCCTGATCTCTATTATCGCAATCGTCGCCGTCTTCGGACTGCCCGTATTTATCTTGTTTGTAATCTTTTTCTTCCGCTACAAGAACCGGAAAGCCCGTTACCGCCTTGCCGAACAGGCCATTGCAGCCGGACAACCGCTGCCGGAAAACTTTATCCGCGAAAACCGGCCGGCCGACCAACGCTCACAAGGCATCAAAAACACCTTTACAGGGATCGGACTTTTCATCTTCCTCTGGGCGATCACCGGAGAGTTCGGAATCGGAGCAATCGGACTGCTTATCATGTTTATGGGCATCGGCCAATGGATAATAGGCAGCAAACAACAGAAAACAGATGATATTGATCCTTTCCGGATGAACGTTTCCCGGAAAAGAGACATCGACACCCGGAACAATTCTGCTGCCGGAAACAATTTCGGTACCCGAAACGATCCCCCCACCGGAAACAATTTCGATGCAGCCGCCCCTTCGGCAACGCAGCAGGAAGAAAGAAACGGAGAAAAGAGCGACGAAAATAAATGAGCCAAATCAACGATATATCGCTAGTCGCACAGGTCGTAGTGTTCAAAAACACTAGGGCCTTCGACCAGTTAGTGAAGAAATACCAGTCGCCCGTGCGGCGGTTCTTTCTCAACCTGACTTGCGGCGACAGCGAATTGAGTGACGATTTGGCGCAGGATACATTCATCAAGGCATATACCAATCTCTCTTCTTTCCACAACCTGTCGAGTTTCTCAACGTGGCTCTATCGCATTGCCTATAATGTTTTTTATGATTATATTCGCAGCCGGAAAGAAATGGCCGGCTTGGACACAACGGAAATAGATGCCATTAACAGTACCGAACAAGAAAACGTCGGGCAGAAAATGGATGTCTACCAGTCGCTCAAAACGCTAAAAGACGTGGAACGAACCTGCATCACCTTGTTTTATATGGAAGATTTAAGCATTAACAAGATCGCAGGTATTACCGGAATACCGGCAGGAACGGTGAAAAGCCACCTGTCGCGTGGAAAAGATAAATTAGCAACGTACTTAAAACAAAATGGTTATGACAGAAATAGACAATGATAAACTCTTGCGCGACTTCTTTACCGAAAACAGGCAGGAGATAGCGGACAGGGGATTCAGCCGCCGTGTCATGCACCACCTACCCGACCGCAGCAATCGGCTGGCACGCATTTGGAACGCCTTCGTCATGGCTGTGGGAGCCGTACTTTTCGTCTCCTTAGGCGGACCGGAAGCTGCATGGGGAACGATTCGGGAGGTATTCATCGGCATGATTAATCATGGAACAACAAGTCTCGACCCGAAATCAATCATTATCGCAAGTGTAGTGTTACTGTTTATGGCTGCGAGAAAAGTAGTTTCATTGGCATAGGCGGTACGGAAATGTTAAGATGATACTATCGACTGTTTAATCAGTCCCCATTATTTTCCTCTTAATTTTTCCCTTACTAAGATCGGAAGAGCGTCGTGTAGGGAAAGAGTGTAGATCTCGGTGGTCGCCGTATCATTAAAAAAAAAAAA
>OODU01001166.1_pt1 | contig 26915 bp, 23 predicted proteins | sample 1671171 | NCBI WGS metagenome assembly OODU01 (sample SAMN06348129, study PRJEB24527) | human gut metagenome | biome: human gut; feature: ankylosing spondylitis patient; material: feces | host: Homo sapiens | place: China | collected 2015-10
GCTCTCTCTCCCTCTTTGACTGAATTTTTTTCGTTTCTTTCAAGTTTTTTCTCTTTCTAATTTTTATTTTTTGCGAAACTTATCACGTTTCTTATCAACAATTATCAGAAATTCTTAGCTATCTCTAACATCACCTTTCGTCAGCTCTTCCATCGCATCAACGAGATCCACTGAAACAGTACATTAAAAGCAATATAGCGCTTACTTTCTGGCACCGTATTTAAAAGTCGTTTTTTGATCATTCGTGTTTTCCTTTCTCTTTGTATTTCTAGCGAATGCATTATACATGAAAGGCAGCAAAAAAAGCAACCCGCATTTGCTGCGAATTGCCTTTTTGATAGTTTTTCTCATTTAACTTTAGTTAGAACAACAGCACTATCATCTGCTCCACAAGAACAACTGTTACAAGTGCAATTGGGTAGGTTGATGCATAGGCAGATGCCACATCATCCGTTCCTGCTACCTGAATCAGTGAGCCAAGTGCTGGTGTACTTGTCATACCACCGCACAAGGCACCCATGTTGTTGAGGATCGGAAGCTTTAATACCTTCTTTGCAAATAAGTAACCGACAATCATCGGAACAAGTGTCATTATCATTCCGTACACGAAAAGAATCGGACCTTGTTCTATAAGTGTATCGACAAAACCAGCTCCACCCTCGCAGCCTGCTCCTATCAGGAAAAGAATCAGACCAAATTCACGCATACATTCCATGACGCTCTTTTTCGGCTTTAGATCAATCGGTCCAATGTGCACAATATGACCAATTAACAGACCAGCAATTAACGGACCGCCAGATGTTCCAAGTGAAAAGAAAGCACCGCCTGGAAGCGGAATCTTTATAAGACCAATGATTAAGCCAAGTACGATTGTCAGGCAAAGCGGCATCATGCCAAGCGAATCAACAGCGATTAAACCCTTTGTCTTAAAACTCTTTGGTGCATTTCCTGCATCCTCTGCAAGCTTTGCGCGTTCCTTTGCCATATCAACCTTTAAGATTTTTGGCATCAGCTGCACAAACAGTACGACTCCAATAACACCAAATGGGTAGGCAATTCCATAGCCTACTGATACAATATCCTTTGCGCTGCCAGCTGCCTCCTGTGCGGCTGCAAATCCTGGTGTACTTGTCAGGGCACCTGAAAGCAGTCCGGCTGCCAAAGCACCATTTACATTTCCAATCAGACAGATAGCTGCTGTACAAAGTCCGCCGGCAATAATAATGCAAAAGCCAAGTATAACGTAAGACTTGAAGTTGTGCATGAAATTATGAAAAAACTTTGGTCCAGCAATCAAACCAACCGATGCTACAAACAATACAATACCGATGCTCTTTGCAAATGACGGACAGGTTACTCCAAAGTGTCCGGCAATCAGTGATACAATCAGAATACCGGCATCTCCTACCTCAATTCCTTTAATTTTAATACTTCATATGAGATATCCGATCATTGCAATTAAAAAAACTTGAAATGCCGGATTTGAAAGGACACTATTTACATACCCCATAGCCGTTTCCCCTATTTTTATTTTGATATTATTTCATTGTGCTCAAAAAAGCCGGAGGGGTTTCCCCGGCTTTTTTGCTTTTATTTTATTGAATTACTTTTTTCTTCTGTAATCTGGTAAGATCTTCGGAGATACTTCATCGGTATGGATGCCTGCTGCCTCACACTCCTTCTCGAAGTTGTCAACATGCTCCAGTGTCAGATCAGACAGTGTAACATTCTTAAACTGCTTACCTGCTTCCTGACCTGCATTACGACCGAATACGATAACATCCAGAAGAGAGTTACCCATCAGACGGTTTCTTCCATGAACACCACCTGCTGCCTCACCTGCAACATACAGATTCTCAACATCAGACATACCATTTACGCTGACACGAACACCACCGTTCTGGTAATGCAGTGTTGGGTAAATTACGATCGGCACCTTTCTCATATCGATGTCGTATCTTAAGTACATACGAAGCATACCTGGAAGTCTCTTCTCCAGAGTTCCCTCGCCGTGGATTGCATCGATCATCGGGCTATCCAGCCAGATACCATCGCGAAGTGGTGTATGAACACCGTTTCCTCTGGATACCTCACGGATTACACCAGATGCAGCAACGTCTCTGGTCTCCAGTGGATGCATAAATGCCTCACCGTTTACATTGACGAACTGTGCGCCCATGGAACGAACCTTCTCAGTTACGAGTGCACCGTAGATCTGAGATGGGAATGCAACACCAGTTGGATGATACTGTAAGGTATCCTGATACAGAAGTCTTGCACCTGCACGGTAAGCAAGTACCAGACCATCTGCTGTTGCACCGTAGTGGTTGGATGTTGGGAATCCCTGATAGTGAAGTCTTCCTGCACCACCAGTTGCGATGATTACACACTTTGCACGAGCGATTAAGATCTCACCTGTCTCCATGTTCTGTAAAACAGCACCAGCTGCCTTACCCTCAGTATCCTTGATGATCTCGATTGCAGATGTGAAATCAACAACCGGGATCTTACGGTTCTGAACCTCATCACGAAGAACTCTCATGATCTCAGCACCAGAGTAGTCTGCTGCTGCATGCATTCTCTTTCTTGATGTTCCGCCGCCGTGTGTGGTAATCATATTGCCGTCCTTATCCTTATCAAACAGAACGCCAAGGTCATTTAACCACTTGATACAATCTGGTCCGTCCATAACAAGCTTCTCAACAAGCTCTGGAACGTTTGCGAAATGTCCGCCGCCCATTACATCTAAGTAATGCTGTGCTGGAGAATCATTTTCCTTATCTGCTGCCTGGATACCACCCTCTGCCATCATGGTGTTGGCATCACCGATACGAAGCTTGGTAACGATCATTACGTTTGCGCCTGCCTCGTGTGCCTCAATTGCTGCAGATGCACCGGAACCGCCGCCGCCGATAACAAGAACGTCAACGTCATAATCCGGATGAGCCAAATCTAAGGTCATTCCCTGAACACGGCTCTTTGCCTGTAAAAGCTCTACTAACTCCTTCGGAGCCTTCTCGCCTTTGTTCGGTCCTACTATAATCTCTGCAAAGCTAGAAAGATTATAGTCTGGATGATACTGCTCAAGCAGTGCATCCTTTTCTTCTGCTGTCATACGTCTCGGCTCTGCTGCCATACGGGCTGCTCTGGTGGCTTCAACTTTCTTGACAGACTCCATCATTTCCTCTGTATATGGAAAGCTCATCTTATTCGTCCTCCTTTATTTTTCGATTACACGATTGTTGTACATATCCTTCAGCTCGTCTACAGACTTGCTCATGATTTCCTTCATCGCCTCATCGAAATCTCCTTCTGCAATCTCCTCAACACGCTTTGTCAGGTGCTTTGCTTCTGGCTTTAAGTACTTACCGGTCAATCTTCTTGCAAGTAATGCAACCTGCGGATGAGAAATTCCAGCCGGACATCTGGATGAGCAGACACCACACATTACACAGTCAAAGGACTCCTCTGCACACTTCTCGTACTCACCGCGCTGTGCATACGCAATGTACTGCATGGTGTTTAACTGCTGTGTACATGCTTTTGTACAGGCATTACATCCGATACAGGAATAGATCTCCGGATACAGCTGCATCATGATCTCCTGAGTTGGACGGATCTCCTCAATGTTATAGATTTCCTTCTCTAACGGGAAGAACGGCAGAGATGCTACACACATGTTGTCCTCAACCTTTGTGGAACATGCCAGGCAGCCATGAAGAGTTGTCTCACCCTTAATACGGTAAATAGTAGCACAAGCACCACAGAAACCGTTACGGCAGCCGCAGCCACGAACCAGCTGATAACCGGAATACTCAAAAGCTTCCATAATTGTCAGGCTGGAGGGAACAGTATATTTCTTACCATATAAATAAACTGTAATCATTTCGTCCATTATTATATTTCCTCCATATTCAAATCTTTTTTTCGCCGTGCTGCTCTCGCATGCGCTTCGCGCACGCTCGCACGCGGGCTTCGCCCTATGCAGTCTCAGAAAAGTGTCTGCTTTCATGTAAACATGATGCATTCACTTTTCTTCGACTGCGCACGGCTCATTGTCTTCGCGATTAATACTCGTCTGGCAGCTCATCCAGCTGGTCGAAGCGGAATACCGGACCGTCCTTGCAGACATACTTGGAACCGATATTGCAGCGGCCGCACTTTCCGATACCGCACTTCATGCGAAGCTCCATGGTTGTATATACCTGGCTCTTTGAGAAGCCCAGTGCCTGCAGATTCTGCAGAGTAAACTTGATCATGATCGGCGGTCCACAGATCAGAATTGTCTTGTCTAAGGAAAGATTCAGCTCATTTACGTAGCTTGGAACAAATCCAACATGGCCATCCCAGCCCTCCTGCGGGCGGTCGATAGTCAGATGAACGTTAATTCCTTCCTCGTTGCACCACTCGTCCTGAATTTCCTTGATGTCTACAAGATCATCCATAGAACGGGAACCGTAAATAATATCAATATCACCGTACTGATCACGATAGTGACGGCAATAGTTGATTACAGAATGAAGCGGAGCCAGTCCGATACCACCTGCGATAAACAGCAAATTTTTGCCCTTTAACTCGGTATCTACCGGGAATCCATTTCCATATGGTCCACGGATTGTGATCATCTGACCTGGTTCAATTGCATGAAGCCAGCTAGTCAGACATCCGCACTTCTTAATGGAAAACTCCATATATTCTTCCTGTGTCGGAGAAGAGGTAATGGAAAACATACCCTCTCCTACACCTGGAACGGAAAGCATGGCACACTGGCCAGGCTTATGTTCAAATGCTTTCTTGCCGTCTGGCGTTACAACACGGAATGTCTTTACATCCGGTGTATCCTTACGGATCTCAGTAACAACGCCAAGAGCAGGAATTAATTCTTCTCTTCTCTCACTCATGCCTGTGTACCTCCCAATGTTTTTGCTACCTTAACGATATTCAGGGAATTCGGGCACTTCTTTAAGCAGCGGCCGCAGCCTACGCAGGAGAACTCGCCATCATTTCTAAGCGGATTATAAACCAGCTTGTGCATAAATCTCTGGCGGAAACGCTCTACCTGACTCTTACGGTTTGTTCCGTGAGCCATCATTGTGAAGTCACGGTACATACAGGAATCCCAGCAGCGGTAACGCTCAATACCATGTCCTGTATCATAGTCACGCACATCGTAGCACTGACATGTCGGACATACAAATGTACATGTTCCGCAACCTAAGCAGTGGCTTGACAGTTCCTTCCACTCTTCTCTCTTGAAAATCTCTAACTCCGGACGAGAAGTGAAATAGGAAAGATCAAGATCAGCAAGCGGCAGCTTCTTTAAGATTTCCTTAACAGCAGCCTGCTGTGCCTCTACTGCCTTAGAATCGCTCTCTGCTAAAACAGCCTCAACCTTTTTAGTTAAGCCCTCGCCCTTCTCTGTCTGTGCTTCCCAGTAAAGGGTATCCTCTGCGATCCATGTTACAACATCACCCTCTGGCTTAGTTGCATCAATTCCAAAGGTACTGCAAAAACAAGTTTCCTCTGGTCTGTGACATGCCATAGATACAACAATGCCATGCTCTCTTCTTGCCTGATAATAAGTATCAACCGGATCAGCAAGAAAAACCTTATCCAAAATTGAAAAGCTTCTTGCATCACATGCTCTGACACCAAATACAACAAAATCCTTATCCTTCTTTGCAGCTGCCTCTACAGAGATCTTCTTTCCGTCCATATGGAATTTCATCAGATCTTCCTGGAACGGGAAGAACATATCCTTTGCAGACTTTACAGTCTGAAGTGCATCAAGACGTACCTTTGCATCTGCAGAATAAAGACCAAATTCTACCTCATTGCCCTTCTCTACCGGCAAATACAGTTCATCCACAGCCTGAATCGCATCAAACAGGCGGGAAATCTCACTCATAGCAATCTTTAACATGATTAGTTCCCCCTCTCCATAACGATACTCGGCTCACAGTCTTCCTTAGTATAAGAAATCAGCGGTCCTCTTACGCCAACCTCAGTTCCTGCCTGGAAATCACCGTAGAATGTATCAATATCCTTGATGAACTTACGATTTAACAGATGAAGAGGAATGTTCTGCGGACATACCCTGCTACATTCACCGCAGTCTGTACAACGTCCTGCTACATGCCATGCACGGATGATATGGAACATATTTTCTTCAAATGTATCTGCATTTACTTTTGCAGCAACACCGGATGCGGCATTGTCAAATACACATGTTCTGCAGGAACATGCCGGACACACATTTCTACATGCATTACAACGGATACATTTGGAAAGTTCTTTTCTCCAGAAGTCAAATCTGTCCTGGGAAGTCATTGCTTCCAATTCAGCTACTTTAGAGAATCTGTCCAGGGATGGTACTTCTCTGTCTTCCTCTTCCGGAACAAGAAGTTCATCGTATACCATATGCTTACTTCCCTTACAACACAGGCATCTCTCTAAAAGGACTGATTTTCTGTCACATTCCTGCGTTCCGTAAAGTGTTTCAGCCTTTACCTTATCTTCTGTTTCTTCAATCGAAAGGATACCGGTAATTCCCTGTTCTTTCATTTTATTTACATCAAGTTTTCCGTGGCATGGAATTCCTAATACATATACCTTTTCACGGTCCACACGATGTTCCTTGATCAGCTGGTTAAAGCTGTAAGTGTCACATGGTTTTAACAAAGCTAATACTTTGCCTTCGCCCTTTGTTTCATTGATTAAATATTTACTCTGATTTGCACCGCAGAAACCGTCAAAAAGGAAATCATCAAAATTATCACCTTTTTTATAGACCGCTGGAGTAACATCATAACAGAAGTCACCTGCTTTCCAGCCAATGACACGATCTACGGTTCCGTTCTCAAGTAATTCATTTACTTTCTTTAACAGCAACTCTCTTATTTCTCGCATCGCAGATCCCTCAACTTTCTGTTCTCTCCGAGTTTTGTGATGGTTTCTACAAAATCATTCATTGTCTGTGCGAATTTTACACCTTCTGCTGCAGAAACCCATTCCACTCTTGTTCTTTCCTTTTCGATTCCCAGATAATCAAGCATGGAGAATAATGTTGTCATTCTTCTTCTTGCATAGTAATTACCTGTTGTATAATGGCAGTCGCCAGGATGGCATCCACACATAATAACACCATCTGCACCGCGCTGGAATGCTCTTAAGATAAAGAGCGGATTTACACGGCAGGAACACGGTACACGGATAATCTTTACATTTGCAGGATAGGAAAGACGATTGCTTCCTGCAAGGTCAGCTCCCGCATAAGAACACCAGTTGCAGCAGAATGCCACAATCAATGGAGTAAATTCTTTCTTTTCTTCAACTTCATTTACCTGCATATTGCATCTACCTCCGCCATAATCTGTCTATTTGCAAAGCCCTTAAGATCCATAGCGCCTGATGGACATGTAACTGTACATGCACCACAGCCCTGACAAACGGCTTCATTTACAACTGCAACTCTTCTGGTTTCTCTGATACCATGGTCGTTGATTTCTTTTGTTACATAATCAATCGCTCCGTAAGGGCATACATTTGCACAGGTGGAACATCCATTACATAAGAGTTCATTGGAATGTGATACACAAGGATTACATAACAGATGATCTTTTGCAAGAAGTCCGATAACCTTTGCCGCTGCTGCACTTGCCTGTGAAACGGTTTCCGGAATATCTTTTGGTCCCTGACATGTTCCGGAAAGGAATACACCTGCTGTCGGGCTTTCTACAGGACGAAGTTTTGCATGTGCTTCGGTAAAGAAATCATTGGTATCCATACTTGCTGTCAGCATAGTAGCAAGAGGTCTTGCGGATTCATCCGGCTCAATGGCAGCTGCAAGAACGACCATATCTGCTTTCTTAAGGATTTGTTTGTTGTCGATCAGGTCAGATCCCTGTACAAGAAGGCTTCCGTCCGGCTGTGGAATAACTTTTCCTACCTGGCCTTTGATGTAGTTTACGCCGTACTGTTCTACGGCTCTTCTGTAGAACTCATCGAAGTTTTTACCTGGAGTACGGACATCAATATAGAATACGGTTACATTTGTATCCGGATATTTATCACGGATCAGCATTGCATGTTTTGCTGTGTACATACAGCAGATCTTGGAGCAATATGGTTTTCCTCTGTCGTCGGAGCAACGGCTTCCAACACACTGGATGAATACCAGTTCCTTCGGAGCTTTTCCATCGGAAAGACGCTCTAAGTGTCCTTTTGTAGGACCTGCTGCGTTCATAATACGTTCCAGTTCCAGAGATGTGATCACATCCTTGCTCTGGCTGTATGCATATTCATCGTATTTGTCAAGTTTGATGGTATCGAAACCTGTAGCAACTACGATTGCACCGTATTTCTGTGTTACGATCTCATCCTGCTGATCGTAATCAATGGCTCCTGCCTGACATACTTTGGAGCAGACACCACATTTTCCTGTTTTAAATTTCAGACAGTTCTCACGGTCGATAACCGGAACATTCGGGATTGCCTGTGCAAATGGAGTGTAAATAGCAGTTCTGTTATTTAATCCTCTGTTAAATTCGTTCGGAATCTTCTTGGACGGACATTTTTCCTGGCAGACACCGCAGCCTGTACATTTGTCCATATTTACACTTCTTGCTTTCTTTCTGATATCAACGGTGAAATCACCTACGAAACCGCTGACATGTTCTACTTCACTGTATGTATAGATATTGATCTTCTCATGTGCTGCTGCCTCTACCATCTTAGGTGTGAGGATACATGCAGAACAGTCAAGTGTCGGGAATGTTTTATCAAGCTGTGACATTCTTCCACCGATACTTGGAGTCTTCTCTACGATATCTACTTCATATCCTGCATCTGCGATATCCAGGGCTGTCTGGATTCCGGCAATACCGCCGCCGATGATCAGGGCTCTCTTTGTAACACGGCTCTCTCCTGGCTGAAGAGGTGTGTTTAAGTTTACTTTTGCGATTGCTGCCCTGGCAAGGATCACGGCCTTCTTTGTAGCCTCTTCCATATCCTTGTGGATCCAGGAACAATGCTCACGGATATTTGCAATCTCCACCATGTATGGATTCAGGCCAGCTCTTTCAGCTGCTTTTCTGAATGTTGCCTCATGCATACGTGGAGAGCATGAACAGACAACGACGCCTGTCAGTTTCTTCTCTTTGATGGCTTCCTGAATCTTAGCCTGGCCTGCTTCTGAGCACATGTACTGGTAGTCTTCTGCATGAACGACACCCGGCTCTTTGGCAGCTAATTCAACAACTTTTTTTACATCTACCGTAGCGGCGATATTACTTCCGCAATGACAGACAAATACACCAATTCTCTGCACGCTGGCTTACCTCCTGTATCTTCTGAATGCACTTACCAGAAGCTGCTGTGGCAGTTCCGGATCAAGAAGCTGTGGTATCTCATCTGCTTTCAGATAATCGCCGCCTTTTTCACGGACAACTAACTGTCTTGCTGCATCGATGATCTTTCCCGGTTTTACATCTCTTGGACAACGCTCTACACAGGCGAAGCAGGAAAGGCATTTCCAGAGAGACTTTGAATTGACAAGTGCTTCGATATCTTCATTTACAACATAGGATACAAACTGATGTGGCTTGATATCCATTTCATTGAAAGATGGGCAGGTAGCAGAACATTTTCCACATTTCATACATTTCAGCGGATTGGTTCCGGAGATCTCTTTGATCTTTTCTGCTGCTGAATGCTGGTTTCTCATTTTGCCACCTCCTCTTTTACTCCGAGGGCTTCTGCAAGGAGCTCTGTGAAATAATATACAGGCAGTTCGCTGGAAGCGTTTTTATTTAAATTATATTTACACAATGGACAGGCTGTGATCAGCATATCTGCGCCAAAGCCTTTCGCACTATCTTCGATTTTCTGACACATGTTCTGAGACATATCTTTTTCTTTCAGAGAAATGTAACCGCCGCAGCATTCATTTCTGTATGGATAGATTACCGGTTCTGCCCCAAGTGCACGGATGAAATCTTCCATGATTGTCGGATTCTCCGGATCATCAAAAGCCATGATCTTGCCCGGACGTAATAAGAGACATCCGTAATAGGCTCCGATTTTCTTTCCTGTAAGCGGGTTTACTACCTTCTCTTTCAGCTTGTCGAAACCGACTTTGTCGCGAAGTACTTCCAGATAATGGAGCACTGTTGTCTCGCCTTCATAAGGCTCATCAAGCTGCATGTAATTATTTGCTCTGGTGCGGATATCTTCCACATTTTTCATATCATCATTGACACGTTTGATCACGTGATGACAGGCAGAGCAGATTGTTACCAGATCCTGGCCCTTTTCTTTGGCCTGATTAAGAGCACGTACAGAAGAAAGCTTCGTAGCAATTTCGTCAGTTCCCAGAGGATAAACACCTCCGCAGCACTGCCAGTCTTCGATCTCTTCCAGTTCAAACCCAAGTGCTCTGGCGCTGGCTCTGGCATATTCGTCCAGATCTTTCGCCTTGTTTCTCAGGGTACAACCCGGATAATAACTGTACTTCATACTTAACATTATCCTTTCTTAGTTGTTCAGATAAATTCATGTTGCTCAAATAATGATATCAGGGTCCAAAAGCAATTTGCCCCGATATATAGCGCCCGTAAATAACAGTCGCTAGTCTTTGTCTTTTTTTTAACAATATATGGACAAAAATATAAATCAAGTCTAATACAATTACTTTTTATATCTTTGTTGAGACATAGAAAATAAAAGAGTTCGCACACCCTTCCTCCGCAATTAAAGGAGTGTATCAGCTCGATTTCCGAAAAATATTATATCATATTGACAACATTTTAACAAGAGGTTTTTGATATTTTTTGCATCAACACCTCTGCTTATCTCTTCCTGATCTAAATTAACTTTTTCAAACAGATTAAGTCATCCGCTTTTCTATTTACTCATATTACTCATAATCAGACTTTCGTTTCAGAAACCTGAAAAAACAATGCCTTTTTTGAAAAAGCAATACCTTTTTCCATTTCTGTTTTAATTCATAACAGTCAAAACTCCTTTGCCTCCGCTGCAAAATGGAATTTTGACTCATGAATAAAAAAGGAGTAAACAGTAACTTTCTGTTATCCGGAAGAGTGAGGTGACTTTCTCACTCTCCCGGATCATTCGTCTGATTTATGATTAATCAAGGTCAATCTGAGCAATAATTTCTTTCAGTGCATCTGCACTCTTCTTAAGCTGTTCGATCTCAGCTTTTGTCATTCTCATTGGAACTTTGCCCTGTACACCATTTGGTCCTACCAGAGTTAATGTACTCAGGCATACATCATCGATTCCGTACTCTCCATGCATCATAGTAGATACTGTAGAGATAGACTCTGAAGAAGATACAAGAAGGCTGCAAAGTTTGCATACAGAAGAGGATACTGCATAGAAAGTTGCACCTTTCTTGGAAATGATCTCACCGCCAGATTTCTGTACATACTGAAGCATTGCTTCTTTATCAATCGGTTCAATATCCTTACCGAGTTTCTTCTCAAGGTCGTAATATTCATCCACACTTACACCTGAAATATAGGCACCAGACCACGGAATAAAGGATGTATCTCCATGCTCACCGAATACATAGGCATGGATATTACTCTGTGCAATCTGGAAATGTTCGGATAATCCGCAGCGCAGACGTGCAGAGTCAAGAATTGTACCGGAACCAAGGATCTGGTTTTCTGGAAGTCCGGAAATCTTTGTAAATACATAAGTCATGATATCAACCGGATTGCTTACGATCAGATAAAGGGCATTTGGAGCTGCCTTTACGATCTCCGGTGTGATAGATTTGAGGATATTTACATTTGTCTGTGTAAGTTCAAGTCTTGTCTGTCCTGGTTTACGGGCAATACCGGATGTGATGATAACGATGTCAGAATCCCTAGCATCTTCGTAGTCTCCGGCAATGATAGAGATAGGATCTCTGAAGCAGGTTCCCTGGATGATATCCAGAACTTCACCTTCTGCTTTCTTTTTGTTGATATCGATCAGAACAATTTCAGATGCGATATCCTGGCTTGATAAAGTGTACGCGATGGTAGATCCGACGCTGCCGGCTCCAATGATAGTAATTTTACTGCTCATAATCTTAATACTCCTTTTCTCCTAACAAAATTGACGTCTTAATGATAACACATTGTCAAAAAATTGACAAGAGCTTTTGTACAGAAACCTGAACAATTTTTTCGTTTAAATATTTGTTTGGAAGCATAAAATTGTTTGTTAGTTTGATATAATTTTCACATTTTCCTATTGGAGTAGATACTTGCACGAACAAATCCCCAACCACTGCTTATTGCTTTTTGCAATTTAAGCAGTGGTTGGGGATTTCCCTGATTTTTGATTCGGTTAAGTACAGTATCTGAAAGCTTTATCTGTCAGAATACGTGCAAAGATTAGCCCTAATGGCAACGCTGCAATGATAAGGATCGCAGACGCAAACCAGGATGCAGCTACTGATAATGACATAATACCAAGATTATAAAATCCTCTGTATAAATATAATCCCGGAACCATGATAACGATTGAGGGAACTGTTACAGATATCCTTGGATATCCGACTTTATTCTTCAGCAGGGACGCCAGAAGTCCCGCAGTAAGTGCACCAATAAATGCGGCTGCAGCAGGAGGAATATTTGCAAGGTCTACCAGTTCCAGTCTCAGAGTATTGGCAACTGCTCCTATCCCGGCTGCTGCGACTGCCAGACGAACCGGGCTGTTAAACATGATAGAGAATCCAAACACTCCGCAGAAACTTGCAAGAAGCCTGAATAAGATCCACTGCTCTGTTGACAGTGAAAGTTTTATAAAATCTACAGGTTTCAAATGCAGGATCAGTGCCATGATCCATGCTGACATAGTAGCTACCAGAATAACGATCAAAGCATAAGTCAGACGTTCTATTCCTGAACGCATATCCAGTTTTGCAAGGTCAATACCACTGGTAATAAACGGAAATCCCGGTATGATAAAGAGCATTGCACAGATATATCCCGCTTCGTGCTGAACAGAAATACCAAATAATATTTCTCCAAGTTTGAGCAGACCTGCATATGCAAAACATGCCAGAGATACAGAAGACACAATACATAAGAACAATGTAAAATGGTGTTTGGTCAGTTTGCAACGGAGATAATTTCCAATTCCTGCCCCGACAAATGCACAGAACATCTCGATCGGACCGCCCCCAAGAAGAAATGTAAATCCGCAGCATGCGATCGCTGCAGCAAGTCCCAGTGCAGGCGGGGAATATAAACCATGTGTTTTTTCAATATTGTCAAGAAATGTATGCAGCTGTTCTCCTGACATATGTTTTCCTTCTTTTTCAAAGTTTCGGATAAAGTGTTCCAGACGATTTAACTTCAAAGTATTTACGCCTGTATTAGTCAGGCACAACGACTGGGTAAAACCATTTTCTCCGTCATAACATGTATATTCAATGGACATCAGACCAATATCCGCCGTACACGTAATGCCAAGTGCTTCTGCCAGTGTATTCATGGAACTTCTCACTCTCCATGCTCCGGTACCGCATGAGAGAAACATAATCCCCACACGTCCGATAACAGATGCTTTCTCTGCGATGCTGGAATCTACAACTGGTACATTTTCCCCATTTTCATCTGTATACTCATGCCAGGCAACATCCATATGGTTCTTTTTAATCACTTCCTGCGGCATTTTTCTCACTTCCTCATTCTATATTGTCAATCGGATAAAATCATCCGCTTTGCTACTTGCTTGATTTGTTAAAGCTGCAGACTGTCATTTCCTGCTTTCTCCATCATTTTCTCTCTGCATGCCAGTACGATTCCGTCAATCTCGTCTAAATGCTGCAGCATTTTTTTCTCAAATTCATGGATAGGAAGAAGAATTCCAATTTCATCATAGGGTTTATCCGGATTCTCTTTCTTCAGACCTGTTTCCTGTCCGTAGTATACCATGGCTCTTGGGGCTTCTTCCTGAATCTTCTGGAAAGCATCCCATACAACGGCATATGCCTGTGCTTCTGTCAGACCCAGTTTACAGGTGTCGGGAAGTGCATAAAGAGCCAGGACACCACGTTTACGGTTATCTTTTTCTTCTGTAATGTTCAGACCTTCTGTATAGGTACGGACAAGATCATAACCATCTGCAAGATACAGTGCAGATCTGGGGGCACATTCATGATGTTCATATGTTTCCTTGAATTTTGCATATTCTCTGGCTGAAACCTTTTCCCCGGGAAGAAGTTCTCCGGCTGCATCTGTAAGGAGCACCGGGTTCTCTCCTGCTTTTCCGTGGAATTTCTTCGGGATCAGATAAGCCTCCCTTAACAGGTCAAACATACTTCTGCCGCATAATTCCAACAGCAGTGCACTGATATCACCGTTCTGGTACGCATGAAACAATACCTGCAGGAAATGATCTCTGTCATTATCTGTCAGACGATGGTCGTCATCTATATGGTCATAAAAAACTCCGCTTAATCGTCCGGATGCTTCCGGCGAAGCCAAAATTTTAGAAAAAATTGTTTCTACTGCTTCTTCTCTTGGCAAAACTGTACTCATAATTAACTTCCCCTTTCCAATCGTGTCAGATTCTTTTTTCGGTTTTCATTATAGTCTTGCTTTTAGTAATGTCAACATAAAAAGAGGGAATTTTCTGATATCAATTTTACATAGATGCAAGCTAAAAATTATATAAAAAAGACATTCCATCCACTGGGGTAGAATGTCTTTTCTCATAACTTATATGATTCTTTTGAAGTTACGTTCTATATACACAGTGGAAACCATTTTTCGATTACACACTGATGTACTTTTTCTTTTTTATCGTAGTTGATCCCCACCAGCAAAATATCTCCTGTATACTGCTGTAATGACTCTGGATATTTTCGTTCTTTTATCTGATTCAGAGCAGTTTCTGCGTCTTTGTTCCATTTCAATTCGACGAGTAATGCAGGATAATAGTCTCTGTACAGTGGTTTGGGGATGAAGACGAAATCTGCGAAGCCTCTTCCTGTCGGGAGTTCCCGGATTGGCTTAAAATAGTATTTTATTGCACTTAGGTACGCAATACTGAGTACGCTGCTCAGGGAATTCTCGTTATTGTACTGAATCACTGATGTGTATTCTGCATGGATTTTCTCTATCTGTTCAGCAACTGTTTCTGCATCCATTTCCCAGGTGGCTTCCAGTAGTTTCTCAGATTCCTGCTGGAATTCAATCAGTTCGTTCCATTTATTTCGTTTGGTTGCGGCACGAAATTCCTGACGGATTTCTTCATTGGGAATATAAGCTCTCTGGGTTCTCTGGTCGTAGGCAAGGTAACCCAGGTGGATCAACAGAGTCAATACATCATCTTTGTCTGCGAAGCTGACCATATCATTCTGAAATTCATTCACATTTACTTCTACAGAGGAACCGGACAGCATCTCTATAATGGATGTCCGCAGACCATCAAAATCCATGTTGATCAGTGGCAGGATTGACAGATAGGTTCCTGTCTGTGACCAGTAGCTCTGGAATGTCCGCATAATTGTCAGATTTACTAACGCATTTGGATTATATACATGGTAATCTCCAAGACGGTAACCATCGTACCACCGCCTCACTTCTGCAAAATCTATCTCATATTTTTCACACAAATCGATTACTTCATCTTCATTAAAACCGATATATGGTGTCAATGGGCCGGCATTAAGCATTGTAAACTGGGTGAAATTATTTAAGGCAGACTGGGTTTTTAATTTCTTTATCGGCAAAATTCCGGTCAGATATGCAAGTGCGATATATTTTGATGCCTCAATTCCTTTAAACATGTTTCTGAGAAAGTCAATATACATTTCCTGTGCTGCCTGATTATGGGCTTCATCACGGATCAGAACATCCCATTCATCAATGATTACAATAAACTGTTTTCCTAATACAGTATTAATGCGTGCCATTGCTCCATATATAGTGCTGTTTTCCACCAGATTGACTTCAGGATAAGTCTCTCTTAATTCGGAAACAACGATATTCGTGATATATGAAATTAAATTCTCACTGGAACCTGCTGATATACAGCACCATTGTACATCAAAATGAATGACATCATATTTATTTAAATGTTCGTAAAAGTCCGGACATTTGCTGATTTCCAGTCCTGAAAACATTTTTTCAGTGTCGCATCCTTTACTGTAATATGCAGTCAGCATATCTACAGTAACAGATTTCCCGAATCTGCGCGGACGACTGTTACATATAAACCTGGCATTTGTGCCCAATACTTTATTTGTATATTCCAATAATCCCGTTTTGTCTATATATACTTCTGAATTGACTGCACACTGAAATGCTGCAGCATTCGGATTTACAAACATACCCATTATCTCACCCTCCCTCTTTATTATTGATAGCTTTTCTGTCTTCTTATACAGCATCTTATAACCTCCTTGATAAATATGTTCAGGAGTTCCTGTCTTTTAGAAAACTCCTGCTAGAAATAAATAGTGAAAATTAAAGCATGACTTTTCTGAAAGAACAGATTCATGATCTGTATATGAATTGAGATTTGGCTGTAACTGTTGAAAATACCGGACAGTTACATAGATTTAGATAATTAGAAAATATGCTTTTGTTTATCATAGCATACCGGAACTTATTGGGCAAGAGACAAAAAAGAATCCAACGCATAAACCTATATGTTTTATGCATCAGACTCTTTTCATTTTTGATAATTATCCTGTCAGGAAAATATAATTATTTTCCACAGCAGTTTTTATATTTCTTTCCACTTCCGCAAGGACATGGATCGTTTCTGCCGATTTTTTTGTTTGTTCGCCGGTAGGCACCGTTCTCATCGCTGTCCCACTGGATTTCACCTGTTTTCGGCTGTCTCTGTGGATATTCCTCATAGTACGGAGGGATTCCTTCATAGTAAACTGCATATCTGTTATAATCCTTCAGCAACTTTTCGCGCAGACGGTTGATGTCCGCTGTGTTGTTCAGAAGTCCGATATAATCTTTTACAAATTTATAGCTGTCCGGGTATTCTTCGCGGACAACGTCAAATTCTTTCCTGATATCCGGCCATTTTTCCAGAAGTCGAAGTTTCACATCCAGTTGCATGAAACGTCTGAACTCAGGATCCTCATCATCCGGTTCCATCACTCTGCACATTTCTTTTGTAAAATCTGATAAACGCTCATCCATTTCCATACCAAACAGATGAACATAAGAAGCAAATTCATTCCAGATTTTTAATGTTTCTTTATCCGAAAGATGACGTCTGATTTTTTCAATAATTTTAAGAATTCTGTTCAGGTCAGGAGCATCCTGATATTTCTGGGATACCAGGATTGCGCCCACAATATTAATAAGTTCTTCCTGATATTCTTCCAGATAAAGAGAGGCTTCCTCAATAAATGCTTCAAAACGCTGGATTGCTTTTTCATAATCTGTACTGCTTTTTGCTGCGCTGCTCATCATAATAAGTCCGGTAAATGCATTAAGTGCGTCATACATGTATTCTTTCAGATTTTTCTCTGTCTGATCCAGAAGCTCCCACAGACAGTTGATTCCTTCACGGAATTCTCCGCGGCTCTGGCAGTTTATGGAGTATGCAGAAAGAAACTCGTTATCCCGAACACCTGCATTGTAAGCATCCCGAAATGCAGTCATTGCTTTATTGTAATAGCCTCTGTCAAAATAGGAAATTGCCAGTTCCTTTTTATAGTATGCTTTATCCGGAAACCTTTTTGCCAGCTTTTCCATCGTTTTTATAGCTTTTCCCAGGTTTCCGCACCAATTCTGGCCTCTGTACAGATAAAATAAGAACCCTTCTGCTTCTCCGTAAGCAGAAATGGCTTCTTCCGCCATTTTCACCATACGTTTTGCATCCTGAGCACGCATTGCATCCTGCAGCCATCCAATAATCTTTCTGGCATAGGGATCATCCGGCACACCTAACATCAGTTCTTTACTTTCATCTTCTTTGCCGGAAGTAATATTTTCATAAGCCTCTCTGATCTCCTGAAAACGTTCCGGATCTTTTTCCGGTGAAAACTGGCGCACTAATCTGAAATAAGCACGTTTCACTGCTTTTTCATCTGCATCCTCTGAAAGTCCAAGTACTTCATAATCTTTTTTTGCCATCTTATTATCCCTCCAGTTCGATCAGCTCCCGGATCTCATCTGCCAGTTCATCCGCTTCTTCTGTGTTTTCTTCCAGAATTGCCTTTTTCAGCAGATACAGAAGCTCCTGTATCTCGGCAAGCAATTCATCTTCTTTGTTTTTCTTACATCTAGTTTCAAATCTCTCTCCTCGTCGGATCACTGTTCTGTATTCTCCTGCGCAGGAGGACTGTTTCCATTCACTTACATCTGTCTTTTTCTTTCCGGAATCCATCAGATCAATGGTCACTGCCATATCCTTATGTGTGTTTACTATCGTAGCTTTTACATCAAGGATTCCATTCTGATTATAGGAGAACTCCACATCAATACTTTCCTCTCCTGCTTTTCTTTCAGGGATTCCCTCCAGCATAAAATTCCCCAGAAAATGATTTCTGCTGACTTGTCTGGATTCTCCCTGGTAAACAGCAATCTCTGTTTTGTTCTGATAATCCCAGGAAGTCCAATAGGTCTCTTTCTTAGTAACCGGAATCGTTGTATTTCTCGGAATGATCGTGCTCATACAGTCTGCTGTGATTCCGTCCCATACCTGAATTCCCAGAGTATAGGGGCATACATCTGTCATGATCAGCGCATCCGCTCCATCCAGTTCTCCGGCAATGATTCCGGCCTGGATTGCTGCTCCCTGTGCCACACTGAAATCAGGATCTATGGCATGATCCGGCTTTTTTCCCAAGAGTGCCTCAATGTCTCTGGCAACCAGCGGAACTCTGGTAGAACCACCTACCAAAAGAATATGATCCAGTTCCTCTTTGGCAATTCCCGCATCTTCCAGAACCCTCCGGACCGGATTATGAGTCCTTTTTATCAGGTCACCGATCAGTTCTTCAAAGAATTCTCTGGTCACTGTTTCCTCCAGTGCTGCAGGAATCCCGTTTTTCTCCGCAAGCATGGGAATCTGCACCTGCACACTGTCCTGAGTGCTCAATGCAATTTTACACTTCTCTGCTTCCTCTTTTAACTTTGCAGCTGCATATACATTTCCCTCCAGACTGATTCCATGTTTCGTTTCAAATCGGTTTCTCAGCCATGTGATCAATGCTTCGTCAAAATCCTTGCCGCCCAGCCGGTTATCTCCTGCACTGGCTTTTACTTCCAGAACTCCCTCGAACATTTCCAGGAGTGTGACATCAAAGGTTCCCCCACCCAGATCATAGACCAGGACATAGCTTTCCTCTTCCATGTGGTCAAGGCCATAGCTGAGTGCGGCTGCTGTAGGTTCATTAATAATGCGTTCCACCTGAAAACCTGCCAGATTTCCCGCCTCTACTACTTCCCTGCGCTGTCTGTCATCAAAATAGGCAGGAACAGATATCACAGCTCTGGAGATCTCTTCTCCCAGATGCTGTGAGGAATATGCCTTTACATATTTCAGGATCTCAGCGGAAATTTCAGCAGGTGTGAAGGTCTTTTTGCCCAGTCTGATCTGCTCTCCTGTGCCGATTTTTCGTTTCACTTCAATTACTGTACGTTCCGGTGCCAGAAGATACGAAGCCTTTGCCTGTTCTCCTACTGTGATTTTCCCTGTTTCATCAAGCCCTACTGCTGACGGAGTAATATTCTGCTGATCAGGATTGGGGATCATATGTACCTGTCCATCAGTAAAAATGGCTGCTTCTGTTGTTGCGGTTCCAAGATCGATTCCTATTATTTTTTCACTCATTTTGGGTCTCCTGAAATTTATTTTTTATACACACAGACCTGTGCTTTTTTTATTACCTGTCCCTGATAGAGCAGTCCCGGAGCATATATTCTGGAAATGATACCGTCGACTGTTTCCTGATCTGTTTCTTCAGTTTTAATGATATCATGTAATCTGTAGTTGAATGGTTCCCCTACAGTACCGATTTCCTGAATTTGTGTCAGAGAGCCAACCTGTTTTCGCTTTTGACTCATCATCCGGAATTGTTCATGCCATCCCTCTCTGCCTATTCCTTGATAATCTTTCGTTATCTGCACTTCAGACTTATATTTCCACTGTCAGTCTGGATCAACAGATTGCCGCCCGTTCCCTTCTGTGTGTAAGAAATATCACCGTCATCCTGGTCTTCCATTCGCTTACCGGTCAGCACATCATCCACATTGATATTTCCCATATCAGTGTTCACCTGTATTTTTCCCGTTTATCCTCCTCTTGTTTTATCTCAGAATAGCACACTTTTCTCTCTTTGCAGTCGCATAGCAGGGATATTCTCTTATGCGTCTATTAACATTATACCATCTATCATCCCAACAGCAAGATAAAATGCTGCCAGCCACCTTCTGTAATAACTGGTTTATCTGACAGTTTTGTGTTAATATAAAAGCAACAGAATACATTTAAAGATGGGAAGGGTGTAAAATGGATATTTCAGATTTTATAAAGACAGCAAAAGATTATAATGTTCTTGGGATCAAGGTTTCAAAAGATAATGAACTTGCAGCAGAGTGGTACAGTGAACCGGAATGCAGGAGAAACATTTATTCTGCAACAAAGAGTTTCACATCCTGTGCAGTTGGTTTTGCTGTTCAGGAAGGACTGATCTGTCTTAATGAAAAACTAACGGAAGCATTTGAAGGTGACTTACCAGAACATATAGATGAGAACCTGAAAGAAGCAACTGTCCGTGATCTTCTTACCATGTCATCCGGTCAGAAAGATCCGCTCTTTTTCTGCGATGGACCAGAGCGATACAGAGAAAAGGACTGGGTGAGATATTTCTTTCAGAATGATTCTTTTCCCTATACACCCGGTACTCATTTTGTGTACAGCAATTTTTGTTCCTATATTTTATCTGTTCTTCTGGAAGAGAAATCCGGAACGGGTCTGCTGAATTATCTGCGATATCGTTTCTTTGAACCGGTTGGCATTCCAAATCCGGACTGGACCCTCTGCCCTCAGGGACATTGTATGGCAGCTAACGGACTGTATCTGACGATTGATGAATTGGCTCGTTTTGGACATCTGCTTCTGCATGAGGGTTCCCTGAACGGAAAACAGATCGTCCCAAAAAAATTCGTGATTGATGCCTGTCAGAAACATATCGATTCTTACAATCCACTGACGGAGCATCCGGATTACCAGAGCTATGGTTATGGATATTTCATATATATGGGACCTATGGAAGATACACTGATCCTGTCCGGCAATTACGGCCAATACTGCGTCGTTGATAAAAAACGTCAAATGGTATCCTGTGTCATGTCCCTAGATGGCAATGACCACAAAAAAATTCGTGATGATCTGGTAGATTCCCTTGCAGAATATTACGGTGTGAAAATTTCACATATATAAAAAAATGCCGCTCCCGCGGCCATATCATATGATATTCGCAATCCGCTAACGCTACTTGCTCATAAAAAAATGCCGCTCCCGCGGCATTTTTTTATATCACTAACCAATCCTCAACCATAGCTGTATTATGTAGCAGTACTGCCTCATTTCCCTTCGTTACAAAAATCCTCTGCACAAACACATCCACAACTTCGCCTTCCCGGACGGGTTCTTCGTCAAGGCTTCTTCTGGCGCTGAGTGTGGTGTTTCCTACACGGACTTTCAGTTCCAGGCTGCTGCCGCGGAATGCGACTCGTTCTACGATGCCCTCTGTTGCGGAGCTTTTATATTTCTGTTCCTCGTTCTTCTTAGTCACTTTTACAAACTCCGGACGGACAATGGCTTTTTCGCCTCCCGGAACTTCCTCGAAATGATTGAACACCTGGTAATCATCGATCACAGAAGTCTGGCCGAAAAATCCCGCAGTAAACGCAGTATCCGGATTCTGGTAAACCTCCAGAGGTGTTCCCTTCTGCTCGATACGTCCACGGTTGGTAATGATGATCTCATCTGCCACCTCAATAGCCTCATCCTGGTCATGAGTAACAAAAATGCTGGTGATTCCCAGCTTCTCGATCATATCCTTCAGCCAGCTTCGAAGCTCCGTACGGATCTTCGCATCAATAGCCGCAAAAGGCTCATCCAAAAGAAGCAGCTGTGGATTGGGAGCCAGCGCCCGGGCAAAAGCAACTCGCTGTCTCTGACCGCCGGACAGCTGACTTGGATATCTTTTTTCCAGGCCTTTCAGCCCGATCAGCTCTACCAGCTCCATAACCCTCTGTCTGATATACTTCTTGTCCGCCTTCTGTACCTTCAGGCCAAATGCAATATTATCATATACCGTCATATACCGGAAAAGAGCATAATTCTGGAACACAAATCCAATGCCTCGCTCGCTGGCAGGCACATCATTGACTACTCTTCCATCGATGATGATCTCTCCGCTGTCCGGCTGCTCCAGACCGGCGATCATACGGAGAATCGTAGTCTTTCCGCTTCCACTGGGACCCAGAAGACCGATCAGCTTTCCCTTTTCGATACCAAAGCTTACATTATCAGATGCCTTGTAACCCCCATATGTTTTATTGATATTTTTTAATTCAACGTACATCGCCTTTTTCCCCCTTTCCTTTATGCTCCAGAACATTTCTTGCGATCAGAAGGATCACCGCCAGGATCACCAGGATCGAAGAAACCGCAAATGCCGGAACATACTGGAATTCGTTATAAAGAATTTCCACATGAAGCGGAAGTGTATTTGTTTTTCCACGGAGATGTCCGGACAGTACGGACACGGCTCCAAACTCTCCCATGGCTCTGGCTGTACACAGCACAACACCATAGAGAAATGCCCACTTGATATGCGGAAATGTCACCTTGGTAAAAATCGTCCAGCCTTTTGCTCCCATCAGTGCTGCCGCCTCTTCCTCATCGGACCCTATGGATTCCAGAACCGGAATGATCTCTCTGGACACAAATGGAAATGTGACAAAGATCGTTGCCAGGACAATTCCAGGAACTGCAAACACGATCTGTATCCCTGCACTTTCAAGAACAGAATAAAGAGGACTCTGCTTTCCAAAAACCAAGATATAGATAAGACCTGCGATAACCGGTGATACCGTAACCGGAACATCGATCAAAGTGGTAAGGAGTTTTTTTCCCCGAAAATGAAATCTGGTCATTGCCCATGCCGCACACAAACCAAAGATCGTGTTGCATACAACAGCCGCAGCCGTCGCCTCAATGGTCAGCTTCAGCGCTTTCAGCGTGTACTCATCTGTCACCGCCTGCACGTAGCACTGCCAGCCCTTGCTCAGCGCCTGGGTTACAACAACCACCAGGGGAAGTACCAGCATCACAAAAAGAAAGATCACGGAAATCCCGATAAGGATCCATTTCACCGGTCCGGAAGCCTGCTTCTTTTTTTCATCCATTATGCATCCCTCCCTCTGATACGTTTCGTATTTCTTGCCTGCACCAGATTCACGCCAAACAGGATCAGAAATGAAACTGCCAGTGTGACAAGTGCAATAGATGTTGCGCTTTCGTAATCAAACTCCTGAAGTTTTGACATGATGATCAGCGGCGTGATCTCTGTATAATAAGGTTTGTTTCCTGCGATAAAAACAACGCTTCCGTATTCTCCCAGGCAGCGTCCGAAGGCAAGTCCTGCCCCGGAAAGCATTGCCGGCAGAAGCTCAGGAAGAATAACTCTGCGAAAAACGGTGAATGGCTTTGCACCCATGACACGAGCCTCCTCCTCATAGGAACCGTCCAGCTTCTCCAGAACCGGCTGAATGGCCCTGACCACAAAAGGGATTCCCACAAAGATCAATGCCACCGTGATACCGATCCTGGTATATGCGATCTTAATACCGAAATTTGCAAAAAAGCTTCCCACCAGACCTTTATCGGATGTCAGGGATGTCAGTGAGATACCGGCAACTGCAGTCGGCAGTGCGAAAGGCAGCTCGATCATTCCATCCATGATCCTTTTTCCCGGAAAATCATATCTTACCAGCACCCACGCAAGGACCAGGCCCATAATAGCATTGATCACTGTGGCCGCAAATGCGGTAATAAAGCTTACATAGAATCCGGACAAAACCCTCGGCCGTGTGATCACCTCAATAAATTCCCGAAAACCAAGCCGCGCCGAGTATACTGCCAAAGACGCAAGAGGGATCAGAACTACGATACTCAGCATCGCCAAAGTCACTCCCATTGTCAGTCCAAAGCCTGGTATCACACGTTTACTCTGTTGTTTCTTCATTTCTGTCTCCCCTCTTTTCTATTCTAAGTTTCTGGTCTGTTACAAATTCCCGGTCTGCTGCAAATCTCTGACTCTTCTACAATTCTCTAATCTGTTGCAAATCTCTGACTCTTCTACAACTCTCTGATCTGTTACAAAATCTCAGGCTCTTCTACTCTTCATAGATCTCATCAAACACTCCGCCGTCTGCGAAATGCTTTTTCTGAACTGCATCCCAGCCGCCGAAATCTTTGATCGTTGTCAGTTTCACCTTCAGGTCAAAAGTATCTGCATGCTTTTTCAGGATCGTCTTATCAACCGGCCTATAGTAATTCTCCGCGATCAGCTCCTGAGCTTCATCGGAATACAGATATTTCAGATATGCTTTCGCAGCTTCTGCATTATCATGCTTTTTCACATTTTCATCTACAACAGCAACGGATGGCTGTGCCAGGATACTGATGCCCGGCGTTACGATCTCGTAATCATCCGGATTATCCCTTACAGAAAGAAACGCTTCATTTTCCCAGGCGATCAGCACATCACCCTGCCCGTTTTCCACAAAAGAGGTTGTGGCACCTCTTGCTCCGGAATCCAGAACCAGAACATTTTTGTAAAGCTTCTTGATAAAGGCTTTCATCTCTGTCTCGTTGCCGTTATATTTCTCATTGGCATAAGCCCATGCTGCCATGTAATTCCAGCGGGCGCCACCGGATATTTTCGGATTGGGAGTGATCACCCCCACACCATCCTTTGTCAGATCATCCCAGTCGTGGATATTCTTCGGATTTCCCTTCCGAACAAGAAATACAATGGTGGAAGTATAAGGAGCACTGTCATCCGGATATTCATCGATCCAGCCCTTGTCGATCAGACCGGCATTCCGGATCGCATCGATATCATATTCCAGAGCAAGTGTCGCCACATCTGCAGGAAGTCCGTTGGAAATCTCAAGGGCTTGCTTTCCGGAACCGCCATGAGATTGGATCACATCCACACTCTGACCTGTTTCCTCTTTCCAATATTTTGAAAAAATCTTATTATATGCTTCATAAAATTCTCTGGTCGGATCATAGGACACATTGATGATCTCCACATGATTTTTATCCTTTGTATTGTTTCCCGATACTGCAAAAGTTCCTGCCAGTACCACTGCTGCCAGTGTGATACAGACACCTGCAATGCGTTTTCTTTTCATGATCTGTGTACTCCTTTACAACCACATTTTTATTTGGAAATCTTTTTCCCAACAATGTAAATGCTTCATTTCGCTGTCAAATCATACCTGTTCTTTCCGTTTACTGTGGTTCTGTAATTTTTTTATTTGAATTGAATACATTAAACCATATTATTCCCATTAATTAAATAGGAATATCTGAAAACGTTTTCACGAAATACTCTGGTCATAGTGCAACCGCATCCTGTCTGTCATTATATCTGCGTATCCGCAATCCTCAGATACAATAATCGCTCCACATACTGTCCTCCACACTGCTGCAGCTGTTCCGTATCATCAGTCTGCCTTCCAGCTCCATTCGCACAATACCGGAATGTCCGCCTTTCAGTCGGTCCAGCAGCAGGTATAATGCAAATTTTCCCATATCCTCCTTGGGCAGGCTCACCGTTGTCAGCATCGGTCTGGTAAACTGTGCCTCCTGTATATCATCGCTGGATATGATCGAAGGCATATAATACCGGTTCCGAAATTTATTCAGGCACTTCAGCATTCCGATCGCCGAAATATCATTAGCACAATAGATTCCGGTTGGCATGTCGTCCGACTGAAAGAACTTTTCCATGGCCTCGTAGCCCTCGGCTTCAGTCTGCTTTGTTTCGATAACATACTCCGGTATCACATCCAGATCATGCTTCTTCAGTGTTTCCAGATACCCGTTATACCGGTCCTCGCTGTGACACTGGCCAATATAACCGATATTTTTGTGCCCCAGGGAGATCAGATATTCCACTGCCGCTGCTGCGATCTTTTTCCCATCACAAAGGACCTCATCCACTTCATAATTGGTAGAATTCCGGTTCACCGATACTACACTCTTATACTTCTTATTCAGCTTCTTCAAAGCCTCTTTATTACATCTGCCGATGATGATCAGGCCATCCCTTTTCCCGTCCACCTCGTCATACATTCCGTCGATCAGCCGGTCCAGATTCTCCCTTCGGCACTTCCGGTCATCGGAAAACACAGACATATACCATACTTTGGAAAGAATGCAGTTTTTATCATGGATCTCACTTTCGATCACCCGAAGGAGCTCCGCAAAAAACGGATCCGTTGTGGAAGAATCGGTTCTTGTCATCAGGATATTGATGTACCAGGTTTTCTCCTGCTTTGCGGAAACGCCTTTTTTCAGATTCCGGGCCGCCTCGTTGGGCACATAATTCATCTCGATAGCTGTTTTCCATATCTTATCCCTGAGTCCGGAAACAGAACATTTATAATTGGGATTATTCAAAACTCTGGAAACCGTCGCCGGTGAAACCCCTGCCTTTTCTGCGATCTTCTTGATGGACATGTACCCGTCCCCTCCCTCTGAAAAAAGTCTACCCGCTACCAGTCCTGTAAGCTGCTCAACGTCATCTATGTAACTCAGCATCATCAGTGTAACAGAACTTTTTATCATTCCTTATTTCATAGTAATTAAATATGTTTTATATGATA
>OODU01001179.1_pt1 | contig 26678 bp, 27 predicted proteins | sample 1671171 | NCBI WGS metagenome assembly OODU01 (sample SAMN06348129, study PRJEB24527) | human gut metagenome | biome: human gut; feature: ankylosing spondylitis patient; material: feces | host: Homo sapiens | place: China | collected 2015-10
AGCGGAAACGGGGATCCCGGCGTGAAGATGTTCACCGGTAATAAAGCTACCGGCGGTGAGCAGTTCCTGCTGGATGACGCAGCCAAGAGATATGACAAGCAGGAGAAGAAAAACAGTAAAGTTACGGTAAAAGTCAACGATGATAGCTACTATCGTCTGACAGCGAAGAATTTCGATATTCTGGATGCCATGGAGCAGGATCCCAGCCTGATGGCAAACCGAAAAAATGCATCTGACGGCGTGGAACAGAATGACCTGTTGAACGATCTGAAGAATCTTGCCACAGATAAGAGCAAGATGAGCTTCCGCGGATGTAATGCTTCCGAATTTTTACAGTGTATCTTATCGGATGTGGCATTAAATGCTTCCAGAGCCAATACCTTCTATGCAAGCTTTAAAGACATTTCCAATACCATCGACAACCAGAGAATCTCCATCTCCGGTGTGGATGAGGATGAAGAAGCTGTGAATCTGGTAAAATACCAGAATGGATATAATCTGGCATCCAAGATGATCCAGACACTGACGGAGATTTATGACAGACTGATTCTGGAGACCGGAGTCTAAACTAGAAAGGAGGCAGCTATTCGGATTCCCTCATATGTTTGCAAAAACGCACGTATCCGTGTTTTCTCGCTGCTACGCAGCTAATTTTGCTCACGTGTGGTGACTCTATTCGAGTCACCATTCGAATCAGAAAACTGTTACTTATATGCAAGCATAACGTACCAGTTATTCTGATTTTTAGAATCCTGAATAGTTACGGAGAAAATGAGAATTACGAACAAGATCATGCAGCGTAATAATCTGTCCAATATCAATACGAACAAAGTATATCAGGATAAGCTGAGCACCCAGATGTCTACCCAGAAGAAGGTCAGCCGTCCTTCCGATGATCCTGTGGTATCCATCCGTGCCTTGCGTCTACGCAGCAATGTGACCGAGGTGACGCAGTATTACAGCAAGAACATTCCGGATGCGGAGAGCTGGCTGGACGTAACCGAGGATGCACTGAAGAACCTGACAGAGATCATCACGAATATGATCAAACAGTGCACCAAGGCATCTAACGGAGATCTGAAATCCGCAGACCGCCAGATCATTCTGGAACAGCTGAAGGCACTGGGAGATGAAGTGTACAGCACCGGCGATGCAGACTATGCGGGCCGTTATGTGTTTACCGGATATCGTACCGATACTTCTCTGAGTTTTGATAAAGAATACAATACGAAATATGAGATCACCGAGCAGCTGGACAACAGCTCCATTACACAGCTGACGAAGATCGACACCGGAAAATTGCTGGATATTACTGCTGCAAATTATAATAATGCAAATAACAGCAAGATCACGGAACAGGATATTAAGTCCACCGAGGTGTACCGTATCCAGCTGGCTTATGATGACTGCAGAGACAAGAATGCAAACCCGGCTGCAGCCCCGTCTATTTCTTTCTATGAGAAAGACCCTGTAACCGGCGAAGCTGTAATGAAAGAACCGACATGGGATTCCACTATGTTCACAATAAAGTCCTCCACGGAAGACCCTTACACCGAGGCAGCAAAAAATGATGATGCACTGATCTATGTGCCGGATACCGGTGAGATCCTGCTCGGCAGGAACCGTTATGATAAACTGATGGCCTGCAAGGATGATCCTTCCACCTCGGGAAAAAATGAAGGTGAGATCCGCGTAACTTATCAGAAGGATCACTGGGTCAAGGGAGACCTGAGACCTGAGCATTATTTTGCATGTACCAGTACGGATGCGGATCAGAAAGTAACGAAATATAATCAGGAATACCTTAAGGGCGATGCGGCAAAACAGATCATCGAATATGATGTAGGCTTCAACCAGACCATTCAGGTGAATTCCACTGCAGATGAGTGCTTCCAGCACGGTATCGGACGTACGGTGGACGATCTGGTACAGGCCATGCAGGATGTGGTGGATCTGGAGAATGTGAAGACCAAGATCGAGGGACTGCAGGAGACTGCTACCGGTACGGATGCAGAGACCCTGACGAAGCAGATGGAAGCAGTAGAAAAAGCACTGACTCTGGCAAAGGACAAATGCCAGAAGATGTTCGAAAGCGGCATTACTACGTTCCAGGGATATCTGGATGATGCCAACCTGTGCGTTACCAACTGCGGTACCAGAAGCAGCAAACTGGAACTGATCGATAACCGCATGAAGAGCCAGAAGACCACCTTTGAGACCTTAAAGAGTGAAAACGAGGATATCGATGTTACCGAGACCGCCATTGATCTGAAGAGTGCGGAAATGACCTATGAAGCGGCACTGATGGCTACCGGTAAAGTAATGCAGACCACACTGTTGAATTTCATCTAGAACAACAGGTTACGGAAAGGCGTAGGTATTTTATGAAGATCAATACAAAATTTTTTGGAGAAGTTGAGATTGCGGATGACAAGATCATCACTTTTGACAAAGGTATTATCGGATTCCCGGAACTGAAGCATTTTACCATGCTCCACGATGAGGAGAAGGGCAGCAACGTAGGAATCCGCTATTTACAGTCTCTGGAAGAACCCGGATTCGCCATGCCGGTCATGGATCCGCTGCTGGTCAACCCTCAGTATGATCCGGAAGTGGATGACGAACTGCTCACTAGTGTAGGCAATCTGACTCCGGAGAACATTCTGGTCATGGTGACTGTGACTGTGCCTGCTGACCTGACGAAGATGACGGTGAACCTGCAGGGTCCCTTTGTGATCAACGTGGAAGAACGCAAGGCCTGCCAGATCATCCTTGAGGGAGATAAATACCCGGTAAAATATCCGGTATACGACATCCTGAAATCCGGAAAGGCGGGTGAGTAAGATGCTGGCATTGTCCCGTAAGAAGAACGAAGCAATCGTCATCAACAACGATATCGAGATCACCGTTCTGGAGGTCAAAGGTGATCAGGTCAAGATCGGCATCACCGCACCCAAGGAAGTGCCCATCTACCGCAAGGAAGTCTACCTCCAGATCCAGGAGGCCAACAAGGCCGCTGTGGATGCCGAAGGTATGGCAGCACTGAAGAACCTGTTGGGGTAAAAATAAATAAAAATAGGAAACGAAAGAGGCTCCGGATGTATAAATCCGGAGCTTTTATCCATTGTTGAAAAATAAGGGCCTATTTTCCTGAAACTGCAAATATACGCATTGATACACCTTCGGAAAAAAGAACTTGAAAAGACGATAGGGTTATGCTATAGTTACAACATCTAAAGAATTCTTTATGACAATTTCTGACAATATCTTTTGTGTGTATTTCGGGCTTTTCGCCAAGAATTCAAACAAAATGACAAAACATAAGCAGGCGGAAAGGGAAATAGTGCATGGAACGGTTTCAGTTTTTCCTGCTTAGGTAAGTTTAGTGTGCTTAAGGGAGAAAAAATGAGGGAAAACAGAGAGAAAAATGACCTTGTTACAAAGAATTTCGAGACATTTCCAGATGTTGCTGCAGACATTATTAATGCGTTGCTGCATAATGGAAAGCTTGTTGTGACCAAAGAAAATCTGTTGCCGGCACCGACGGAAAGTATTTATACGAGCGGAGAAAACAGGCTGCGAAACCAGTTACAGGATGTGGTGAAATACGAGATGGCAGGGGAACGGATCAGGGCACAATATATGATTGCCAACCAGACAACCACGGATGCTAAAATCGTATTGCGTAAGGCTGGTTATACCGGAGGGGGATACAGGGAGCAGTATGAAGGAAAAACAATAGATACCTTCCCTATTATAGAAATGATACTATACTGGGGAAGGGAGCATTGGGAGAAACAACCGGGAATCCATGAATTATGCTGTGGAAAAGTGCCGGAAGAACTTCGAAAATATGTGGATGATATCAAGGTACATATCTGGGAAATGCGTTACCTGCCCCAAGAGGTGCGGGAGAGATTTCATAGCGATATGAGAATTGTGCTGGATTATCTGGCAGAGGGCAATAATCTTCGTTCCGACCAGAAGGTGATACACAAAGCGGCATTGATCAGAATGATCAATGTATTATCCGGTGAAGAGGATTCCACAACAGAATCTGCTATTTTAAAGGAAATGAATATCAGAGAGGAGGATGAGATCACTATGTGTGAATTATTTGAGCAATATATAAGGATGGGAAAGCGCGAAGGGAGACAAGAAGGAAGACAAGAAGAACGGCAGAGTGGTATTAAGGCATTGATCATAACATGCATTGAATTGGGGGCGGATTATAATACTACGGCTGAGAAAGTAAAGACTCGATTTCAACTGTCAGAAGAAAGCGTTACAGAGAATATGAACCTGTATTGGAATTAGAAAATAAAAAAATAGAAAAATAGGAAATTAGGCATAGGAGATGCAATTTTTTGCAGCTCCTATTAATTTTTTCTAAGGATTTACCGATACAATCCTTAGAGAAGCAAGGTCGTGCGCCCACGGAAGGCGCTTTTTATCACACGGAGGTGACCATTATGACCATAGAACCGATTTCCAGTGTCATGACAGTGCAGGCACAGAACACAGCCGCTGCCAGGAACACTGCGACAAAAGTAACTACAGAGGAGAATCCCTCAGAATACAATCCTGCCAATGTAAAAGCAGCAGATAAACTTGACCAGACCACCGCAGTTGTTGAAAATGCGCAGAGCAAGGATCAGAATAATACTTCTGCCGATGCTAATAGCGAACAGCAACAGCAGGTGACCAACGAGCAGATCAAGAAAGCAGTAGAGAAGCTGAATAAGAACATGATGTCCCATTCAGAAGCTGTTTTCGGTATTCATGAGGCGACAAACCGCATAACGATCAAAATCATAGACAAGGATACCAAGAAAGTCATCAAAGAGCTTCCACCTGAGAAGACTTTGGACATGATCGCCAAAGTATGGGAGATGGCAGGCATCCTGGTGGATGAGAAGAGATAGGAGGATACCAATATGGCATCATCAACAATGAGATTATCCGGACTGATCTCCGGTATGGACACAGAGAGCATTATCCAGCAGCTGGTGTCTGCGAAGCAGACCAAGGTGGACGATGCGAAAAAGGCACAGACCAAACAGGAATGGAAGCAGACCGCATGGAAAGAGCTGAATACCAAGATTAAAAATCTGCAGTCCAAGTTTGTTAATAATATGCGTTTTGAATCCGCATATAGCAAGAGAGTGACCAAAGTATCCGACAGCAATGCAGTCAGTGTCATCACCGGTGATGGCGCAATGACCGGTGTACAGAACCTCAAGGTATCACAGCTGGCCAAGACCGCCTATATGACCGGCGGCAAGCTGACCTTGAAGGATAATGTCACTGCGGATACCAAGCTGAATGCATTGACAAAATTGTCTGATCTGGGGATCAAGGGCAGTGATGGCAGCACCGTGGCCGGCATTACCACCGGAGACGATACAACGCTTAAAATCCAGAGCGGTGATACAAGCGTAGACCTGAATATTACCAAAGATACCACGATCTCTGATGTACTGTCCAAATTGAAGGAAGCCGGACTGAATGCAAACTTCGATACCACCCAGCAGAGATTCTATATCAGTGCAAAGGACTCCGGCGATGCCGGTAATTTCTCTATTACGGCAACCGGAACCGGTGCCGATGACCTGCTGAAGGGGCTGGGTATTACAGATGCCAACTATATCAAAGGGCAGGATTCTGTGATCACACTGAACAACACAGAGTATACCAGCAACTCCAATGTATTTTCCATCAATGGACTGACCATTACGGCACTGAAAGAGACCGGAGCAGATGAAGAGATCACCCTGACCACACAGGATGACGTAGATGGTATCTACGATATGATCAAGAGCTTCCTGAAGGAATATAATACCCTGATCAACGAGATGGACAAGCTTTATAATGCGGATTCCGCCAGAGGATATGAGCCTCTGACCGACGATGAGAAGGATGCCATGTCCGATACCGAAGTAGAGAAGTATGAGACCAAGATTAAGGATGCCCTGCTCCGCAGAGACAGCAATCTGTCTACCGTAAGCTCTGCCTTAAAAGAAATCATGGCAGGCAGTGTGGAAGTAAACGGCAAGAACATGTATCTCAGCGATTTCGGTATTGAGACTTTGAGCTACTTTACCGCAGCGGAGAATGAGAAGAATGCCTATCACATTGATGGAGATGCAGATGACTCCAGCACCTCCGGTAATGCAGACAAGCTTAAGAGCATGATCAGCAGTGATCCCGATACGGTCGTAAGCTTTTTCTCTGGAATGTTCAAGAATTTATATACTAAAATGAGCGATCTCTCCAAGTCTGTAGAAGGTTATCGTACCTACGGTAATTTTTATGATGACAAAAAGATGAAATCGGATTATGATGATTATACAAGCAAGATCAAAGACTTGGAAGATAAGCTGAACGATTATGAAGACAAGTGGTATTCCAAGTTCTCCAAAATGGAGACGGCACTGGCAAAGCTGCAGAGCAATTCCAGCGCGGTGACCAGCTTGTTAGGAGGATCATGATATGGCATTACCCGGTGCTTATGCACAGTATAATAACAGCAAGGTTCTGACGGCTTCTCCGGCAGAACTGACATTGATGCTCTATGACGGAGCTATCAAGTTCTGCAATATTGCAGAGATGGCTGTGGAGAAATCCGATGTACCCAAGGCACATGAAAATATCCGCAAGGTGCAGAATATCATTGGATATCTGCATTCCACGCTGGACATGAAATACGAAGTCTCCAAGGACTTTGACAACATCTACACTTATCTCGAGAGACGTCTGGTAGAAGCCAATGTCAAAAAAGATAAGGAAATCCTTGAAGAGATCAATACCCACCTGCACGCTATCCGTGACAACTGGAAAGAAGTCATGAAGGCGGGAACAAAGAAAGGAAATGACTGATGGAGAATCAGCTTACCATTTTGTCAGAGAGCCTGGACAAGAAGCTGGAAGTATTACAGAAGATCCGGGAATATAACAAACGTCAGGAAGAAATCTTTTCCGCGGAAGAGGTGGATATGAGCCTGTTCGACGATGCTGTGGAGGAAAAACAGCGGCTGATCGATGAAGTTGTCCGTCTGGATGACGGCTTCGAGATCATGTATGAGAAGCTCGCCAGACAGCTCGAAGGCAACAGGGAACGCTATGCGGCCCAAATCCGTGAACTCCAGCAGAAGGTCAGCAAAGTGACCGAACTCAGCGTGTCCGTACAGGCACAGGAGGCCCGGAACAAAAAGCTGATTGAGAGCTATTTTGCGAAGGAACGTGCCGGAATTGGACAGAGACGGAAAAACGCCAAAAGTGCTTATGACTATTACAAGAGCATGAGCGGAGCAGGATACGTAGCACCGCAGATGTACGACAATAAAAAGTAAATACAACAGATGAAGGGGAGCTGACAGAGATATCGGCTTCCCTTTTTTATGATGGAATCAATGTGAAAGAATAAAAATGTGGTTTCGGCTAAAATACAATCAGAGTATAGATTAGCCGAAAGAGGGACTTTTATGAGTTATATCAAAAGAAATCTGGAGAATGTAGTAAGACAGGTAACCAGGGAATATCCGGTACTCCTGGTAACGGGACCGAAACAGGTAGGAAAGACGACAATGCTCCAAAAACTGATGGAGGGAACGGAGCGGGGATATGTAACACTGGATGATTTAAACGAAAGATATATTGCAAAGACCGATCCGGAACTGTTTCTGCAACTGCATAAACCACCTGTATTAATTGATGAGGTTCAATATGCACCGGAACTGTTTACTTATATCAAGATAAATGCAGATAAAAACCATGAGCCGGGAGCATTTTGGCTTACGGGATCACAGGTGTTCAAATTGATGCAGGGAGTACAGGAGTCACTGGCAGGAAGAGTGGCAGTACTTTCACTTACATCCCTGTCACAGGCAGAGATATCCGGAGGAACGATGAAACCGTTTACGGTAGATCTGGAGGATTTAAACGAGAGGCAGAAAGAGAGAGAGCAAGCTGATACAAGAGAGATCTTTGAACGGATTTATCAAGGCTCCATGCCTGCGATCGTAAGCGGTATTAACAGTAACAGTCAGCTTTTTTACAGCAGTTATCTGTCTACTTATATTGAGCGGGATGTAAGAGAATTATCGGATGCCATAGATTCGCTTAAGTTCCTTCGGTTTATTACTGCGGTGGCAGCAAGATGTGGGCAGATGGTTAATGCAGCAGAGATTGCCAGAGATGCAGATATCAACCAGACGCAGGCGAAGGATTGGCTGACAATTCTGGAAACGCTGGGTATTATTTTTTATCTTCATCCGTATTCTAATAATTTGTTGAAGCGCCTTGTGAAAACGCCCAAACTGTATTTCTACGATACGGGTCTGGTGTGTTACCTGACGAAATGGAGCAGTGCGGAAACGTTAGAATGCGGTGCCATGAACGGGGCCATTTTGGAAAATTACGTGGTCGCGGAAATTCGGAAAACCTACCTGAATTGTGGAAAAGAGCCGTATTTGTACTATTATCGTGATAAAGATGCCAGGGAGATTGATATTGTCCTGGAACATGATGGAATATTGAATCCGATTGAGATTAAGAAAACTGCAAATCCCGGAACAGAACTGGTAAAGGTATTTGAATTACTCGACAAGGCATCAATGCCTCGTGCGAAGGGCGCAGTTATCTGCATGAAACCGGGACTTAGTGCGATTGACAGAGACAATTATATCGTACCAGTCTGGATAATCTAAAATACAGTCCCTGCCTGAATATCAGACAGGGACATATAATTTCAAAAATGTTTTTGCGTATACGTCTTTATCCCTAAATTTCCACTTGTACAAGATGAATATTTGAAACAGCAAGAAATTCTTAGATCCCCGTTGTAGCATGAAATAAGCCAGAGATGTAAAAATTTGCAAGAGTAACTTCCGTTTGAGAATTTGCCGAAGTAACTTCAGCTTTGGGGACAGATCGACCGGAATTATTCAGTATTGACAGGTAAAAATAATTCGCAATAATTTCACCTTTTTAAAGCAACTTTCTTTGCGATAAGGTACAATAAAAGAAAAACTTTGTCGCAAAGGAAGAAAAAATGAGCAGAGAGCAGGAACGAGTCAGAAGAAGATTAGAACAGAATCCCATTGTTGAATGCAATAGAATCCAACGAAAGTATTACCCTGAACTGTTTTCCAGATTTGCAAAGGTAAAAGATCCTCGAAATCAAAGTTATATTGACTATTCTACGAAGACTATGCTGGGAACCCTGTATTATAAATGCATTGGAGGGATCTCAAGCATGCAGGAAATGACCCGGAAATTTAATGATGACAAAATTGTGGAAAACCTCTATGCGTTTCTTGGAGATACAAAGAAGGACTATCTTCCACATGGCGTTACAGTAAATGAATTTCTGGAAAGAGTATCCCCTGAAGAACTGGAAGAAATACAAAAAGACCTGGCATACACCATGATCCGCAGGAAAACCTTTGATGATGCCAGAGTGCTGAAAAAGTGGCAGATCATCATTGATGGCACGGAACTGGATGAAGGATATCAGACAAAGAATGACTTCTATCTTAGCCGGTGCTATAACCGTGGAGAGAGCAATGAATTTACAAAGTACCACAGAGTGTGCTGGAGGCAAAACTCTATCTTGGTCATGATCTGGTATGCAGCATAGCTTCAGAGACCATACAGAACTCTGAGGAATATATCAGCCAGAGTGATGACAGGGTGAAGCAGGACTGTGAGAGCAAGGCATTTGTACGCCTTGCAGAAAAGATCAAAAAAAGATTTCCCCGTCTTCCGGTCATCATAACGGCAGACGGACTGTACGTCACGCAGAGGGGATTGCAGATCTGCAAGGATTATGGCTGGGATTACATTATCCGGTATAAAGAAGGCTGTGCTGCATCCATAGAACAGGAATACCGGGCATTACCGGAGAAAGAAAATGCAGGAGATGGAATTGAATATCAGAACCAGATACCGTTTGGGGCTTTTGATGTAAATCTGATATATTATAAAGAGAAAAAAAGTGCTGGGAGACAAGGAAGAGAAGGTAACTGAATATGCGTGGATAACCAGCTTGAAGATCACGAAAGGAAATGCGAAGAAGATCGTGCGTGCTGGAAGGAACCGTTGGAAAATTGAAAACCAGGGATTTAACCGTCAGAAGCACTGGCAGGGAAACATAGAGCATGCATGCAGTTTTCAGGAACAGGCGCAAAAGAATCATTATCTGATGGAACGGATAGCAGATTTCATAAAGCAGCTTTATGAGTATTTTTATCTGAAAAAGAATGAAATAAAAAAGCTGCAAAAAAATATTTTTCCAAAATGGCAGGCACTAAAGTAAATTTACCTTTCGATGCTGATAAAATTATCGTTGATTTATCGGAAGCAGTATGTTAATGTAGATTCACAGAATATCAATTCTGCAGACAGATCAAATCTTATTTAGTTCAAAAATATTTTATTCAGGTGTATCACCGCTGATTTCATTGGATGAAAATTGGAATGCTGCAGCAAGGAAAGCATATGTATTTTTAGATGTGTGCCTTATAGCTATTTTGGGTGACAACCTGAAGAAAATAACAGGAGGTGCTGCAAGATAAATTATTAGTTTGTTCGGAACCGTGGAATATGATAATATACACTTAGAAAAGGGGTTAAAATGACAAAAGCAAAAAGCAGGGGGATTGTTCAGGACAGAGCAACGATTGAAAAGATAATCAAAGGACTGACTTTATTTGATGATGATCTGATGAGCAGAGCATTTGATCAAAATATTGAAGCAACAGAGTTGTTGCTTCGGCTTATTCTTAAAAGGAATATTAAGGTTCTCAGCGTAAACGGGCAGGATGAGATTAAAAATTCAGCAGTGGGTGGACGAAATGTCATATTAGATGTACACGCACTGGATGAAGATGGATCAGAAATGGATATAGAAGTACAGGGCAATTCAGAAGGAGCCCATGTGAAGCGAGCCCGGTTCCATAGTAGTATGGTAGATTCCAGAATGCTGAGAGCAGGCCAGAAATTCCGGGAACTCAAAGATTCTTATGTGATATTTATATATAAACACGATAAATTTCAACGTGGTTTACCGATATATCATGTAGACAGATATGTAAGTGAGACCAGGGAGCCGTTTGGTGATGGAGCTCATATTGTGTATGTAAATGGTAATTATAAGGGCGAAGATGCGATTGGCAGGCTTATGCAGGATTTTCATCAGGCAGATCCAGATAATATGTATTATAAAGAATTGGCAGAAGGAGTAAGACATTACAAAGAGTCAAGAGGAGGAAATGAAACTATGTGTGAAGCGGTAGAAAATTATGCAAAGGAGTATGCAAAAGAGTATGCAAAAGAGTATGCAAAAGAATGTATGATTGAGAACACTGCAAATATTATAAAGAATATTATGGAGAGCACAGGGTGTACGTTACAAGAAGCGTTGGATAATGCTAAGATAGCCAGAGAAGACAGAGACCTCATAATAGAAGAAATTTCAGAAAATCAAATCTGACAGACAGATCAAATATATCTGTAGGGATTCTACAAGGATGACAGAATTCACTTGATCCAACCGGCCACCCTGACGGAGGAAGATCTGGAAAAGTTCCAGACCAGCCTGCGGGAAGTTATGAGTTTTATCAAATATTCTAAGGACAAATCAAAAATCAAAATGCTGCTTAGGGATAACCCTAGATTTCGCACGCTTAGAAGAGAAGCTGCAGACCATGCGGAAGTTACTGAAAAATAATGATTAAAAACAAAAAAGGAAGCAAGTACCCCACTCAAGAATACATGGTAAACAAGTGGTAAAAAACTGCTTCCTTTTTCTATAATGTATCTTAGCAAAATAAAAAAGTCAACATTTTTCTCACTAAGAATTTCTTGCTATCTGTCCGATATATATGTAAAATAAATAGATAAGAAATAATGTATCGCATGATGTGTGATATATTCAAGGATGAACAAGGTTGCATGGAGGCAAAAAATATTAGTCAGGCATAGATGCCGCTATTGCAGGAACGTGTAATAGCGGCATTTTTTCTTTCTTTGTTCTTGGTCTTCTATGGAGGAAAAGCAATGAAAATATATGTGAAAGAGTCAAAAAGTTTATCAATACAAACTGTGTCATTAATGTTTTATGATTCAGTAACGATTGTTCCACTATTATCATTAGATGATGTTTTATATAGTGATTTGATTATTGTATCCCAATCGGATGTTTCGTCGATGACAGGATTGGAAGAATATCATGTGATTATCTACGAACAGCTTTTTCAAGAATTGTCTGCCCGGGTATATCAGGAATACTACAATAACCACGATTATTACTATTTGAAAAATGCATTGCAACAGGCTTTGGATACCAGTATTACAACATTGATATCCGGCTCGTCATACGGTGCATTTGGGATAGATCTGGCATATATAGAAAATGCAGTAAATTTGTCTTCCATTTCTCAAGACCTGTATTATTCCATAAAGCTTCTTTGCCAGGCGTGTGAGACTAATAAAAATATTAAAAATATAGTTCTTTGTGTGGGACATTACTGTTTCTTTAGTGATTTGTCTTTAGCAAAAACACCATCAGAATTACAAAGAATATCCAAAGTGTATTATCCTTTGCTTCATGATTCCCATAATTGTCTTATTCTGCCGCCCAAGGACGAATATTATATGCAGGGAAATCTGATTGATCTTGAAAAGGTTATAACTACATATGCAACAGCGGATTATAAAGATGGCTTTTTTAATGAAAAGCGTCCTCGTAACCGATGCGCCACGGTAGTATGGAATGCGGTATCGAAAAGTTGGAGTGAACTTTCAGCAGAAGAGAAAGACAAAGCCGGAAAGACCAGGGCAGAAAGCCATAATAAAATTATAAAACATACTGCTTCGTTTAATGAAAATCTGAGCGTGTTTCAAGATTTTGTTTATTTTTGCAACGACAGAGGTATCAATTTGCTGCTGACAGCAATGCCTGCATCAAGCCAGTATTTAAAGTATTTGACTCCGGAATATAAGAACATCTTCTATTCGGTTCTTGATAAGGTAGATGGAACGGTGCATCTTTTGGATCTGGTGGAGGATAGCAGTTTTGACAACAACTTTGATTTTAATGATACGGATCATTTAAGTGATTCAGGTGCAAGAAAACTGAGTCAGATGATTTCTTCCATACTCCATGAAATTAATAACTGATTATTAACATAAGAACGTTTTACAAAGAGGACAACGCAATGGCAAATGAAAAAATATTGGTGACACAATCTTCGATGCCACCCTATGAAGAATATATAGAAGCAATTAAACCATTATGGGAGAGCCACTGGCTCACCAATATGGGAATCTATCATAAAGAATTAGAAGAAGAATTGAAGCAATATTTGGGCGTGCCGGAACTATCCCTTATGGTGAATGGACACATGGCATTGGAAATGGCAATACAGGCGTTTGATTTTCCGGAGGATTCCGAGGTAATTACCACTCCATTTACATTTGTTTCTACTACACATGCCATTGTAAGAAATAGATTGAAGCCTGTTTTCTGTGATGTGAAAATGTCGGATGGAACGATTGATGAGACAAAAATTGAGGATCTGATTACAGAAAAGACAGTGGCAATCGTACCGGTGCATGTATATGGAAATGTATGTAATGTAGAAGCAATCCAAGAAATTGCAGATAAATATAATTTGAAAGTGATTTATGATGCGGCGCATGCATTTGGAGTTAAATATAAGGGCGTGGGGATTGGAAATTATGGAGATGCATCTGTATTCAGTTTTCATGCGACAAAAGTGTTCAATACGATTGAAGGTGGTGCCGTAGCATTTTCTGATCATAAAATATATGAAAAATTATATAATCTCAAAAATTTTGGCATTCGAGGAGAGGAGCTGGTTGTGGCAGTTGGTGCAAATGCCAAAATGAATGAATTTGCGGCAATTATGGGATTATGTAACTTGAAGTACCTAAATCATGCAATAGAAGAACGTAAGATGAAAGATGCTTACTATAGAGAAAAATTGAGACAGATACAGGGTATACAATTTTTTGAGGATGATTTGGAAATAGAAAAAAATCACGCATATTTTCCTATAATAGTTTCCGATGACTACTCTATGACCAGAGACGAATTATATGATAGGTTAAAAGAAAATAATGTATTTTCAAGGAAATATTTTTATCCATTAACATCAGATCAAGCCTGTTTTCGCAATAAGTATAAAAAATGTGAATTGAATAATGCCAGATGGCTTTCAAAACATATTTTGGTATTGCCGTTTTATGAAAAGCTTGAGATGGAAAACATTGATCACATTGTAGGAATAATGAAGGATTAAATTATGAAAATAGCTATTATGCAGCCATATCTGTTCCCTTATATTGGGTATTTTTCGTTGATAAAAAATACAGATCATTTTGTCTTTTTTGACACACCACAATATATAAGAAAAGGATGGATTAATCGGAATAGAATATTAGGAACAAACGGAAAGGACATTTACTTTACAGTACCTGTTGAAAAATGCCCAAGAGAAACGCCTATTAAAGACGTAAAAATTTCTTATAACGAGGATTGGCAGGAAAAGTGGATGGGACAGCTTACGATTTATAAAAAAAGAGCCCCTTATTATGCAACGATAATGCAACTGGTTCGGGATGTTTTAAACTGTGATACACAATACATATCCGAAATGGCAATAAATAGTGTAATTAAGACCTGCCAATATCTGGGAATAGAACTTAACTATGATGTTTATTCAAAAATGAATTTACCGCTGTTTGAAGTTGAGGCTCCAGATGAGTGGGCATTGAGAATTGCCCAGGCGATGCAATATGATACTTATGTAAATCCACCTGGGGGAAAGGCTTTTTTTGATGCAAATAAATATAAGAAGGCCAATATAGAACTCGAATTCCTGACACAGGAAATACAAGAATATAATCAAAGAGTAAAGGAATTTATTCCAGGATTATCTATCTTGGATGTGATGATGTTTTGTGACCCTGAGGAAATTAGAGGCATGATGGATTCATACAAAATAGAAAAAGGCGAATGATCTATAAGGTGATAGGAGCATGGAATGAATAATATGATTTTACCGAGTACTTCAATAATGGTTACAGAGGCATGTACTTTAAAATGTAAACTTTGTTTAGCATTTGTGCCATATTATCAGAAGCATACGCAGATGAATTTACGGGAAGCAAAAACGATTTTTGAACGATATTTTCAAATAGTAGATGGAGTTGAGAAAGTATCAATAACGGGTGGAGAACCGTTATTAAATCCAGAGATAGATTCAATTTTAAAATTACTGTATGGGTATGCAGATAAAATTTTAAAGGAAATTATTTTTATAACAAATGGTACAATTAGATTTTCCGATACATTACTTGAAACTTTTGCAAATAATAAAAAAATGAAAGTGATTGTTAATAATTATTCTACGTTATTATCACCTTATGCCGAAGAAAATTATAATAAGTTGTGTGAAAAGGGAATTAATGCCATTTTGTATACAGAGGATAATAGATATGGTTGGATAGATTGTAGAAATCATGAGTTGAAGCATAAAACACAGGAAGCATGTGAACAGCAGGCAAAGGGATGTGCGTTCTTTCAAGGTAAAAAATATGTAATAAATCGGGGGAGACTGTATACTTGTACAAGGGCTGCTTACCGTATTCAGGAAAATGTAATACCGTATACTGATGATGCATTTTTAGATTTATTAGATGATGAGGTGTCTGTAGAGTTTCAAAGAAACAAACTAAATACTTTGTTGAATGCAAGAAGCACAATTTCTTGTGCATATTGTGATGGATTGACAGAAAAATCGGTTAAATACAGAGCAGCTGAACAGTTGTAAAACAGGAGGTGCTAGATGAGAACAGATATAAAAAGAACAGCGCTAAATATCACAACATATTGCAATCTGAAGTGTAAGCATTGCTTGGCATTTATACCTTATTATGACAAGAAATTTATAATGTCAATAGAAGAAGCTGGGAAAATATTGAGTGCATATTTTCAAGTTGTGGATTCTGTTGAACATTTTACAGTAACGGGTGGAGAACCGTTGTTAAATAAGGATTGTGCACAAATTTTGGAAGAGGTGCATAAATACGAAAATCAAATAACGGGTTCAGTGGATTTTGTTACAAACGGAACAATGGAAATTCCGGATGATATCATTTCGGTTCTTGCCAAACATAGAGATAAAACAAAAGTTGTATTAAGCAATTATGGTGAGAATCTGTCAAAAAAGATTAACATAATAGAAGAAACCTTAAAACAGAATGGCATTCCATATAGAGTATCCAAGTTTTATGGAAATGACCTGTATTATGATGGCTGGATAGACTTTTCTAATCACGATTTGAAATGGAAAACGGTAGAAGAAAGAGACCAAAATGCACAGAAATGCGTTCATCGAGTTGGAAAATATTTTGTCATCAACGATGGAGAACTACACTGTTGCTCTCGGTCCTATTGGAGAATTAGACAGGGGATTATTCCCAAAATAAAAGGTGAATATGTCCCGCTTATGGATGATACTATCAGCATCGAAGAAAAAAGGCAGGACTTGATTGAGATGTTCAATAAGAAAAGCAGTACATCCTGTGCATATTGTGTAGGTTTATGCAACGGAGTTCCACGAGTGAAACCGGCACAACAGTTATAAAATATAAAAAGAACAGAAGGAGTATGGGCGGATGAAAAGCATATTGGTTACAGGACTGTGTACACTTCATTGGGGAAGATTGCAATATGGAAACATTGGAAATTATTATATTGTAGAACCTTTATTCCGCCAATTACATAAGCACTTTCCGGATTATAGAATTATTACAACTTTTCAGATGGATGAGCAGTTTATACGAAAAGAAGACATTGAAGTTGTTCCTATGGAACTTTATTATTCATGGAATGAAGAGGATGTCCCTAATGCCTATAAGGATGTGGAAGTGGCAGAAAAACGAGCTCATAATATAGAGTGTGAATTAACACAATGGGTAGAATGCTTGCTGAATTGCGAGTATGTAATTAATGTATCTGGAGATATGTGGGGAAACAACGCTGAGCATGTCGGGCATAAACGCTTTCTTGTAGATTGCTTGAAAATGAAAGCTGCTCAGCTCCTTCAAAAAAAGACTATATTGTATGCTGTAACGCCTGGCCCCTTTTCTGATAAAGAAGAAAATCAATTAGCAAAAGAAGTATTTAATAAATTTGACTTAGTTGTAATTCGTGAAAAAGTATCCAGAGATAATTTAATTAAGTGGGGATTCTCGATTGAACATGTAGTGTGGGCACCCTGCCCCTCCTTCCTGTTTGAAGCGAATAAAGATTACAGATCAAAATGGACCCAATGCATTGGAAACTCTCATGAACAACAAAGAAAAGTAATTGGAATTACTTTTGGTGGGTTTAATTTGCCGTGTGGTCCTTATGATATGTGGCCACGTGCGGAGGAACAATATGAAGTTTATGTAAAACTGGCAGAGTATGTGATGAATGATTTGAAGGCAGATCTTGTTATTTTTTCACATACGAATGGGTTTGATCTCCCACCACATTTTAGGTTGAAATGTGGTAGAGATTACATGATATTAGAACAGTTATATCATATTCTATTAAAAAAGAATCCGAAATATGAAGAACATATAAAACTAATTGATGAACCGTTATTGCCATGCGACATTAAGAAAGTAATAGGTAATTTGGACATGCTTATAACGGGAAGAGTTCATGCCTCTGTAGCAGCAACCAGCCAGTGTGTTCCAACGGTATATGTTGAGTATGACAGAAGAGTCATTTACAGCGATAAGATGACGGGATTCTCGGCACAGCTTGGAATGGAAGAATTTGTATGTGAACCTCAAAATTGGAATGAATTGAGAGAAAAAGTTACAGAGTGCTTTCAGAATCTTGATAATGTAAAAGAGAGACTGGAAGAAGTTATTCCTGTAATAAAAGAAGAAGCACAATCTGCCTTCGAGATGATTAAGGAAATAAAATAGTGCAGAGATTAGAGTATGAATGGGTAAGCGGAGTGCAGTATCAGAATAGGATAGGACTTTATTTGCAAGAAATTGATGAGATTATGATTCCTACGTTGAGTGAAAGAGTTTGTATTTGGGAGTATGCCGGAAAACTTGCACGCTTAGCGGAAACATTGTACATAGTTCAAGAGGAATGTGACATCGCATCTTGCTCGGTTTACTGCAACTCAAAAGTTGCTTTCATTTCTTCTATTGCAGTAAAAAGAGAATTCTTGGGAAAAGGTATAGGAAGCATTCTTATGGATGAAGTGAAACGACATGTAAGGGAAAAGAAATGTGAAAGTATACAGTTGGAGGTATATACACAAAATACTGTCGCTATAAAATTCTATGTAAAGAATGGATTTACTGTACTTGCAGAGAATGACAATGTAAAGAAAATGGAATATTTATTTGAAGTCAAAGAGAATAAAATGAGTAAGACTGTAAACAAGTCATGATAAATAGATAAATAAAGACTGTTATAGGAGACAGAATAAAATGAACTGTACAGAATTAAATTCGAATACTATATATGTCTACATTCAAACATATCAATTAGGAGAAAAATATCTGATAAGAGCACTGGATAGTATTCAAAAACAAACATACTCTAATTTTAGATGTTTAATCTATGATAATTGTTCTAATATGGAAATCAGAAACCGACTTCAGGAGTATGTGAAAGAAGATCCCCGTTTTTCTGTGACATATTTTGATAATACAGAGGGACATATTATAGCGTGGGAGTATGGAATTCCTGAAATTTTGCATCTGGCAGGTGATAAAGGAGGGTTTTATTGCAGAGTAGATGCGGATGATGAATTGGAGCCGAAGTGTTTTGAAAAGACGCTCACTTATATGAAAGAAAATGCGTTGGATATGGCTGCAAGTGGGTCAACTTTTATTGAAGCAGATACAATGAAGGTGAGAGGAATTAGAAAAATACAGGAGAATATTATTTTAGAGGGAGCACTGTTTGAAAAAAAATTTCCACAATATTATCAAATAATGAGGACACATTGGGGAAAATTATATAAAATTGATTTAATTAAAAGAATGAATTTATCTAATTTCAATATTGTACCTTATGGCGGAGATACACTATTTGTTCGAGAAGCAATGCTTAAGTCTTCCAAAGTGGGAATAATGTCGGAACCACTTTATAGATATTATGTTTATCCGGAGGTACGAGCGTATAATGTGAAGAAAGGAAGAGTTAATTCGCCGAAACTTCTATTTGAAAGAGATTTTTCTTTCATTTTGCAGAAATGTGGATATATATCAAGTAGTACGATAGAATGGTTGATAAACGTTTATCTTCAGGAAAATATTGATGTTTTTAATTTGATTGTAAGTGACCAGAATAATAGCAATCAAAAAGTGGAAGATATATATTCTGTAATCTCATCGATACCATGCCGTATGGCAATGAGACTGGGAGCCAGGGGAAAATATACATATTTATGCGATTGGTTACTTCATCAGAATATATTGGAAGATGAACAGATATTTAATAAATGTTGCGAAATTTTTGGAATTATATGTGCAGTTCCGGAAAAAATTCCGAATGGCGGAAATGCGGATTATTTTAGATTCCTGATTAAACTGTATGATTTCTGGGATGACTATGACAGTAAAAAAGTTGTAGAAAAGAATATTATTAGCTGTGCCCGAAACAGTCTTCTTCTACAGAATTGTGCTTTCTATTATTGTAAATTCAATGCGGATATTGTGGAATTATTGTTGAGAGAGAATTACAAAGCAGCATATCAAAAGATAAAAGAAGCAATACAGAAAGCAAACTATTTTGAAAAACAGTTTGTTCAACAGAACGTAGAAATTGGACAAAATGTTGCAGCCATTTTACAGGACGAAGCGGAATTTGTTTATATGAATAAGAAGAAGATTGAACTGCTAATGGAAGATAATTTACAGGAGGCACTGGCGGAAGTAAATGAATGGATGAAAATACTGCCGGAGGATGAAAACCTTATAGAATTGAAACGAAAGGTTACAGAAAGGATTCAGATTCCTTAGTATAAACGAAAATACTAATTAAAGGCAGTTTTTGCATGGAACGGCCGGAATTTACTTTGGCAATTGAGTAAAAAATAAGAAAGTCAAAATTTTTTGCAAAAAGGGGTTAAGTTTCCAAAAACCTCTCCGATATACTTAACAAGTAAAGCAATAAAACAATTGCTTACCTAACCATTCTTCTGAATTAAAGGTTTCGCACGCCGGAGAAACGGAAGACAATGGCGATGAAAGTGACAGGATGTGCGAACTTGAAGCTGACATTGCCAAAGCAAATAACGGAGCGCAGGGAAGCGCTCGTCAATTCAAGGAGGAATATATTATGGTAGTACAACACAATCTTACCGCTATGAACTCTAACAGAATGTTAGGTTTGACTCAGAGCTCTCAGGCAAAGTCAACTGAGAAGCTGTCTTCCGGTTATAAGATCAACCGTGCAGCAGATGATGCAGCAGGATTATCCATCAGTGAAAAAATGAGAAAGCAGATCAGAGGACTGACACAGGCTTCCGCTAACGCAGAAGACGGTATCTCCACTGTACAGACCGCTGAAGGTGCACTGAACGAAGTTCAGGACATGTTGCAGAGAATGAACGAGCTGGCTGTTAAGGCTTCCAACGGAACCAATTCCGAGAACGATAGAACTTACATCCAGAACGAAATCGATCAGCTGACCACTGAAATTGATCGTGTTGCTGAGACAACCAAGTTCAACGAGACCTACTTGTTAAAGGGTGACAAGGATGCAGTTAAGGGTTACAGCTACACTTATGGCACCGAGACTGCTGCAGCAGCAACATTTGCTACCGGAAAAGATGTTACTGCAACGGGTGCTAACACAAATGCTCAGCTTCAGGTTGCAACAGCTACAGCAAATAACGCAGAGGAAGCTGCAGCTCAGAATGACTTACTGAAAGCTTTACAGAAGAGCGGTGCTAGACTTACCATTGCAGCAGGTGTTGATGGAAGCAAAACTGCTAATATTGCTATTTCCGTTGATGGATATGATGTATCTTCCACCGGTAAAGTAACGAAGAATGGTGTTGATACTGGTGTTACCTTAACTGTTAAAGACGGAACAGGAAAAACCAATGCAACGGGAACTGTTGCACTTTCTGATACTGTAACCTTGGATTCCAAGGCAGTTAATAGTGCTGCAAAGTCCGATAAGGCAGTATATTATGACAAAGATGGTAATAAGATTTCTGAAAATGCCTTGAGCAATTACTTCACTAGCACGACTAACAATGGCAATATTACTACTACACAGCTGAAAGATAAGATTTTATATGATGCATTTGGAAACACTGCATCATCTGCTGTTTCCAGTAAAACCGTTAATACTACACAGGATCAGATGGGTAGCTTGAAGCTGTCTCTGCATGTAGGCGCTGACGCAACTTCTAACAACAAGATTGAACTGAATCTGGATGCAATGTCCGCTAAGGGTCTTGGCGTAAACGGCTTAAGAGTAGACGGTGCTACATCTACCAATGCTGATAACGCTATCGAGACCATTAAGGAAGCTATTCAGAAGGTATCTACTCAGAGATCTGCTCTCGGTGCAGTTCAGAACAGACTTGAGCACACCATCAGCAACCTGGATAACGTTGTAGAGAACACCACAAGTGCTGAATCTGCTATCCGTGATACAGATATGGCTACAGAGATGGTTAAGTACTCCAACAACAATATCCTGTCTCAGGCAGGTCAGGCAATGTTGGCTCAGGCTAACCAGTCTAACCAGGGTGTACTGTCTCTGTTACAGTAAGTGATCAGTTAGAGCATCTAACATAGCAATAAGAGAAGGGCTCGGCTTTACGGCCGGGTCCTTTTTCTCTTTGTAAAGCGGAAAGGATTCCATACATGAACAAAAATCATATTTTATTATCAATTTCTATGCTGATTTCAGGAAGAGATGAGATGGAGAAATGTCTGAACTCACTTCTCTATTTTAAAAATGCATTTCCTACAGAAATCATACTGGTAGATACAGGATGTAATGCTGAGCAACGTGCACTGGCAGAAAGGTATGCAGATGAAATAATTGATTTTACCTGGTGTGATGATTTCGCAGCCGCCCGCAATGCCGGTTTGAAAGAGGCATGTGGGGAATGGTTCATGTATCTGGATGATGATGAATGGTTTGAAAATCCGCAGGAGATCATTCAATTTTTTATTACAGCAGAATATAAAAAGTATAATTCGGCATCGTATGTTGTAAGAAATTATATGAATATGGAAGGAACCTTGTATACAGATTCCTATCCATCAAGGATGGTAAAATTGAATTCCAAAATTCATTTTACAGGCAGAGTCCATGAGTACTTAACTCCTTTTGAAGAGCCCAGAAAGGAATTTAATGATTATGTACATCATTACGGATATGTGTATCAAACAGAACAGGAACATATAAAACATGCATGGAGAAACATTAAGCTATTATTAGAAGTTAGGAAAGAGAATCCGGGGCAGCCAAGATGGATATTTCAGTTGGCACAGGAATATTTTTCTGTCCACAATTACGAAAAAGTAGTAGAAACCTGTATTGCAGGGGTAGAGGAATGGAAAAAATATAGAAATCAATTAACATATATGCCTGTTCATATCGGAACATTATATGGCTATATTTTACTTTCATTAGAATGGATGGGAAGATATACAGAAGAAGAGGAGTGGCTGAAGAAGGCATTTGCGGAACCATTAAATAAATTAGATGCAATGGAAGTATGTCTTGTCTTTTATGACATGATGGGAGCCAGAACATATGGCTATCTTAATGAGGATGAGCGATGTCTTTCTTATTTTCAGAAATATATTGGTAGTCAGAAAAAAGTAAAAAATGATAGATCTGCTATGGAAACTAAGACAGCAGGAATCATCACTGAAGTGTTCAATGAGTTATTGCTGGCAGAAACGTTTATGGTTTGTATACCAGCATTGGTCAGATGTGAAAAAATAGACATTATAAAGCAAACGATAGAAAACATTGAATGGAATAAAAGAAGTATTTTTCTGGATGAGGATAAATTGAAAAAAATATTGGATGCATGTTGTAGGATGCAATATTGTTCATTTTATGTGGATCTGATACAGAAATTAGTAGGTGAGGATGAAAATATCCAACAGTTATATACTGTTGTAAACAGATTGCAAAAGGAGTTTGCAGAACAGGGGGATGCGGAAAAATTACAGAATTTGCACCATATTATTGGAAGTTTGTCGAACCAGCACTTTTGCATAACGATAGCAAAGATCCTATGGAAAAGCGAAGAAAATGAGGAGACTTTAGACAAATATTATGAAGAATTAATTTCGAAGTATCCGGATGCTATATTTGAGATAGACAATAATGTCTGGAAAATTGCTGTGGAGAAGAAAATAAAAGTAGCTTCTGCAATGAACTATGTGGATTATCGTGTATGGCGTAGAGCGTTAAAACGCATGGAATGCTGGGCATCTGCGAAAACATGGAATACGTGGAAACAGAGGCTTTCTGAATGGATGGAAGCAGACGATATCCGTTACAAACTTTTTGATATGCGGTATACAGAGTTCAGTCTGGCAGAAGAGATAAAGAACTTTATGGAGACGGCTGGATTAGAGGAGGAACTTTGGGCATATGCAGAAAGCGTAATTAGTTTTTACAAACCTTATTACAAAGAAGAGGTTTTGGAAGAGAATTCTGTTGGCTTGCCAGATGAATTGCAGTTGGCGCTGGAATTGAAAAAACAGCAAGAATATTACGAGTCTGGAGACGACCGAAAAGCATTGGAAAACATGAAGAATTGTCTTGGTATTTATCCGAAGCTTGAAAAAGTAATACTGACTTATGCGGAAATGGTGCGCAACAGAATGCAGCAGCAGATAACAGAAGCAAAGGAAGCGCAAAAAGAATTACAACAAATGATCATCTCATTGAAAAATATTGCAAAGCAGAAACTGGAGAGTGGAGAAACCGTTGCTGCGAAAGCCATATTAAGTCAGGTACAACAGTATGCACCTGACGATGATGAAATCAAAACTTTGCTACATAATCTGGAAGAGGAAGTACAATAATCTATTGAGAAAAGGTCGGTGATTTATAATCCCGGCTTTTTCTTGTCTCAAAATTTGTCAGAAAAAATAAAAAAGAAACGAGCAACATTTTCCAGCCCTAAGCCTTACTCAGTAACAAAATGTGATAAGAGCTATGGTAGATACAAGAAAATCAGTGAATGCAGCACCAAATAAAAAGTAATTGCAAAACATAAGAGTCATGTTAAATTTTATTCAGAAGAATTTTATTAAAATCAATTTGAACAAAAATGATTCTAACAAAGATGGAGATGGCTCTTATGTTTATAGGCAGAGAAAGAGAACTGGCATCGTTAAAGGAATTCTATGAAAAAGATGGACAAGAAGACTATTTTTTATACAGCCACAAAAGTCGGAAAAAATAGAAATCTGGAACTGTTTTCAAAGCAGGTAGTTGATCTGCTTATGCCGGGAGTGGAGAGTATCAGCTTTCACACTACGGAGGCTGTTTTTGATTTTATTGATAAAAATATCGGAGACAAGAAGCTTGTGCTTGTTATAGATGAGCTGCCATATTGGGCGGAGTCGTTGCCTTGTCTGATATAGACAAAAGGGCTGTGATAGGGGAAGTGTTATTACTGCTTACACTGGATTCGCTTTATGCTGACTTGAAATTTTAAATTCCAGTGCACAAGTAAATTCCACTGTGCCTTGGGGTGCATATGAGGATGTTAATGGGAAAATACCTGTGCAGGATTTTCTATTCAGAAAGATTTTGTTAAAATCATTTTGACCAGGAATTCTCAGATATATCAATTGTGAAAAATATTGTTGACAGTAGTTCGGCTGACCGATATATTAATAAATAGGAGGGAAGCAGATGATAATTAATGCTTTACTTGAAAAAGAAAAAATGTCGAGGTATCGTTTAAGCAAGGAAAGCGGAGTTGCAATGACAACAATTACTGATATCTGTAGTGGAAAAGCAGACCTTGATAAATGCACGGCAGGAACTCTGCATAAAATCGCCAGGGTGTTTAATGTAACGGTAGACTCAATATTGGAAAATAATAGTGCAGATAATGTAGAGTATAGATGTTCGTTTGAAACTTTTAAGAGTAATACCTGTCATCATGTAAAGGATATGGGCGATATAGATTTTATTATCGAAACACTTGAGAAGGATGAAGTAAGAAAGCTTTATGAGCGCAGATGGTGCAGAGAAGCTATGTATCTGCTGGCTATGATTGATTATTTGTCCAGGATAAATGATGTACCTCTTTGCACAAATTATAATGATATCCGTTCCCAGAAGCTTGAAAAACTATATTTTTCTGCAGGCATTGAAGTGGCATATGCAGCGACGGGAGACGAACGTATAAAAGAAAGGGCACTTGCAAATGCGATACCGGAATTTATGCGATTCAATATTGTAGAAGGTGAGGTGCGAAATGTCTGCTGATAAGCCTTTTACAAAAGAAAATCTGGACGGCTATCTGAGGGAATTGGCAAAAGAATTTCGTAAAAAGAATGGCAATAAAATGTCGGCGGAAATTATTTTGATAGGCGGCGCATCAATTCTTATAAACTATGGATTTAGAGAAATGACTTATGATATGGATGCAATTATTAAGTCATCTTGCGCAATGAAAGAGGCGATTAATACAGTAGGTGATAGACTTGAATTGCCGGTTGGATGGTTAAATACAGATTTTGCTCATACGAAGTCATATACACCTAGATTAGTGGAATACTCAAAGTACTATAAGACCTTTGCAAATATTCTTTAGGTTAGAACGGTATCAGCAGAATATCTTGTTGCGATGAAACAAGCAGCAAGAGCAAAGAAGCGCAAGAAATAATTTTCCCTTGCATCTCCCCCGCAAATAGTATAAAATAAACCCAGTGTTGCAAACAAAATATTACAATAAAACGCACAACGGGGTGCATGCCGGGAGGCATGCGCCCTTTTTTGCGTGTGCGCCTAGCGGCGCACGTTTCTAACGGGTTAAAGTCCCGAATCCGCCCGGTAGTGGGAAGGATATAGCCGAAGGCAAGGGTGTCCATCGTGAGGTGGAATCTGAAGGAAGCTGGATGTGAGGAAAATACTAACTCATGGGCAAATCTCTGGTCTGACGGACAGAAATCTTATATGAGGTTATGCATGAGGGTAAGGTTGCACGCCAAATCGAAGCCCAATAACTACACGGAATCATGCATGATAAATGAGGCAGATGGATGGAGAGGAAGAAACGTGTGGTACCTGGGGAGGTCTGTGCGGTACGCCTTGAAAGAGGCAACCATTGCATAAAGCAATGCTGAACGCACAGAAGTCAGCAGAGGTCATAGTAGCCAAACGGAACAAGTTCCGTTCGAGGTGAAGGACCGAATCAGTAGGAGTCTTGAGTATGACCGAGAAAGGAGGAATGACCGTCTATGGCAGAAAACATTGAAAACAATGGCTGTTCGCAAAGAGATAATGCGGAACATGAAGGGTATGTGAAAGCGTCCAGGTCATTCAATCGGATATGGAAAGAAAGAGACAGTGCACAGCCGAGACTTTTGGAAGCGATACTGTATAAAGACAA